>Ga0182024_10025093_pt1 | contig 10549 bp, 8 predicted proteins | sample P32metaG_FD_120480 | JGI IMG/M metagenome (GOLD analysis project Ga0182024, IMG submission 120480) | Permafrost microbial communities from Stordalen Mire, Sweden - P3-2 metaG (Illumina Assembly) | ecosystem: Environmental > Terrestrial > Soil > Wetlands > Permafrost | place: Sweden: Stordalen...
ACGACCGGCCGAAGCGCGAGCGCGTCGCATCAGGTCTTGCGATGGCAAAAGATGTTGCGATGGCAGACGATCTGGCGATGGCAAAAACCGCCGGCAGGGCGTTTCGCCTTTACGGACTGGCAGGTCGCGTCGGACCGCTATTGTTGTTCTTCTGCGTGAGTTCGTAGATGCCGACGCCAAACACGGCGAGCGCGCCGGCGCCGAGCACATAGCCCCACATCGAGTCCCTGTTGTCATTGTCCTGGGCGTAGGATCCCGAGGCGCAAGGCGACAGCGGGGCGATCGTGGTGACGGCTCCCGGTTGAACGTTGACGGTGCAGCCGTCGGAATAGACGACGGTCGCCGCGCCGCCGGGGCCGACCATGACGGCGTCCCCCACATTGGCATCGACGCGGCTGTTGACGGGCTGGAAACCCTGCCCTTGGTTGACGGAAAGGCCGCCCTGGCCGGGCACGATGGTCGTGGCCCACGCCGAGCTCGTCAGGAGCACCGCGCAGCCAAACGAAATTGCCCTCAGGAGCGATCGCTGGCCCATAACTCGGATCCCCAATGCCGCAGCCCGCACCTATATCATTCAAAACGGCGGGCTCCCACGCCCGGCGCTGGAATTATGGCCGGTGTAACTTCCGGGCCACACAGGCGCGTCAATCTTCCCATCATACTAATACCTTATTTTGTGTCGTCCTAAGTATTTGGAGTTGCGGAAATTTGGCGGTTGACGGGCGCCGCGGAGATCAGGACGTGATCGACCTGCATTGCCATATGCTGCCCGGAATTGACGACGGTGCCGGCGATTTGTCCGTTTCGCTTGCAATGGCAAAGGCGTCGGTGGCCCAGGGCGTCGAAATCGTGGCCTGCACGCCGCATATCTTGCCGGGCCTGTACCACAATTCCGGTCCGGCGATCCGGGAGTCGACCAAAAAGCTTCAGCAAGCCCTCGATGAGGAGGGCATACCGCTCCGGCTGACGACCGGCGCCGACGTTCACATGGCCCCCGATTTCATTGCCGGCCTTCGCTCCGGTCATCTGCTGTCGCTGGCGGATTCGCGCTACGTGCTGGTGGAGCCGCCCCATCACAGCGCGCCGCCGCAGCTCGAGGACTTTTTTTTCAATTTGTTGGTTGCTGGCTACGTGCCCATTCTGACCCATCCGGAGCGGCTTTCCTGGGTGCCGTCGCGCTATGAAACGGTCAAAAGATTAACGCAGGCGGGAGTTTGGATGCAGCTCACCGCGGGCTCTTTCACTGGCGCCTTCGGCCGCAATGCCCTATACTGGGCGCACCGGATGTTGGATGAGGGGTGCGTCCACCTTCTCGCCTCTGATGCTCACGACGCCGAGCGCCGGCGCCCGGACCTTGCGATGGGGCGCGAATGCGCCGCCAAGCGCGTCGGCGCCCAAGAAGCGCACCGGCTGGTGGTGACACGGCCGATGGCAATATTGCAGGATCAACCGCCATCGAGCGTGCCGGGGCCGACAGGGGTGGTGGCAGATGCCGAAACAGGGTCTCATTCGCAGGACGCCGCGCGATCCGGAAAGCGCGGCCGGGCCCATCCGCCTGGCCAGCTTGCTGGTAGCTTGCGCGGTCTGTCTGGGCGGCTGCGCCGGATCTTCGGTTAATTCCACGGCGACGAACGCCAACAGCGGCGCCGGCGACCCCGGCGCTCCGAGCTACAAGGACGACGTCGACGGCTCGCCGTCGAGTGCGACGGCGTTCGCTCCCACCGCGGCCGCTGCCGCGCACTCGAATGCCGCCACTGCAGCCGCCGACAAATTCACCGCGGCGGCGGTGCCCGGCAATGCGGCGTACCGCATTGGCCCGCTCGACGTCCTCGACGTGTCGGTTTTCAAAGTGCCGGACCTCGCCAAGGTCGTGCAAGTCTCGGAGGACGGCACGATCAATTATCCGCTCGTCGGCGCCGTTCCGGCGGCCGGAAAAACCGCCAAGGAGCTCGAACAGGATCTTTCGCAGAAGCTCGGCGCCAAGTATCTGCGCTCGCCGCAAGTGACCGTCCTGGTCAAGGAATTCAACAGCCAGCGCGTCACCATCGAGGGGTCGGTCAAGACCACCGGCGTCTACAACCTCAAGGGCAACACCTCGCTCATGCAGGTGCTGGCGATGGCCGGCGACATCGATACCAGCGTGGCGTCGGGCGACATCGTGGTATTCCGGACCATCAACGGTCAGCGCTCGGCAGCCAAGTTCGACGCCGATGCGATCAAAACCGGCAAGGCCGAGGATCCGCAACTGCAGCCCGGCGACGTCATCGTGGTCAACTCGTCGGACACCAAGGTCGCCCTGCAGAATGTTCTCAAGGTGCTGCCGCTGGCGACCACGGCCGCCTTCATCTCGGGACTATGAGCGTCCGATGAATTACCAGAAAGGAAATTCACCGGACAACGGCGATGCGTCGGCGGGCGGCCTGATCCCGGTCGCGGCGCAGGTCCCTTACGCGCGCGATCCGTACAACGTGCCGATTCCCTACGGCGAAACGGCAAGCGATTCCGCGCTGGCGTTCGGCCTCAACTTCAACGAATACCTGCGGATTCTCATCAAGCGCAAGTGGCTCATTCTCAGCATTCTGCTGGCGGCGGTCGTCGTTGGCGCGCTGACGACGTTGATGAAGACGCCGCTCTACACCTCCACCGTGCGCCTGCAAATCGACCCCAACACCGCGAAAGTCGTGCAGACCGGCGACGTCACGCCGACCGAGGGCTACAATCTCGACTTCATGCGAACGCAGTTCGAGCTGCTCAACGGCCGCACCATGGCGGAGCGCGTGGCGTCGGCGCTCAAGCTCGGCGAGGATCTGGATTTCTTCCAGCCGAGAGAATTCTCGATCCGCCACGCGCTGTTGAAGATCGTCGGCCTCGCCGGCGGCTCGGCCGGCCCGCAGGGCCTCGGCAAATCCGTCCGCGAAGAAGCCGCTGCCGGAATTGTCCAGGGCAACAAAGTGATACGGCCGGTGACCGGCTCCCGGCTGGTCGACATCGATTATTCCGATCCCAGCCCGGCGCGGGCGCAGCGCGTCGCCGAGGCTTACGCCGACGCGTTCATTGCTTCGAATTTGGACAAGCGCTTCCAGGCGAACTCTTATGCCAAGGTCTTTCTCGAGGACCAGCTGAAGACCCTGAAACTCAAGCTCGAGCAATCGGAAAAGGCGCTCCTGGATTTCGGACAGAAGCAGGAAATCGTCTCGACCAACGACAAGGCCTCGATTGCGGAGACGAATCTGTCCAACGCCAACGTCGCGCTCGGCACGCTCATTTCCGAGAGAATCAAGAACGAGCAGCTATGGCGGCAGCTCGATCAGGCGACCGCGATCAACCTGCCGCAACTTCTGTCCAACCCCGTCATCGAGGCGCTGCGCAGCAAGCGCAATACGCTCGAATCCGATTATCAGCAGAAGCTGGAGACTTTCAAACCCAGCTATCCGGAAATGATGCAGATCAGCAATCAAATCGCTGAAATCGACCGGCAACTGGCCGCCGAGCTCAAGACGCTCAAGGCGTCGTACAAGGCGGCCTACGAATCCTCGCTGAATCAAGAAACCGAAATGCGCCAGCGCGTCGAGACGCTGAAGGCTGACGTCCTCGACCTGCAGAAACGGAGCATCGAGTACAACATCCTCAAGCGCGAGGTCGACACCAACAGGTCGCTCTATGACGGCCTGCTGCAGCGCTACAAGGAAGTCGACATCGCCGGCGGCGTCGGCGCCAACAACGTCTTCATTGTCGACAAGGCAACGCTGCCGGGCGGGCCGTCCTCGCCGAACCTGTCCCATGCGCTGTTGATGTATGCCCTGTTCGGGCTGGGGGCCGGCCTGGCGCTCGCGCTGTTCCTCGAGCATCTCGACGACACGGTCCGTTCGCCCGAGGACGTCGAGCGGATTTCCGGGCTGGTCACCCTCGGTATCATTCCCAAGATTTCCTCCGGCAAGACCACGGAAGGGGAATTGAAGGACCCGAGATCGCATACCTCGGAAGCCTACCGCTCGCTCTGCACCGCGCTTCAGCTTTCGACCGAGAGCGGTCTGCCGAAGACCCTGCTGGTGACCAGCGCCGGCCCGGGCGAAGGCAAATCGACGACGGCGCTGACCGTGGCCCGGCATTTCGCCAAGGTGGGCCTGAAGGTTCTGCTCATCGACGCCGACATGCGAAAGCCGACGCTGCACGAGAAAATGTACCTCGATAATGCCGCCGGGCTGAGCAACTACCTGACGGGTTCGTGCGAGCCGCCGGAGGTCCTTCAGCAAACCGATACGCCCAATCTTGCGTTCATGGCCTCGGGTCCGCTGCCGCCCAATGCGGCCGACTTGCTCGGAACGTCGCGGTTGTTGTCGCTGCTCTCGGTCGGGTCCGAGGTCTTCGATCTGATCGTCGTCGACAGCCCGCCGGTCATGGGCCTCGCCGATGCGCCGTTGCTGTCGAGCGCGGTGTCGGCGACGATATTCATCGTCGGCGCCGGCCAGATACGGACCAGGCTCATTCGCGCGGCGGTCAAGCGGCTGCAGTTCTCGCGCGCCTCGCTGATCGGCACGGTCATCACCAGCTTCGACGCCCGGCAGAGCTACGGGTACGGCTATGGCTACGGCCACGGCTACGGTTACGGCTACGGCGATTCCGAAAAGGCGGTGACGGCGGACGCGGCGCGGCCGAAACTGACCAACGCGCCGGCGGAGGGATGATGTCCGATAAGATGGCATTGAAGGTTGCCATCGATCTCCTGCACGTGCCGTCGCAGGTGCGCCTCGCCAGGTCGGTTGCGTTGCCGGCCGGCATACCGATGCTGCTGCGCATCGCCGCCGGCGACGACCAGGCCGAGCGTGAGGCGGTTGCGTTGTCGGGCCGTTCCCGCGATATCGTCCGGCGCGCCGCCACGTTCTTCATCGAGCAAATCTTGTTTGCTCCCAATACCGACAGCTACCGGGTGCTCGGCGGCGATCCGCAGGCGAGCGCCGGCGAGCTTCGGCACAATGTCGCGCTGCTGCTGCGATGGCTGCATCCGGATCTCGATCCCCGCGGCGAGCGATCGATCTTCGTCGGCCGCGTCACCGCGGCCTGGAACGACCTGAAGACGCCGGAACGGCGCGCCGCCTACGACAGCCTGCGCCGGCATTCCGACGACGGCCGGTCGCGCGCCAAGGCTGCGCGGCGGCGCAAGCGGCAGTTCGCGGCCGCCATTCCGCGCCGCAACCGATCGCGCACCGAGGCGATCATGCTTCACGATACCAGGAAGGTCGGCCTCATCAGGCGGGCGCTCTCGCTCCTTCTGCAGCGGCCGGTGTAGTGTTTTCGTCGTCTCATGACACCATGAAACTCAGCCGCCAATCGCGCGTGAGCCTGCGGGTGGCGGCGGTCGCCGCCGGCGCGGTGCTTTTGACCTGGCTCGTCTTGTCGCGCAGCGTCGCCGCCTATCTGGCCGATACGGCGCCGGATTCGGCGCTGTGGCTCAATTCCAGTAATCCGCAAGCCTTGATCAATCTCGCCGACCGGATGCTCAACGGCGATGGCGGCGCCGGGCCCGGCGCCGCGCGCCCGGAGCCTTCAGACCCATCGCCGGAAGCGCCGCCGGGCGCTGACGCCGGCGCGCCAACCGCCGCCGCTTCCCGCGATGCAAACCGGCCCTTTGCGGCGTTTGACGACCTCGGTCAGCGCAACAGCGTCGATCTGACCGCGGTGCGTGCCTGGGCCGGGGCCGGGCTGACGATTGATCCGCTGAACGCGCGGGCGTTGCGGATTTTAGGTCAGGCCGCCGACGCCGCCCACGACGAGACCGCCGCCGCGAAATTGATGCGCGCGGCGGCACGGCTGTCGCTCAACGAAAGCGTCGCCACCTCGTGGCTGATGGTCAAAAGCGCCGAAGCAAAGGATTATCCGCAGGCGATCTATTATGCGGACATCTTTCTTCGCATGATGCCCGACTACGGCGCCTATGTGGTGCCGTTATTGGCCCATATCGCCGCCGAGGATCCGGATTCTGCCGGCCTCCTCAAGACGGCCCTGGTGGGCGATCCGCCATGGCGCGATGCGTTCCTTCAAGGCCTGCCGGCGAATGTCTCGGACGAGCGCATCGTGCTCGACTTCCTGTTGGCTCTTCGCAACACGCCTCACCCGCCCAGTGCCGACGACGTCAACCGCTATCTGAATTTCCTGGTGGCGCACAATCTCTACAGCCTGGCCTATTATACCTGGCTGCAGTTCCTGCCGGCCGAGCAGTTGCGCAATGCCGGTCTCTTGTACAACGGCAGCTTTGAAATTCCTCAATCGGGGTCGCCGTTCGACTGGACCATGTCGCAAGGCTCCGGCGTCACCGCCGACGTCGAGGCAAGGCCCGACGCCAGCGGCGAGCACGCGCTGGTGCTGAATTTTCAATACGGCCGGGTCGAATACCAGAGCGTTGCTCAACTGATCATGCTGGCGCCTGGCCGGTATCAGTTCGCCGGGCGGTACAAGGGCGAGTTGGTTGGGCCGCGGGGCTTGCGGTGGCGGGTTGCGTGCGCCGAAAACCCGACCCAGCCGATCGCCGAGGGCGCCATGATCAGCGGTCGCGCGTCCGTCTGGAGCGACACGGAGCTCGATTTCACCGTCCCCGGGCAGAACTGCCGGGCGCAACGCTTGTCCCTGGATCTCGACGCGCGCATGCCGTCCGAGCAGTTTGTTACCGGAGCCGTCTGGTTCGACGAATTGCGGATATCGCGGCTTGCCAGCGCGGCAAGTCAGTAGCGCAACCGGCAACAGGTCGATGGCGGTCGGCGGATGAGACGACGGATCACCACCATGGCGCGGCGTGCGCTTTCGATCCGGTTTCCGCCGCCGCGATGGCGTGAATTCGTCTCCGAACAATGGCAGGAGATGGCGGCCAGCGCGGCGCTGGCGCTGACCGCGTTCACGCTGCTGTCTTCCCTGGTGCTGGGCGGCGGCACGCGAAGCGGCTTCCTGTCCGACGCGATTCTTCAGCTGCTATCGATCCCGCTGCTGCTGTTTGCGGTATCGCGCCTCGCCGCGATACTGTGGGGCGACCCGGCCAAATGGCGGCAAGTGCGATGGGAACTGGCGTTCTGTCTGGTCGCGGCGCTGCTGCCGCTTGTGCAGTTGCTGCCGCTTCCGCCGTGGCTGTGGACGCTGCTGCCGAATCGCGCGCCATCGATCGCAGCCTATGAGGACATCGGGCATCGGCTGCCCTGGATGCCGATCAGTGTTTCGCCCTACGCGACCTCCCTCACCGTGCCCGCCCTGCTGCCGCCGCTGGCGATTTTCTTTGGCACCATGCTTCTCAACTACCGCGAACGGCGCCTGCTGAGTTTCGTGGTGGTGGCGTTCGGCATCGTCAGCGCATTCCTCGGTCTCTTGCAGATTGCTCAGGGACCCGCGAGCTCGCTGCGCTTCTTCGCCTTCACCAACCTGTCGGAGGCCGTCGGATTTTTCGCCAACAGAAATCACTTCGCGGCGCTGCTGTATGTGGTTCTGCTGTTTGCCGCCGTGTGGGCGATGGACATCGGATTTACCGCCGGGTTGTGGCGTTATCGCAAGACTTTCGAAGCGCGTTCGATCGTCGCGGTGACCGCGAGCTTCCTGGCCATCGTCGTTCTTCTTGCCGCCGAGGCCATGGCCCGTTCCCGCGCCGGGATGATCCTGACCATGGTCGGCCTGGTTGGCGTCTATGCCTTGATACTTTCGGACCGGCGGCGCGGCTCCGGCGCAACGCCGGTCGGCTTTTTTGTCGTGGCCGCGGGTACCGCGATCATTTTTGCCCTGCAGTTCGGCCTTTATCGCGTGCTGGAGCGATTCCGCGGCGATCCGCTGGATGATTCCCGCCTGCAATTCGCGAAGAACACGCTGCAGGCCGCCAAGGCGTACCTGCCGTTCGGCTCCGGGTTGGGAACGTTCGTTCCGGTCTACGCCATGTTCGAGAAGCCGGAGGATCTGTTCGCGCACAGCTATATCAATCATGCGCATGACGATGTCGTCGAATTCTGCCTCGAGGCCGGCATCATCGGCGCCGCGCTCATGGCCGCCTTCGTCGCCTGGTTGGTGTCGCGGTCGATGAAAATCTGGTTGCGCGGTGCCGTCGGTGTTGGTGCGTTCGATCACGCGCTGGCGCGCGCATCGACTATCGCCGTCGTTCTTCTCGTCGCCCACTCGTTTGCGGATTATCCGTTGCGAACAGCGGCGATGATGGGGCTCTTCGCCTTTGCCTGCGGTCTGCTGCTCGAGCCGCTGACCGCCGATCCAGCGATCGCCGGGCGACAACCGCAAAATGCGCCCGAGGCGATTAGCGGCGACATGGTCCGGCGATCGTCCGCCGCGCCGGCGGCCGCGACGTGGCCCCCGGTGCCGGCGAATCCGCAGCAGTCTGTTGTCGCGGCCAACCCACCGCGCCGGGCGGCGGCGCGGTGGGGCGAAGGGGTCGATTGGCCGGACGCCTGGCGCAAGGGCGCCAAACCGGGCGATGGCGCTATGAAACGGCCGAAGCCGGCAAGCGGGGAGGAGCCGCGAGAGCCATAGCCGATCCGGCCGGCGCGGCCTGGGTCGTCGGCTTAACCAACGGATATAATTAGCGAAAAGTCCCCGCATTGGGCCTTGCATGGGCCCGACAACAAAAGGTAAATTTTTGCCGTTCCAGCAACTCATTGGCGTGGGCTTCACCCGCGGTGCGGTAGCTTGCGACGGCACGCGTCGCTACCCGCTAGATTCTCCGGTGGCATGATCAACGGCTCCCCCAAGGCGTTCGGGCAAAAGGCCGGCGGGTTCGAGCGGCCTTTGCAGCGGCCGCGGGACGACGATGAGCACAGCCGTTGGCAATCGGCCAACCGGGCGTGGTGGGAATCCACGCCGATGTGCTACGACTGGCGCGTCGCGCTCGACGCGCGCCCGGGCAGCGCGGCCTACTTCGAGGAAATCGATCGCCGCTTCATCGCGGCCGCCGACGGCTTCCTGCCAAGCCGGGATTTGCCGTTCGATGCCGTGATCCCGTTCGCGCAATTGCGCGACAAGGATGTGCTCGAGATCGGGGTCGGGCAGGGCACCCATGCCCAGCTTCTGGCGCCGCGCTGCAAGTCCTTCACCGGCATCGACCTGACCGGGGCGGCGGTCGAGATGGTCGCATCGCGCTTCCGGCTGTTCAAGCTGCCGGGAACGATCCTGCAGATGGATGCGGAGCAGATGGCGTTTGCCGACAACAGCTTCGACTATGTCTGGAGCTGGGGCGTCATCCACCATTCCGCCGATACGCAGCGCGTGCTCGCGGAAATCCACCGCGTGCTGCGGCCCGGAGGCCAGTGCACGGTCATGGTCTACCATCGATCGTGGTTCAACTACTATGTCTCGGGGTTGCTGCGGTGGCTGATGCTGGCGCCGTGGCGCAAGCGCACCAGCCTTCACCAGGCCGGTCAGAGCGGCACCGATGGGGCAATCGCCCGATACTATAAGCCGAACGAGTGGCGCGCGGCGACCCAACAGCTGTTTGTTCTGAATTCGCTTCGCGTCTGCGGCATGAAGAGCGACATCGTCTTGCTGCCCTATGGCGGATTGAAAAACCTGGTCATGCGCATGGTGCCGGATGCTGGCGCGCGCTTCCTGACGCGGCGCCTGCGAATGGGCTCGTTCCTGGTCGCCACCATGTCGAAGCCGATGCCGAACCTGACGGCGGCGACGGCCATTGCACGCCCGGCCAACTAAAACAGCATGTGCGGAATCGCCGGACTTTACGCCTATCACTACGCCGCCAATCCGATCGACGCGACGGAGTTGCGCACCATCCGCGATCACATGCGGGCGCGGGGTCCGGACGGCGTCGGCGAGTGGATGTCGCCGGACGGCCGCGTCGGCTTCGGCCACAGGCGGCTGGCGATCATCGATCTATCGGACGGCGGCGCCCAGCCAATGGCGAGCGCGGACGGCAAGACCGTCATCACCTTCAACGGCGAGATCTACAATTACAAATCGCTGCGTAGCGATTTGGAAGCTGCCGGACGGGTGTTTCGCACCCAATCGGACACTGAAGTTTTGCTCCACCTCTACGCCCGCAAGGGCGCGGCCATGGTCGATGACCTGCGCGGCATGTTTGCTTTCGCGCTGTGGGACATCGCGCAAGGCCGCTTGCTGCTGGCGCGCGACCCTTACGGCATCAAGCCGCTGTATTACGCCGACGACGGCTGGACCTTCCGCTTTGCCTCCCAGGTCAAGGCGCTCGTTGCCGGCGGCCGCGCCGGCCGCGATCCCGATCCGGCGGGTTGGGCCGGATTTTTTCTGTTCGGCAACGTGCCCGAGCCTTACACCATCTATCGGGACATTCGGGCGCTGCCGGCCGGCACCACGCTGTGGATCGACCATTGCGGGGTCGGCGCGCCGCAAGGCTACTTTTCCATCCCCAGAACGCTGGCGGCGGCCGGCCGCGCGCCGCGTTCCGCGCCGGATGCGCAAGCCCACGTTCGCTCGGCGCTGCTCGACAGCGTGCGCCATCATCTTGTCGCCGACGTTCCGGTCGGCATCTTCCTGTCCGCGGGGGTCGATTCCGGCGCGCTGCTCGGCCTGATGCGCGACGCCGGGC
>Ga0182024_10025094_pt1 | contig 10548 bp, 11 predicted proteins | sample P32metaG_FD_120480 | JGI IMG/M metagenome (GOLD analysis project Ga0182024, IMG submission 120480) | Permafrost microbial communities from Stordalen Mire, Sweden - P3-2 metaG (Illumina Assembly) | ecosystem: Environmental > Terrestrial > Soil > Wetlands > Permafrost | place: Sweden: Stordalen...
CAAAATTTACCTGACGCAGTTCCTCGCTCAGTATCGGATGAGCTACGACCAACTCCTCAGATACCCGCAGAAGTGCCTGATCCAAACCAATACCCGCCTCGACGCAGATAACCAGCAAATCCAAGCCGTCCGGGAGGGCGCGCCGCAGCAGACGCTGGCGAGCCTTGACCCGGGAAGTCAGCCAGATATCGGGCCCCAGATATCCTATGACCACCGCCAAAAGGATCGCCAAAACGGCATTAAATTGGTAAAGACCAGTTAAAAAAATCAAGGCCAGTAACACCGCCGGTAGCAAGATTTTGAATCCGGTCATCGCCAGCATTGCTTCGGGAGTGCGATATCCGGCACGCATCATCATCAGTTCTTGTTTGCGCGTGTTTTTTCCGGTGCTTCCCAGCTTCCCCACGCTCACGAGCGTGTCGCGTAATATCCCTTTTTGTTTCGTGGCGAATTTTTCTTCATCGACCGGAGTTGTAGCGTTGAACAAACGGGTGAGTCGCGACGCTACGCCGGTGTCCTTGGGCGTCAAAGCATATAAAACGGAACCGGCAATCAGCATCGAAGCCAGAAACGTCAGTATGGTAATGGTCCAAACCATCGCGATTATCCCTTCTCAAACTTAAACATCAATGTGAATAATCTTCCAAAGAATCGCCGAACCAATCACCTGAAGCATGGCGGCGATGGCCAGGACCGGTGGGCCAGCCGGATCCTGGGTCAGCGTTTTCATATAATCCGGATTTAGTGAGGTTAGCAGCACCATCATCAGCGGCGGAATGGCGATCAAAATAAGCGCTGTCAACTTTCCCTGTGCCGTCCGCGTTTTAACGTCGCGGTGAATACGAAACCGGTCGCGAATGACTTTCGCCAGTCCATCCAGAATTTCCGCTAGATTGCCGCCCGTTTCCCTTTGAATCATGAGGGAAGTCGCGAAAAAACGAACGTCCATCAACGGTACTCGCTCGGAAAGGTTCATCAACGTATCTCTCAAAGGCAAACCGAAATTCTGCTCTTCAAAGGTGGTGCGAAATTCGCCTCCTAGCGGATCCTCGGACTCCGTGGCAATCATTTCCAGGCCCGTAGTGAAGGCATGCCCGGCGCGCACCGCCCGTCCCAAAAGGTCCAACGCTTCCGGAAAATGCTCTTCAAATTTTTCGAGTCTCTTTTTGCGCTTGTAGCTGATGTATGCCAACGGAGCACAACCCGCCACCAAAGCGATAAACAACGAGGCCAGAAAACTTCCAAGCCACAATTCCATTACATAAAAGGTGCCTACCGCGACTGCCGCCATCGTCAGAACCACTTTTCCCGGTTTGGCGGTCAAGCCCGCTTGCTGGATGTAGTCGTTGAGGCGTGAGGTCCAGCCCCAGCGAAGCATCAAACGGTGAAGGGCGGGCACAGTGCTTAGTAATTCGTCGCGTACAAGACTCGCTCCCTCGCTTAACGCTCCGCGCTTTTCCGCCTTTCGCACGGATTCCATTCGGCGGCGGACAACCTCCTGGCTTTTGTCCACGCTAATGAACAGGCCCGCAAGCACACAGATGGCCACGAACACCAGAAACGTCAGAAAAGCGAATAGCATTGGCATGACTAGGCCCCTGTTAGCAGATATCCTTCGTTCAACCCACCGCAAGAAACGCGGCACTTCATTTCTGAAAACTTCAGCATGTCAGTCCACCCCGCTCATCGTGGAAGTGCAACTTCAAACATGGAGATAGGCAGCTGAATACCCGCAACGGCCAATCGATCCGCAAACTTCGGCCGGATGCCCGTAGGCGTAAAGTCTCCCACCACTTCCCCGTTCTCGCGCACTCCACGTTTGCGGTAGAGAAAGATTTCCTGGATGGTCACGACCTGCCCTTCCGTGCCGGTAACTTCCGCAATGTTGATCACCTTGCGACAACCGTCACTGAGGCGGCTGACCTGCACAATGACGTCAATTGCCGAAGCGATCTGATGGCGGATGGCTCGTTCCGGAATATTCAAATCGGACATTGCCACCATGGTTTCCAGACGGCTAATGGCGTCATGAGGAGAGTTGGCATGGATGGTCGTCAGGGATCCGTCGTGACCGGTGTTCATGGCCTGCAACATGTCCAAAGCTTCTTCGCCGCGCACCTCACCCACGATGATGCGGTCAGGCCGCATACGCAAAGAGTTGATCATCAACTGCCGTTGATACACGGCGCCTTTGCCCTCGATGTTGGGAGGGCGGGTCTCCAGCCGCACGACGTGTTCCTGGTGCAGTTGCAGTTCGGCGGCATCTTCAATGGTCACGATGCGCTCGCGATCCGAAATGTTCGAAGAAAGAACGTTCAGGAGTGTGGTCTTACCGGCGCCCGTACCCCCCGAAACGAGAATGTTTAGTCGCGCTTTCACGCAACCGCGCAGCAATTCCATCATCGGCGCGGTCAAACTGTTGTTCTGAATCAAGTTTTCTGCACGCAACGGATCGCGCCCGAAACGTCGGATGGAAAGGGTTGGCCCGTCGACCGCGAGGGGCGGAATGATTGCATTTACACGAGAGCCATCCGCCAGGCGGGCATCCACCATCGGAGATGACTCATCCACACGCCTTCCGATAGCTGAAACGATGCGATCGATGATAGCCATTAGATGGATGTCATCGCGAAACTGAATATTAGTCAATTCCAGGAGGCCGCGACGCTCGATATACACCCGCTTGTGACCGTTGACCAAAATATCGGAGATAGTAGGGTCCGCAAGAAGGGGCTCCAGCGGCCCGAGTCCAAAAACTTCGTCGAGGACTTCCTGACCGAGGCGCTCCCGTTCCTGGAGATTCATGGGGGTAGATTCACCAACAACCAGTGATTCCAGAATTTGTGCCACTTCTCTGCGGACTTGTTCGCGGTTAACTTCGGTGAACTTGTCGAGATTCAACTTCTGAATAAGGCGACGGTGAATCGCGTTCTTTACCGCGGCGAAGTCAGTACGTGCTGATGGGGAGGGGAGAGGCGGCATCTAAATCACCTTTTCGACGGAAAAGAAAAAAATCCGCCCACTGAGCCCTTCTTAGCCGGGACGTTTTCGTCCATGCCCGCGAGTACCGCAGCAATCTGACGGTATCGACTACAAAGGGTGTTATTGTGATTTTCTATCAGCGGTATTCCCGAGTTGATGGATTCGTTGGCCTTCCGAAAATCATTGGGGAGACATGCGAAAATCGGGCGGCTGATGTCTTTCTGAATGCTTTTCAGCACGTTCTCATCGCCCTTGTGCCATCGATTGATGATAATCCGCGCGCGGTCCGGTTCGATTCCAAAGCCTTTCAGAGCCAGCAAGCGACGTTCCAAGGTCCATAGAGCCGGTACGTTCGCCTCTGCCACTATCAGGATCATGCGCGCCATGCGCAGCATGGATGTCCACTCCGATGAGAATTGCGAACCCATATCCATCAGCACAACATCTGCGGTGATCTGCGCCACGTTCACCACCCGCTCCAAGGAGGGCACATCGATGCGTTGCCATTCTTCCGGTTGGGTGATTCCGCCAAGAAGCTCCAGTTTGCTTTTGTGATTCGTAAGCAGTCCCGCAAAAAAATGACTGTCCAGTCGATCGAGGTTTTCCACTGCGTCGCGCACGCTGAACCGCTGGTGGATGTCCAGCAACAGGTGGGCATTGCCTAATGGCTGCGCAAAATCGAGCAGCACCGTTTGCTTCTTGGCGAAGGTGCTTAATTGGACGCCCAGGTTCACCGCCACGGTGGTTGCGCCCACACCACCCTTGGAGCCCATCACCACAATAAGTTTGTCGCGAGAGGGCCGTTCTTTGGAGTCCAGATCCTTGGAGAATCTCGCCATCAACGGCGTCAACACGTCAGCATCAACCGGCTTTGGCAGAAAGTCCTGCACGCCGCTACGCATCGCTTCGAGCAGCATTTGTTGAGTCGGGGGTGACATCGCGGACAGCGCCACTACTTTCACCGCAGGCCGCAAACGCCGAATATGCGAGGCCAAAGCGAAGAAATTTTCTGGATCCCGGGAAAGATCCAGGATCAGCACGTCGGGATACATGTCTCCCACATCGGGGAATTTGTCCGTGGAGACGTTCCAATGCTTTACAGATTTTACGTGGCCGGTCTGTTGCAAAGCGGCAAGTAACTGTGCGGAGCTTGCGGCATCATTGCTGGCTATAGTTACTGTCACCATGAACTGAGGGCACCTGGTCGCTTATCTTTACTTCGCAAAACTTTCCGCACACCCCAAAGTTTACGGTCGCGGGGGAACTACCGGCGGGTGGTCTCCCGGCAAAGGGTCGATGAATTTTCTGGGCATAACCGGAATGGGTGGCTCGGAATTCATGGGCTGGACGATGCGCGGAGTGACCACAATTATCAATTCATTCTTGCTCTTGGTGATCGAGCGGCTTTGAAACAGTTTTCCTAAAATTGGGATGTCGCCAATTCCCGGTATCTTCGATAGTTGCTCGGTGACGCGATTATCCAGAAGCCCCGCGATCGCAAAGCTTTGGCCGTCCTTTAAATCCATCTCGGACTCCACGCGGTCGGTGGTCAGAGCCGGTATCGTAAACCCCTGGATCACCAGCCCGTCCGCGAAATCCAGCGAGCTGACTTCCGGTTTCACCTTCAGGTGAATCACGCCGTCTGGCATCAACGTCGGTGTGAAGTTCAGTCGAACTCCAAACTCTTTGAATTGAATGGTCACCGCCGCGGTACCGCCGGCGGTCGTACCTTGTATCACCGGATAAGGAAATTCTCCGCCCGCCAGGAAGCTGGCTTCTTTGCCGGACATGGTGAGCAGATTCGGTTCAGCCAGGATTTCCAGTACGTTTTCGTTTTGTAGCGCCTGGATCGTAGCCGCGAAATTTAAATCCGGGCGAAAAAGAAAAATATTCAAAAGATCGCTTACCGCAAACCCCGACCCAAGTCCGGTGGAGTTCAGCGTAGCTGGGCTAAACTGTTGTGTGGAGATCGAGCCAATGTTTTTACTGCCGGGCAAACTCAGAAGATTGAATCCCAGCTGATTCAACTTCTGCCGGTTGACATCCGCAAATCGTACTTGTAACAAAATCTGCGCATGGGTCGGCGGCGGCACCTGCATCAAGCTGGTTACTTTGGGCGCCGCATTCTTCACCACTTCCAGAATCTTGTCAGCTACCGTGGACGAGGAAATATTCCCAGAAAGTATCACCACGTCCTTGGAGGTTTCGATACGCACCGGCTCGGCTGGGAATACTTCATGTATTTTCTGTGTCAAACCCAGAATATCGATGTCCACCGACACTTCAAACGCCTGGCTCTGGTCCGCCTCGTCCCACACGAGCAGGGACACGCCACCGGGCGCCTTACCATTTACCAATATCTGCGTGGGACTAACCACCAGGGCTTCTGCGACGGCCGGGTCGGCGATGGAGACGCGCTTAATACGAGTCGGAGCAGTGATCACCAACGATCGCCCCACCAGCAAATGGAGCGTTGCCCTGTTTCCGATTGCGGCGCCTCTGCATCAGGCTTTACCGGGATTGGCTGCCCCTGAGCCGGGAGTGCGGGCTCTTGAGGCTGCGCCATCAGCCCGCGCGTCTGCAGTATCAGCAAGACTACGCCCAAGCACAACCTGAAGCCTGTCGCGATGTTATGGCTTTGGCGGTGACGATTGATCATTCGGTTTTCCTGTCGGAGCCTCTGCCGTGGTAGCTGGAAAAGATTTGTTCTCACGCTTGCTGCCCGTGATCACCTCGATCACGTAAGGCGAGGGAGGCGGTGACGGGGGCTTACCAGGTCCAGTATGTTTCGGCGGTGGGGGCGGCGCGGATCCGCCGAACAATGTGGCCTGTAACACCGGCGCTGGCGCTACCACCTTCGAATCAACCGTATTGCGCAATGCTAATTGCAACTTACCCTGGTTCGCAGCCATGGTCAGTTTGGCCGCATCTTCGGGGCTCACAAGCAGGGTAATGACCGGAACCGTTTGCGGTTTCCCATCACGGTCCTGCTCGATCTTCTGTCCGGCTGCCAGGACTCTAACATTTTCCAGAATCGTACGAGTCACATTTGTCGACCCGCCGGGAAGACTGCCGGTCACTAGAACATCGACCATCGTCCCGGGAATCACAAATCCGGCGACACCCACTACTTCATTCACCGCAACCGACAACGCCCGCATACCCTCCGGAATCGTTGCCGGCAATCCCGCGCCGGATCTTGTCGAAGCCAATTTCGCCTCCAGGATCGGCTCATTTTCGGCCACGGGGGTAATCAGCGCGCGATTCTCCACATCCTCGATACGTGTAAGCATTCCGGCCATGGGCTTGCTCCCGGGCCAGGAAATCAATTTGACGTTTCCGCTATTTAGCCGCGTGCCAAGTTGCAAGCTCGACGCAGCCACCACGATATGATCGGTGGTTTCCACGGGCCGTGGTGCTGTGGCCTGTTTAAACACCCGGTAAACGAAAGAGCTCAGCATGAACGCCAAGATCACCGCGACTGAGAGTCCGATGAGTAACCGGTTTCTGTTCATGAAAATCCGACCTCGTCACTAAACCTTGTTCATCACTAGAGCCACGACAAAGCAGACCGCCGTCGAAACCGCCACGGCCATTCCAAAAGGAATTTTCATTAACTTTGGGTTATCCAGAGAAATATGCGGATTAGGCTGAAATCCGAAAATCACAAATCCTCGAACCAGTTCCACGATATTGAGAAATGTTTCTTTGACGCGCTTGGTTTTTATCGTTTGAATGGCGCTCATAAGTCCCGAAACAAAAATACTTCCGAAAAAGATAAAAAGAAAAAGGACTGGTCCCATGAATGCGCCAACCGCACCCATAAGTTTCCAGTCCCCAGCGCCCAAGGCTCGCAACAGGACAAGTGGGAGCAGCAGACCCAAGGCTAGACCTAAACCCTCCAAAGCTGCCCTAGCCCCGGGCCAACCGGAGAGAGTTGTTCGCAAAACGACGCCCGCCACCACGCCGGGCATAGTGATCCAGTTCGGGATCTTGCGAGTTCGCCAGTCCATCGCTGCCGCGATTAACGTCAGCACCAGGACACCCGCCCACACCAACTCGCCAGAGGTCATTATGGGGACATACCTCTTAGTGAGCTGGACACAGACCTATCCCGTCGAGCGGGCGATACTGACAATATCGACCGCCTAGTCACCCACCGCCAAATCTACCGCCAGCAGCGCCACCGCCGCCACCGCCCAGCTGCGCAGCAGCGTTAGAAAAGACGTCGCTGATGCCGTTCGCTAGCCCTTTCATCGAAACCACCGCGAATAGGCTAATCAACACAATTAATAACCCGTATTCTACGAGGTCCTGGCCTTCTATCTCTTCCCACATTCTTTTGAATGCGTATTTCATTTTGTCCCCTTTCAGCAAGTTGTTGCACAACATCGAATGCTCTCTGCCGCAAAAACTGTTAAGCATCACCGACTCGCGATCACGTGGTGAGCTGCCTGGCAGCGTTGGAGAAGGCGTCGCTAATGCCGTTCGCCAAGCCCTTCATTGCTACAACCGCGAACAAGCTAATCAATACAATCAACAAACCATACTCAACCAAATCTTGCCCCTCTTCCGCCTGCCAAAGCCCGTTCAAGCTGAGCATTGTGTCTCCTTCCTAAGGCACTGTCCCGAGTAGAAAATAGTGCCCGTGACCACATAGTCCCCATTGAATCAAAAGCGAGCGTTTGCAAGCCCGGGTTAGTCAAAAGTCCCGAGACGGTCGTCGTCAAGGGGTATTTGTATTCTCTCGATGGTTAAAGTGGACGATTACCATTAACTCGCAGACGACCCAGAAGATCACTACCTGACGAACCGTTCTTCTTTTACGTGGTGAGTTGCAGGGTGGCGTTCGAGAACGCGTCACTGATACCGTTCGCCAAACCCTTCATTGCTACTACCGCGAACAGACTGATCAATACAAGCAACAACCCGTATTCCACCAGGTCCTGTCCTTCTTCTTCCCGCCAAAGCCGCTTCATAATGTTCATGATTTTATCCTTTGTGTTAGCAAACTAGCGTGAAACGACGGAACACCGCCATCTCCTTATGCACCTCAGTGACCAAAGACATCCCGGGGCGTAAGCGCAGAACAACATGGACTTTTCCGGCCGTCCCCTCGTCATGCCTGTCTGTGTGTTACCGTTTGTGCACATTTATCCTCTCTTGGTCGTCCTGTTTGGTGACCTATACGGTGCCTATCCACCCGCCCAAGGGCCTCAAGGCCCCACTTGCGGCCAGGCCCTGTCAGTGCGGTCAAAAATCTCAGCTAATTCGTCGGAATAAACTAGCTTCCACCCGGACGATCTGGCCAGCAGACCCGCGAGTGCCGAGAAACGGTTCACCAGGCACGAACTGATATTGTGCCTCGCTAGAACGCGCAACGCCCCCACGTGTCCCGAAGCGGCCTCAAAATAATCGACTAGCACGCCGCTGTGCTCGTACAAATCCCCGCGTCCATCAATGAATACCGCTTGAGAAGTTCCTAGTTGTGAGATCAGGTATCCGCCCCAGCCGTACTCGTTGAACCTGCCAATCGGTTGAGGGTGCGCGCGAAGATATTCCACTGCCTGCACAGGATAATCAATGGCTACTAGGGCTTCAAGTTTTCGCTCGGAAGGGCGGAACTTTATCATGGCGAAAATCGCGAGGGCGATAATCGCCACGTTCAACAAGTATTTGTCCTTCGCGGGGTCGTATGGGCGCACCCAGCGGGCAAAAATCCTGGCTACGGTGGGGACGGCAAAAAGAATAAAGAGCATGATAAAACGCAGGTGCGCAAACGACGCGTACAACGAGAACAATAGAAGCACCATTTCCTGAAGTGTATAGGTAAGACGCAAGATTACCTGCGCCAGAAACAACGCGCCGGCAAACAACACAATATAAACACCTGCCGAATTGGCCAACGAAAGCGGCTGCCATTCTTGAATATTGGCGATGTTAACGGGCTGCGCCATGGCCATTTCAAACGGGTTAGCTGCGATTTGCGATCCGTAAGGCGTTATTAAAAGAGCGACAATGCAAAAGAGAAACACAAGCAACAACTTGATGCGCTGCGACCGCGGCAACTGCTCGCCCTTCAGTTCACCCGCGCGGAAGTTAACCAAGCCCGTTATCCAATGAACGCCAATTACCATGAGTCCAAATACAAAGGTGCCATGGGTATTGGCCCAGACCAGGAATAAAGGCGGCAAGAACCACAGTGCCTTTTCATGCCCGCTCCGAAAAAGATGCACACAAATTAAGGTGAGTAACAAGAAAATATAACCGAATAGCTGAGGGCGCAAAGTGAACGCTACTGGAGCAACGGGCAATACCATTGCAGCGGCGATGCACGCAGCCTTCGAATTCCCGGAGACCAGATACGCGTAAAGATAGATAAGCAGACTCAGCACGACGACCATGGCTTTCTGAAACCAGGCCAGGCCAACGAGGCCACCGGCACGCGCCGGCAGGGCCAGCAAAACCTCGCCTAACCACTCATAAGCAATCCAATGGCATCCCCGCGCAGTGAAGGAATAGGTATCGGAAGTTGGCCACGTATGAGTCTTGAGAATTTGCTCGCCTATCGTAATGTGCCACCACGTGTCTGGATCGATCAGCCGGGATTCCGCGCCGATGAGGGCGAGCGCGATCAAGAGAATCGCCATTAAGGCCGGAAAAGAAAACACTGGCAGCAGCGCGCGCCACGGCGCGCGAGACCCACTTGGTAGAGGCAGCGCTTTGGCGCCTATTCCCGTATCCCTCCCGGTGAAGTATTCCATCTAGCTCGCGCTCTCTGCCAAAGATTGGCGATTATTCCGCAGCGTGGCCCGTACCGCCGTCGTTGCGCACCAGCAGAATACTCACCTTATCTGAATAAACCATTTTCCAGTTCCGAAGAGCCAGCAGATAAACAGCGAGAGGGTCATCGGGCCGGAGCAAACACGCTTGGATTCCATAATGGCGCAAAACCGAAAGGAGACTTGGCTTAATCGAGGTCACATGCAAGTAATCGGACAGTATTCCCGCAGGTTCGTAAAGCTCTCCGCGCCCATCAATAAACACTTTAGGCACATCGGGTTGCGTATACACCAGATAACCCCCAAAATCGTATGAATTATACATTGGCCCCGTAACCGGATGATCCTTCAAGTAACGGACCGCCCCCGTCGGAAAGGTCGCATCAATTTTCTTTTCAATATGCGAGTTCGAGGGAAAGTAATGAATCATGCCACACAGCATCAGCACCATCAGTAAAACGTTCAGTACGTAATGATCTTTTTCTCGTTGGTATTTCGGCACCCACCGGCTCAGCATGGTAGCAAAGACCGGCGCAAAAAAAGGCACGAAAAGCAGCAAGAAGCGCGCGTGCACGAAGGTCATTCCCGCGGCGCCCACGAACAGCAGCACATCCTCCAGGGGCCATCGCATGGGCGCGGCGACCTGCGCAAAAATGGTTCCCAGCACGAGAAATAAAAACAGCTGCGGCCCGGAGGAATTCAACGCGATGGGCCGCCACTCCTCGATATTAGCCAGATTCAGCGGTAAGGAAGAAGCAACCTGGAAAGGGTAGGCTGCCAGCCG
>Ga0182024_10025095_pt1 | contig 10548 bp, 9 predicted proteins | sample P32metaG_FD_120480 | JGI IMG/M metagenome (GOLD analysis project Ga0182024, IMG submission 120480) | Permafrost microbial communities from Stordalen Mire, Sweden - P3-2 metaG (Illumina Assembly) | ecosystem: Environmental > Terrestrial > Soil > Wetlands > Permafrost | place: Sweden: Stordalen...
CGGGCGAATCGGGCGAACTGGTAATGCGCGGTCCACAGTTCATGCTGGGGTATTGGAAGGAGCCGCAAGCCACGGCTGCGGCGCTTCGCGACGGCTGGTATTTTTCGGGCGACGTGGTGCGGCGCGATGAAGATGGCTTTTATTATGTGCTCGACCGCAGCAAAGAGATGATCAAGTACAAGGGATTTCCTGTGGCTCCGGCGGAAATTGAAGCAGTTTTGCTTGAGCATGAGGCAGTTCGGGATTGCGGAGTGGTTGCGAAACCGGACGCTGATGCCGGCGAGATACCTTGCGCATTTGTGGTGCTCCGCGAGGGGTTTGTGGCGTGTGATGCGCTTGATCAGGAGTTGCGGAACTTTGTAGCGGAACGGCTTTCGCGGCACAAGCAGCCGCGCGAGATCCGTTTTGTAGAGGTGGTGCCGCGAACGCCTTCTGGGAAGATTTTGCGGCGGGAGTTGCGGAAAATTATCTCCTGATCGCAGGCAAGATGGATGTTCCTACGATAAGAGTGTGGCCGGGCGGGGACGCCCGGCACTCCAAGTTGGCGGGCCAATGACGATTGCAGCAGAGTAAAATGTTTTTGTTTCATGACTCTTTCTAGTTTTGTGGCTAAGTCGGCGTTTCGGAACAGGCGGCGCAGTTTACTTACTGTGGCTAGCATTGGCTTCTCTTTGCTATTGCTTTGCATCATGCTGTGCGTGTGGCGCAGCTTTTATATCGACAAGGGAGCGCCTGATTCGGCGCTTCGCATTATGACTCGCCACAAAGTTTCGCTGGCTAATTTTCTGCCCATCTATTATCGCGGCAAGATTCGTGCGGTGCCGGGAGTAGTGCATGTTGTCCCGATGACGTGGTTTGGCGGGAAGTATAAGGACGACAAGCCGGAGAATTTTTTCGCGCAGTTTGCTACCGACCCGGAGGAGTACTTTGATGTTGCCGCGGATAAGGTGATGCCGCCCGATCAGCTGGCGGCATGGAAACGCGATCGCACCGGGTGTGTGGCGGATGAGCAACTTGCCAGGAAACATAATTGGAAGATTGGTGACCACATTATTTTGCAGGGAAGCATTTTTCCGACGAATCTCGATCTGACGTTGCGCGGCATTTACAGCATTGATCCTCCGAATAGCGCGCTCTATTTTCATGCGACATATCTGGAGGAATCGGTCAGCTGGTTCAAGGACACGGCCGGCTTTTACTTTACTCGCGTTGACACTGCGGAACACATGCCGGTGGCGGCGCACGACATTGATGAAATGTTTCATGGGACGCCGGTTCCGACCAAGAGCGAGAGTGAGCAGGCATTCAAGCTTGATTTCATCAATACGCTGGGCAGCGTGAAAGCCTTCATACTTGGCATTTGCGGCGCGGTGCTGTTTACCACACTTCTGGTGTGCGCGAACACAATGGCGATGTCGATTCGCGAGCGGACGCGCGAAGTTGCGGTGCTGCGGACGCTGGGCTTCACTCGTGGGAGCATCCTGCAGTTGCTGCTGGGAGAGTCGATCGCAATATCTTTGATCGGCGGTTTCTGCGGAATTGTGCTTGCTACTGGAGCGCTTATGCTGGTGGCGCGCCCCGGGATTGGGATGCCGGTATCAATGCACATGACGGCGGCTACGGCGCTGGTGGTCATGGTGGTGGCATTTCTGGTGGGAGTGGTTAGCGGACTTATTCCTTCGTACCGGGCGTCGAATCTGGGGATTGTGGATGCGCTGCGCTATATTGGGTAATCGTCAAAGCATGGCGTGACTGGGCCGTTCTAAGCAATGTTTCGGGACTTCCTCACTTTAGCGATTCAATCTTTAGGTGCTACACTCGCATCGAATGCGAACGGACTTACTGCCCCTTTGCGATCAGCACTTTCGCACCATGGAACCAGCTCTGGCTCCATACAATGCCGACTATTGCATCGATTTCTTTCGCTGCACGGATAGGTTCTGCCATCGTTGTTTTGGGGAGCGCGTCGGGTATATTACCCCGAAGCGCGACGAAGCTCCGATTCTTAAATCCGGTCAACCGAACTGTGATCGGCATGGGCGGCCAATGTTTATCATCAGCCTCGACCGGCAGCGTAATCATGTGACGTATGCGTGTCCGGAGCCGGATTGTCCGGAGCGGATTGTTCGGGCGTGATCCTTTAGTGATCCTTGGTGGTGAAAGCCTTCCCTTGCGGCTACCCGATTCCTCTCTTCAAATCCGAAATAATCAGATTGGAAATTCAGGCGCCTACTAGCCAGTCGTATTGAGCGCTGGTTAAGGGCACGACGCTTAGGCGTCCCTGGCGGACCAGCGGGGAGTCGGCGAAGAGTTTGTGGGCCTTGATTTGAGAGAGCGTCTTTGGCGTTGCGATGGACTTGCCGGCTTTGATTTTTACTTTCGGAATTTTGGGATCGGTGGCATCGACGCTGATCACCGACGCCGTGCCTACAGCGCTCTTCTCTTCTCCGGTGTGGTAAATCACCAGGCGCTCTGCTGGTTTCATCTCCCGCAAATGCTTCACGGCAGCTGGATTTGTTACGCCATCCCAGATAGTGGCTTTTTCGCGCTCCAGGTCGGCGAAGGAATAGACAGATGGTTCGGTTTTTAGGAGATAGTCCATGGGCAGGATTGTAAACACTGAGGCGGTTGAGGGGAAGGATTAGAGCGCGATTGTGTGCGGTGTCGCTACGCTGGGGTAGAGCATTGGTTAAGACAAATGTTACTGCGGAGACTTCCCTTCTGGGGTCGGTTCGCCAACAATAGAGGATGGTTTGGCTAGCTTGACTAATCCCGGCGAAATGACGATGAGCAGGGCTATTGAGCGTTACTTCAACGTGGCGCTGTATATGCTTGTGCTCTGCGGATTTGGGGCGCTGGCTTCTACGGGAGGACTAGATCTTCCAGCGGTTTTGCTGGTGGGAGTGGCGCTGGCGATTCGCGGCTTGCAGTTGCTGATGCAGCGCGAATTTGTCATACCAGAGCGATGGACCAATTCGCTGACCCTGATTTACGTTTTCGTTTATCTGGCTGACTACCTTTTCATTTCACGCAGTTTCCTGGGGTCGAGCGTTCACCTGGTTCTCTTCACGATGGTGATCCGGCTGTTTTCTTTGCAGCGGACGCGTGACCATTACATGCTGGCCGTGCTGGCGTTTTTGATGGTGCTGGCGGCGGCGGTGCTGACGGTCGGCAGCGTGTTTATTTTTTCTTTTGCCAGCTTCCTGCTGGTTGCGATCGTCACTTTCGTCCTGATGGAGATGCAACATTCGCTCTCCGAACAGACGCAGTCGCCTGGTAGGAATAAAGATAAAGAAGATAAGCATGAGCATGAGAAAGATAAATATAAAAAAGAAATAAGAGTCGGCGCGCCTGGCGGCGGTACCGGCAGCCAGCGTATGGCCTATGGGTTGATGGCAATCGCTCCGGCGTTGATGCTGATGATTCTGGCGGGGAGTTTTCTGATCTTCTTCTTGCTGCCGCGTGTTTCGTCGCGGTATCTGAGCGCTTACACTCCGACTAGCGATGTATCGACTGGCTTCACCGATCGCGTGCAACTTGGGCGCATTGGGCAGATTCAGCAATCGAATGCGGTGGTAATGCACATTCAGATCCAGAACGATATGCAGGGCGCGTATGACTTGAAGTGGCGAGGGGTGGCGCTGAGCACATTTGATGGCAGGGCGTGGACGAATTCGTATGAGCAAACGCAACTGCGAGCTGGGCTAGATGGAACATATCGGCTGGCGCCTTTGCTGCGCAATCCGTCTGCGACGGGACGGCTGATTCATTATCGGGTAATGATGGAGCCGCTGGGAACAAATGTATTTTTTCTGGCGGAGAGGCCGCAAAGCATCACTGGAAATTTTCGTCCGATTGCGATTGATGCGGGGGGAGCGGTTTACGATCTCGATGCCGACCATCCGGTGAACCAGTATGAGGCGGAATCGCGATTGCCGGAGATTGATGTCGATGAGTTGCGGCTGGCCAGAAATAGCGCTTCGGACGGCATGGAAAAGTATTTAGCTTTGCCGCTGCTGGACGCGCGAATTGGGAGGTTGGCGGAGGAAGTGGCGGCGACCGCACCGAGCAATTACGACAAGGCGGTTGCGGTGGAGCGGTATCTTTCAACCCATTTTGGATACACGCTGGAACTGCCGCGCAGCTACACGCAGGACCCGATAGCCAACTTCCTATTCGAGAGAAAAAGAGGGCACTGCGAATATTTTGCCAGCGCGATGGCGGTGATGTTGCGGTCATTGCACATTCCATCGCGGATCATCACGGGATTCCGCGGCGGTGAATATAACGACCTGACGGGGCAATATGTGGTACGGGCGAGCGACGCGCATTCGTGGGTCGAGGCATATTTTCCGGGTAGTGGATGGATCAGTTTTGATCCGACTCCGGCGGCGAGTTTGCCGACTCGAACCGGATGGTCGCGGATGCAGTTGTATATGGACGCGGCAGCATCTTTTTGGCGCGAATGGATTATTAATTATGACGTCAGGCACCAGCAAAGTTTAGGGCGGGATGCGGCGACGAGTGGGCGGCATTTCTTCGATGATGCGCGACGCTGGGTGGCGCAACAACATCGCGCAATGTTGCGCTCGGCGCGGCGCGCTCGTAGGCAGGTTACGAATTTTCCGGGGCGATGGCTGGGGACGATATTGGGCTGCGCGCTTGGGCTGATGGTGCTGGTGAATCTTCGGCGCGCGATTCGAGGAGTGCGGGAGAGGATGTTACGGGCGCATCCGGAGAGGGCTCCGCGGGTGGCGGCTTCACTCTGGTATCAGCGCATGGTTCGCCGCATGGAACGGATGGGGTGGCGAAAGTCGCCTTCGCAAACACCGGTGGATTTTGTCCAGGCGATTCAGCAGGCGGCATTGCAAAAGAAGGTGGCCGCTTTTACCCGGGCTTATGAGTCCGCGCGTTTTGGGAATTCGGTTGATGATGCGCAAAGCTTGCCGGAGTTGTTTGATGAGATTACGGCGGTTGATCCTGTTGAGGTTACAAAGGCGGAGTGAGATCGTGAGGGGAGTGCTAGTTGGGATCTGGTGCAGCCTCACCGATAGCATCGCCGTAGCTTTGTTGACTCGGGCGAACGAATGCGGACGGACGAATGCGTCCGTCGCTACGTGGCTAGAAGCGGTAGATGACGCCTAGGCCTACGTAAAAATTGTGTTGACGGGTTCGGCTGGTGACTACGTCGTAGTCGGGGATTCCGGAGTAGAAATCTCGCGCTTCCAGGCGCCCGCCCCAATGAGTCCAAGGCCAGACATCCAAACCTGCTCCAACTTGGAGCACACCTGTGCTGGTGCCAGTGCTTCCGGTATTGGGAGCGCCATAGCTGAGGGTTGAAGATTCGCTAAAGTGTCCATAGCCGCCGCCGATGCTGACCCAGGGAGAAACACCCTGACCGTAAAAAAGGTTGGCACGCACTGAAGGAGTGACGAAAACTGCGCCGATGTGCGCCGGGACGAGACCGAGGTTATAGTTCAAATCCATACTCGGAAAGATGGCTACGGGGAGTTCTGCGGTCAGCCCAATAATGCCTCTGGCGAATACAGTGCGTCCGTAATTGAAGGCGAAGCTTTCCTCGTTGCCGAAATGAATGGGCAGATTGGTACTTGGAACGGTTTGAGTACTGACGAAGGTTCGCCCAGTGGTAACCGAAACTTCGTTAAGCTGAGCCCAGCCGCTGGCTCCGAGAACTGCCACTAGCACGACTAGAACTGCGAGGCGCATTGCCGCCATCTCTCCTCCGGAGTGTTGAGGGATGTAGTTTGTAACAACAAGATTAGCATGGGGAGAGTTGGAATCGTCCCATAGACGGGGTGTTTAGATTGGCACCTTGGGAATTGTGTCCTTCGCGTGATCTCCCCCTCAGCGGCTAAAGCCGACGATTCACGGCTAGCTATCGCAGCGCTAAAGCGCCGCGCCACCCAAAGTCTGCGGAGCAGTAGTACAGCGGAGTGGGTGTTAGAATTGAGGAGGCGTTTTTCCCGCCTGATGTCTCTGTGTCTAATTCTGTGTCGCTAAAGTATTTGTGCCAATAAAGAAAAACATATCCGTGACGGCGGGAGCGCAAGCTCTGGCCGAAGTTCCCGCCCAAGTTTCGGCCCAAGTTTCGGCCAAGGTGGGGTTCGTTAGCCTGGGCTGCCCGAAGAACCTTGTGGATAGCGAAGTGATGATGGGCATGCTCGCGCAGGCCGGGGCCAAGCTGACTCCGGATGCGGCGGATGCCGACGTGATCGTCGTGAACACCTGCTCGTTTATTGGCAGCGCGCAGCAGGAATCTATTGACACGATCCTGGAGATGGCGCGGCACAAGAGCGGCGGCAAGGCGAAGCGGCTGGTGGTTGCGGGGTGCCTGGTCGAACGCTTTCATGATGAAATTTTAAAAAGCATTCCGGAAGTGGATGCGGTGGTAGGAACCGGTGAGCTGGAGAAAATTCTCGCGGCGGCCGGGGTCGCGCCAGTGCCTCGCGCGCCGAGTCCGTTCAACATTCTGACTTCGAATGGGGCGCCTCCGAAAGCCGTGACCTCAAGGGCTGAGGGCGATCATCGCCGCGAGCAGGGGCGATTTGCTCGAGATACGTGGGATGGCGCGGTCGCGGATTTACCCAACTATCTGTACGACGAACACACGCCCCGGGTCCTGACCACGCCGGGACATTCGGCTTATATCAAGATCGCCGAAGGATGCGATCATCCTTGCAGCTTTTGTATTATTCCGCAGCTGCGCGGGCAGTTTCGTTCGCGGCGTTTCGAGTCTGTGATTGCGGAGGCGGAGCGGCTGGCGCAGTCGGGAGTGCGCGAGATCACTTTAATTGGACAGGATACGACCTGCTACGGCGAGGATTTTGGGTTGAAGGACGGGTTGGCGCTGTTGCTCGAAAAGTTGGCGGGAGTCGAGGGGTTGCAGTGGATTCGATTTCTCTACGCTTATCCGAATAAAATTACGGGACGCCTGCTGGAGACGATCGCGGCTCGCGAGAATATTTGCTCCTACATTGATGTGCCGCTGCAACATGCTTCGAATACGGTTTTGAAGCGCATGAAGCGAGGTGGCGGAGCGGAATTATTTTTACGCTCGATTGAGAAGATGCGGCGCGTCATTCCCGGCGTTACTTTGCGGACGTCTTTTATTGTCGGGTTTCCAGGGGAGACGGAACGAGAGTTCGAAGAACTTTGTGAGTTTGTAAAAGAGGCGGAGTTCGATTGGATGGGCGCGTTCGGCTATTCGGATCAGGAAGGCGCGGGAGCTTTTGCGCAGGGCGACAAAGTATCGGCGCGCGAGATTGAGGGACGGCGCAAATCGCTGATGTCGATTCAGAAGAAGATCAGCCGCAGCAAGAAGAAGTCGCTGGTGGGCCAGGAATTTGATTTGCTGATGGAGGGGGCTTCCAGCGAGTCGGACCTGCTGCTTGAGGGGCGGACGGCGATGCATGCTCCGGAGATCGATGGCAAAGTGTTTGTGAATGATTATCCGGAAGGAAATGAGCCGAAAGAGGGAGAGTTTTATCGTTGCCGGATAACGGCGGCGCACGATTACGATTTGGTGGCGGAGATTGTTTAGGGTGGTTAAGCAGGCGCGTCGTTCGGTAGTTGAAGGCGGTTGAGCACGCCGGCGAAATGCAGCGGTCCTTCGCTTCGCTCAGGATGGCAAATTGTAGAAGGTCCTTCAACCTGGAAATTTAGCTGCGTGATTAATATGCCGCAACAACGCTCTATCAAACTTCGTTGTCCGATCTGCAAGAAGGTTACTAAGACTACGGATGCGGACTTCCCTTTTTGCAGCGACCGCTGCCGTTTGATTGATCTGGGGAAATGGGCTAGCGGGGCTTATGTAATTTCTTCGCCGGTTTCGGATGCCGAGGAAGCGGTCCGGCAAGATAGCCTTGAAGAAGAGGACGGGGACTGATGAAGGCTGGCGCCGGGGCGGTTGAGCGAGGCGTTGCGCTTCCCTTCCGGCCTGCTCCGTTGTGGGCCACTTTGACCGCAACTTTCTTTGGTGTGGGGCGACTCAAACCGGGGCCCGGGACTTGGGGTTCGTTGTCCACAATTATTTTGTGGGGGCTGGCGAGTTCACGCATTCCAGCAGGCAGCCGAACGCTGGCAACTGTGGTTGCGGCGGCGGCTGTTACGCTGATTGGAATTCCGGCGGCGACGTTGGTTTGCCGAGGCTCGGGAATCAAGGATCCGCAGTTTGTGGTGATTGATGAAGTTGCCGGACAACTGGTGGCGCTCATCGGGCTTCCGCTGGCTTGGCAGACATTTGTTGCGGGCTTTGTGCTTTTCCGAATCTTCGATATGTGGAAGCCGTTCCCGATTCGGCGACTGGAGCGGTTGCCGGAGGGCACGGGTATTGTGGTCGATGACATCGCAGCGGGAATCTATGCGCTCGTGATTATGCATCTCTTGTTACGTTTCGCTCTTCTAAGGATGTAGCGCAAGTAAGCAGCGCGGGATTATGACGCGGTAACTTTGCCGGAAAGATCTGAATGAGTATCTCCGACCGACTGCTGGGAAAAAAGAACGTCAACGGCAAGCCTCACATTGAGGCTATCGCGCCGGAATGCGCGTTGCCGGGCGGTGACGTGAGGATTGTGGGAAAGGGATTGCGACCGGCGGAATTGCGGCGGCCCGTGGTGCGGTTTGGAGACGTTGAAGGCTCGGTGGTGATCAGCTCGGACGAATTCGTGGTGGCGCGGGTTCCAGATGGAGCGGTATCGGGACCGGTGGTGGTTGGAACTAACGGGCATGTAAGTAATCCTCACACGGTGAAAGTAGCGGTGCCGGTTGCGGACAATCTGCATCCGGTGACGAATCCGGCGCTCGACCGCGAAGGCAATTTGTATGTAACGTTTTCGGGATCGCGGGGGCAGAAGGTTCCGGTGTCGATTTTCAAGATCGATACGAATTACGACGTGAAGCCGTTTCTGACCGACATGATGAATGCTACGTCGATTGCATTCGACCGCGAGGGACAGATGTATGTGTCGTCGCGGCATGATGAGGCGGTTTATAAAGTAGCTCCAAATGGAACCATGTCGTCCTACGCTCAAGGCATGGGAGTGGCGACGGGAATTGCTTTTGATCAGGAAGAAAATTTATATGTCGGGGACCGCAGCGGAACGATTTTCAAGATTGCGCGGGACCGGCAGATTTTTGTTTTCGCCACGCTTGAGCCAAGCGTATCGGCTTACCACCTTGCGTTCGGGCCGGATGGCAACATGTTCGTCAGCGGGCCGAGTACTTCTAGTTTTGACAATATTTATAGAGTTGATCCGCACGGAAGCGTATCGGTTTTTTATCGCGGATTAGGGCGTCCGCAGGGACTGGCTCTGGATGTTGATGGAAATGTATATGTCGCCGCATCGCTTGCTGGAAGACGCGGAATCGTAAAGATCACGCCTGAGGGGAAGGCGAATCTTGAAGTGTCGGGCCAAGGGTTGGTAGGACTGGCGTTTGCTCCGGGCAAGTCAGCGATTCTCGCCACGACGAGTGCGGTCTACCGCATTTCATGGGACATACAGGGACGGGCGCTGCTGCCTGAGTAGCGCCCCGCGCCGCGTGGCCAACAATGGAGCGACGGGCGTCCCCGCCCGTCATTATTTCCTGCAGTAATTCTTCTCAGCTTTCACAGTCCTCAGCTTTCGCCAATCGTCAGCGCTTTAACGTAGGCACAGGGGAAGAGCGATTCTTCGTGCCGCCGAAGTTCGGAAATACAGTGGTGTATTCCAGCGTGCGCTGTCGGGGACAAGGGGTAGAATTCGAATCCGGAATGTGATGAGGTGCTGTGGCGGACGGTGGCCAACATTTCGATTCGTGAATCCACCAGCGGCAGCTCGATCACAACTGTTTCACCCACTCGGGGCGTGCCGCAAACCAAGGCTGATATTCCTCTGATGCTGATATCGAGGCTGACGCCGCGAGTGATGAATGGTCCAAAGCGCAAGAAACGTTGCAGAGTGACTGGAATGGTGAAGACATAGCGAGGGTCGCTCCGGCGAGCGTTGAATGCCCTGGCATGGGCCAACGCTCCCCGGTCTTTGAGAAACATAGATCGCTCTCCTTAAGCAGTATTGCCGGGGCCGCCGTGGCCGGATCATTGCGACGTTTCATTACAACGTTAAATCGGGCTACGAAGGAAGGCCGTGGCCCCAGCCCCATCCCGCCTGGAGACTGGCGCGAATCACTCCCATGAGCTCGTCGTTATCCGCGGGCTTCTGGAAGAAAGCGACGGCGCCGGCCTGGAGAGTTCGTTTTTCATTACCTTCGGGATCGCGCGCCGTGAGTACGATTACGGGTATGGTTGAAAGCGCTGGATATTGTTGTAGATTTTTGAGCACCGAGAATCCGTCGCCCGCGGGCAGTCCGAGATCGAGAATTATGAGATTGGGTTTTTCCTTTTGCGCCAAGGCAATGGCTGAGTATCCATCGCAGGCGTTTACGGTCTCGAAATTATTAGCGCGCAAACGGAGACTGAGGGCTTGCCGGAGATCGGGATCATCGTCCACGACCATAATTTTTGCTCGAACCGTAGGCTGGGTTTCGGAGTAG
>Ga0182024_10025096_pt1 | contig 10547 bp, 9 predicted proteins | sample P32metaG_FD_120480 | JGI IMG/M metagenome (GOLD analysis project Ga0182024, IMG submission 120480) | Permafrost microbial communities from Stordalen Mire, Sweden - P3-2 metaG (Illumina Assembly) | ecosystem: Environmental > Terrestrial > Soil > Wetlands > Permafrost | place: Sweden: Stordalen...
CCGCGGCAAAGATCGGCCGATCGATGAAGAAATGCGATATCCGCACGGCCGCCCTCAGCCGTTCTTCGCGTCGGTGTTGGCCTGGACGGGCGGCGGCGGCTTCTCCTCCTCAGGCGCCACCTTCTGCCCGGGCCGGATGCGCGCCACGCCGTTGACGACGACGCGGTCGTCAGCCGCGATTCCGTCCTTGATGACGCGCAGGCCCTCATAGGAGTCGCCGAGGGTGACGTATTTCGGGTGCACGACGTTGTCGCTGTCGACCACCATCACGTATTTGCGCGCCTGCTCGGATCCGATCGCAACGTCGGGCACCAATAACGCCGGATAGGCCGGCGAGCCGGGCACGCGGATGCGCGCGAACATGCCGGGGGTGAACAGGCCCTGCTCGTTGGCGAACACCGCGCGACCGCGGATGGTGCCGGAGGCGCGATCGATGACATTGTCGACGAAATCCAAGCTGCCCGAATGCATGAAATCGGGCTCGTCGATCAGCCGAAGCGAAACGTACACGCCGCCTTCGCGGCCGGTCACGTCCTGGCCGCGCTTGGAGAGCCGCTCGTAGCGCAGATAGGCCGCCTCGTCGAAGGTGAACTCGAACCTGATCGGGTCGGTGGAGACGACTGTTGCCAAGAGCGTGGTGTTGCCGCCGGTCCCGCCGGTCACCAGATTGCCGACCGACACCCGCCGGTCGCCGATCCGCCCGGCCACCGCGGCGCGCAGCTCGGTGAACTCGTTGAAATCGAGCTCGGCGGAATGAACCAGGGCTTCCTGCGCCGTGACGGAAGCTTCCGCGACCCGCTTGGCCTGGGTGCGCTGCTCGAAGGTCTGCTCGGTGATGGTCTTGTTGCGAACCAGCTCCTGGCCGCGGGCGAGGTCGGATTCGGCGAACGCCAGGTTCGCCCGCGCCAGATCGAGGTTGGCGCGCGCCTGGTCGAGAGCGATCTGGAACGGGCGGCGATCGATGGTGAAGAGCAGGTCGCCCTGCTTCACCATCTGGCCGTCCTGAAAGTGAATGTCGCTCAGATAGCCGCTGAGGCGGCTGCGAATCTCGACCGAATCGACCGCCACGAAGCGGCCGACATACTCGTCCTGGTCGACGACGGTGCGCTGGACCGGTTTGGCGACCGTCACCGCGGACGGCGGCGGCGCAGCTGCGTTCTTCTGGGCGTCGCTGCAACCGGTGAGGACCGCCGCAAGCACCAGCCAAGCAGCGGCGAAAGACCTGCGTATTGTGATGGACGTGATCTCCGGGCAGCCGTTGCGACTGCCGCGACTATATAGGGCTCGTTGCGCTGCGGCGCGAGGGTCGTGGGGTCGGGGCCGGCCTTCTCCTCTTCCCCGATGGCCCGCGCCACACCATATCTAGTCGGAAAGTCTCCCAGCCCACAATCTGTGAGGACCAGCCCTGTCAATCCCGCAGGAGTTGGGCCGGCCTCCGATCAGGTCAGACAATATGCTCGACAGACCCACAATTCCGTTCGCCGAACCGCCCGAAGTGCCGACCGAGGATCAGGCGCTGCTCGATGCCTATTCGCGTGCGGTGATCGACGTGGTGGAACGCGTCGGCCCGGCCGTGGTGCGAATCGATCTCAAGGCCAAGGACGGCCGTACCGGCGGCGGCACCGGCTCGGGCGTCATCGTGGCGCCCGACGGCCTGGTGCTGACCAATAGCCATGTGGTGAATGGTCAAGGCTCGAACGGGCGAAGCGGGCGAAGCCCCGGCGGCGCCTCCCAGGTCACCGTCGCCACCGTCGAGGGACGCAGCCTCACCGCCCAGGTAGTCGGTGACGATCCCGATACCGACCTGGCGCTCCTGCGCGTCGATGCCCCGGTGACGCTACCGGCGGCGCCGCTCGGAAATTCCAAGCTGCTCAAGCGGGGTCAGCTGGTGATCGCGATCGGCAATCCGCTCGGCTTCGAATCGACGGTGACGACCGGCGTGGTTTCGGCGCTCGGCCGCTCGCTGCGGGCGCGCTCGGGGCGGCTGATCGACGATGTGATCCAGACCGATGCCGCGCTCAATCCCGGCAATTCGGGCGGTCCGCTGGTGTCGTCGCGCGGCGAGGTCGTCGGCATCAATACCGCCGTCATCCTCGGGGCGCAGGGCATCTGCTTCGCGGTCGCCGCCAACACGGCGAATTTCGTGCTGGGCGAGCTGGTGCGGCACGGGCGGGTGCGGCGCGCCTATATCGGCATTGCGGCCCAGCAGATCGCGCTTCCGCGCCGGTTTCGCCATGCCGCGGAATTGAGCCAGGAAAGCGCGGTCCTGGCCGCCAGCGTGGAGGCCGGCAGCCCGGCCGAGCGCGCCGGCGTCAGGAACCGGGATATCATCCTCAGCCTCGACGGAACGGCCATCACGGGCGGGGATGATTTGATCCGCATGCTCGCCGGCGACGCGATCGGGCGCACGGTCGAGATCGAGATCCTGCGCAGCGGCAGCCGGCACAAGCTGCCTGTGGTGCCGGAAGAACGCACGAACCGCGGCTAGACTCGATTTTTGTAGGGTGCCACCCTATCGAAGAAAGCCGCGGTTGATCAGTCGCGAGGCGTGGCCGCCGTAGCGGTGCGTCCACGCCGGCGCAAGGCGGCGAGCCATTGCGCTCCAAACAGCGCGATCACCATTCCGCCGTACACCAGGGCGCCGATGCCGGCGAGCGTGGCCAATGTCGCCTCGTCGCGCAGCCGCGGCCACGACGAGAACAGTGATGCGACCGGTCCTTCGGCCAAGCGCAGCACCACCGCGAGCGCGATCCCGGCGGCGGCAAGCCGGCCGATCGAGCGCTTGAGACCGGGGCTCAACCGCATGCGCCCCGCTCGCGCCGCGAACCAGACCACGAGGGCGAGATTGAGCCAGGCGCCGATCGAGGTCGCGAACGCGAGCCCCACTTGCGCGAGCGAGGTCGTGGTGAAGAACACGGCCTTGAAGGCGACATTCACCACGGCTGCGCTCAGCGCGGCCCTGACCGGGGTGGCCGTATCGCCGCGGGCGAGAAAGGTGGCGATCACGCTGCGGACGAGCACGAACGGCAAGAGGCCGATCGCATAGGCGGCGAGCGTTTCCCCGGCAGCGGCGGCATCGGCTGCCGTGAAGGCGCCGCGCATGAACAGCGCCCGCATGATGAGCTCGGGAACGAGAAGAAACGCCACAATGCAGGGTATCGACAACAGCAGCGTGAGCTCGATGGCGCGGTTCTGCGCCTGCACCGCACCGGCTTCGTCGCCAACGGCGATGCGGCGCGCCATTTCGGGCAGCACCACGGTCCCGGCGGCGATGCCGATCACCCCGATCGGCAGCTGGTTGAGCCGATCGGCATAGTAGAGCGCCGACAAGGCGCCGGCGGAAAGAAAGCTCGCGATGATGGTGTCGGCAAAGAGCGCGATCTGCAATCCGGCCGAGCCGACGATCGCGGGTCCGAGCGCCTTGAAGAATCTGCTGACATCCTCGTCCCAGCGCGGACGGCGGAACACCGGCAGCACGCCTTCTCGCAACGTGTCGCCGCCGACCAGCAGCGCCTGCAGGATGCCGGCCAGGAGCACGCCCCAGGCCGCCGCATGGCCGGCGCTGACAAATGACGCCGCCATGGCCAGCGTCGCGATCATCGCAAGATTGAGCAGGATGGGCGCCGCCGCCGCGGCGGCAAAGCGCTGCAGCGCATTGAGAATGCCGCCGTAAAGAGTCACCAGCGTCATCAGCAGCAGATACGGGAAGGTAATCCGCGTGAGCTCGACCGCCAGCTGGAAGCGCTCCGAATCCTGCGCAAATCCCGGCGCCAGCACGGAAATCACGGCCGGCGTGTAGACCAGCGCGACAGCCAGCAACAGGACCTGGCTGGCGAACAGGAGCGTGAAGATGCGGTCGGCGAACAGCTCGGCCGCGAGCGGACCGCCGGTGGCGCGGATGCGCGCATAGGCCGGCACGAAGGCGGCGTTGAAGGCGCCTTCGGCGAAGATCGCGCGGAAATGATTGGGCAGCCGAAAGGCCACGAAGAAGGCGTCGGCGACGGGTCCGGCGCCGAGCACCGCCGCCAGCAGGATATCACGGGCAAACCCGGTGAGCCGCGAGAGCAGGGTCAAGCCGCCGACGGTGAACATACGGCCGATCATCGGCTGGATCCGTGCATGGCATCCAAGCGCGTTGCAGCGAGCTGCAATCGATCAGCCCGCGAGGGCCTGCCGCGAAGCGGCGATGATCCGGTCCTGGGTCGGCTCGTCGATATAGGCGTGCATCGGCAGGCTGATCACTTCCTCGGCCAGCCGTTCGCAGACCGGCACACCGCCCTCGACGACGGGAAAATGCCGGTAGGCTTCCTGGCGATTGAGCGGGATCGGATAATAGACGGCAGTCGGGATACCCTGCGCCTTGAGGGCGGCGGCAAAGCCGTCGCGCCGGCCCGGCTGCAAACGGATCGTGTACTGTGCCCACACCGACGTCGAGCCCTCGACCACATGCGGGACCTGCGCCAGGTCGGCGAGATGCTCGGAATAGCGCCGGGCGATGGAGTTGCGGGCCGCGATCTCCTCGGAAAAGATCTTGAGCTTCTCGATCAGCACGGCCGCCTGGATCGTGTCGAAGCGGCCGTTGGTGCCGATGCGCACGGCCTCATACCGATGACGCCCCTCGCCGTGCACGCGCAGGCTGCGCATCACCGCCGCGAGTTCGTCGTCGTCGGTGAACACCGCGCCGCCATCGCCGTAGCAGCCGAGCGGCTTGGCCGGAAAGAAGCTGGTCGCGGTCGCGCTCGCGAGCGTGCCGATGCTGCGGTTGCGATAGGTCGCGCCGAAGCCTTGGGCGGCATCGTCAAGCACGAACAGGCCTTCAGCCGCGGCGATGGCCGCAATGGCGTGATGGTCGGCAGGCTGGCCGAACATGTCGACCGGAATGATCGCCTTCGGCGTCAGTCCGACCTTGCGCGCCGTGGCGATGGCTTGCCGGCAGCTCTCCGGCTTGAGATTGAAGCTTTCGGCCGCAACGTCGGCGAAGACCGGAACGGCGCCGACGAGCGCCACCACCTCGGCGGTCGCGGTGAACGTGAAGGCCGGACAAATCACCGCGTCGCCGGGCCCGATCCGCTTGGCCATGAGCGGGAGCAGCAGCGCGTCGGTGCCGCTCGCGCAGGTGATGGCATGGCGCGCGCCGCAAAAAACCGCAAGATCGGCCTCGAGCGCGTGAACCTCCGGACCCATGATGAACTGGCAATGGCCGAGCACGCGCGCGATCGCGTCGTCGACCTTGCGGCCGAGCCGACGCCGTTGCGCGGCCACGTCGATGAACGGGATCGGCGCGGTATCGGGGCGGGCGTGTTGGTTCATTGCGGCTGCGAGACCAGAGGAATAGCGAGGTAAGACATCAACCGATCACGCGCCTGGGCCGTTGGCGCCGTGACGACGCGGTCGGCATCACGGCGCCGCCCTCAAGACAGCGGATGGCAATCTCGAGGCTGGCAACCCCTTCTTCCCCGGTCACCGCCGGCGGTTCTCCGAGCCGAATCGCGCTCGCGAAGGCCTGCAGCTCGCTCCGCAGCGGTTCCGCATGGCCGACCGAAAGGTGCCGCATCGAATAGCTGCCGTCGGGCTGGAAGCCAAAACACTCCGTTACCTGCCGCGTCAGCAGGTCGCCCATGATGTATTTCTTCCGGGTCGCCACCGTGACGCTGCGCGCTTTGAAGGGCGTGAGCCAATTGGTGTTGATGTGCGCGAGCACGCCCGATGCGGTGCGGAACTGCAACAGGGCGATGTCCTCGCGCTCCGCGATGGCATTGGAAAGCTGCGGTTGGATCTCCACGATGTCGGAATCCGTGAACCAGCGGATCAGGTCGATGTCGTGCACCGCAAGGTCGATGACGACGCCCACATTCGACATGCGCGGGGGAAACGGACCGACGCGGGTGATGGCGATCGAGAGGATGTCCTCGTCGCGGATCGCGGTCTTGATCGCATCCACCGCGGGATTGAACCGCTCAACATGGCCGATCATGAGCGTGACCCCGGCGCGCTGCGCGGCCGCGATGATGGCGCGGCCTTCCGCCACCGAAGATGCGATCGGTTTCTCCACCAGGATATGGACGCCATGGCGGATGCAGGTGAGCGCGAGGTCGCGGTGCAGATGGGTGGGCGCCGCGATGGTGATGGCATCGACGCCGCCGGCGATCAAAGCCTCCACATCGGCGTGGCCGGCGCAGCCGAGCGCGCTCGCAACGAGTTCGCGCTGCTTCGGGTCCGGATCGGCAATCCCGACCAGCTTGACGTCGGCAAGATCGGTGAGGACGCGGGCATGATTGGCGCCCATGACGCCGACCCCCACCACGCCTAAGCGCAACGGACCGCCCGCACCGGCTTTCGCGGCGTGTACCATGATTGGAATCCCCCTGCCCGCTTCCGACCCCAGAATACCCTAGCATGCCCGTTGGCGAGCTGGCGACGTGAACATTCGAACACCTCCAACACGTTTTGATTCAAAGGGTTACAACCCCCGCATGGCGGCCGGCCACGCTCTTTGGCGAGTTAGCGCATGAATTTCATATTCCGCGGCAAGTCGTTAGGATTCCTTCGAAAGTCGCGCGTCCACCCGTCGATCACGGCGGCCCTTGCCGCAGTCTCCCGGCCAGGCCACGGAGGCCCAACGCCAGCGTCCTGAGCGGCGCGGTTACACGCCACGACCGACTCGATAAGACAGCGTCACGCTCACCGAGAAGTTGCCGGATGTGCTGTTCGCGGCGGCAGGCCTCATCTTCAAGCTGTCGCGCGTGTTCTTCGAGCCGGCGGATGTGCTCTATGAGTTGGCGGCGGTGCTCCTCGAATCCCCTGGCGCGCTCCTCAATTTCGCGGGCATGCCCCTGGAGCTGGCGGTACTGTGCCTCAAGCGCGCGCCATTGCGCCATGCCGACGTGATCCAGCTCCAATCCTTCGGCCAGCAGACTGCGCATGAGATAGTCGAAGAACTGGCGCTTGGCTGCGGGAAACATGTGATGAAGCCGGGGCGGCGTGTCCTGCAGCATCTTGCCGAAGTGCACCGCCATTCCGGGCAGCATGAAAGCCGCGTTGTCGCCCCGATTGGATGCGTGCCGCCGGTAGCGTACCAGTACCTTGTCAACATAATGGATCTCGTGATCGAACGACAAACGTCGCCACAGGTCCCAGTCGCAGCAGCTGATCCGCTCGTCCCACCCCTCGGCCGCTCGAATGATCGATGCCTTGACGATCAAGGCCGACCCGCCGGAGACATAATTGTTGAGCAGTAGCGCTTCGGCAAAGCTCAAGCCGGCGGGGCGAGGCGCGAGACCCGATGGGACGATGTCGCCGTGCTCGTTGAATTGCACGAAATTGCAGGTGACCACCCCTGCCCCTGAGGCTCGCGCGGCGGCGAGCTGGGTCTCCAGCTTTGGCGGCAACCAAATATCGTCATCGTCGAGAAAGGCGATCCACTCCCCTTGCGCTGCCGCCATACCCGAATTACGAGCCCCCGGAGAAGTTGTAGCGGCGGTTTCGATGACCTCAACTCTCGGATCCGCGCCGAGCCGGTGTGCCATCTCGGCCGCCTCGCTTGTGGCCTCGTTGAGAGCAATGATGATTTCAAAATCCGGCATGGTCTGTGCCAGAACGCTGTCGACCGCCGCCTTCAACCATTCGGGCCGGTTGCGCGTCGGGATGACTACGGAAACAATCGGCATTTCAATCTGCTGCTCATATTGCGCCGGTCTGTTTCAAAGATTGCCGGCCGCAAGGAGGCCGACGCCACGCCGGTGGCGGTATCAAATCCAACCCGCAGGTCGTTTCAACTGCGGGAACCGCGCCAAGCGGCGAGGTCGGGCGCTTCATTGCCAGCGCATGCCGGCCGGCCGACCTGTTGCGCGAGCTCATCGCGAGCGCGCTCCAATTCCGCCGGCGATGCTTTCGCCCAATGGCCGAGGCGCCGGCGGAGCGCTCGAACCGCCTCGCCGAACTCCCATCCTGGCGGCGCGGCGCGCAAGAACGACCTGGCAAGCCAAGCGCCCGTCGCGCCAAGGCGCGGAAACTGCGCGTAGACCAAATCCGGAGCTATCGGCAGGCCGGCATCGTCGGTGCGCGCTAGGCCTCCGACCGCGAACGGCAATCCCGCGCGCCGCACCTCGCCCGCCAGCATGTCGGTCAGCGGGGACGCCAAGACTTCGAAATGGCTGCGGACGCCGAACTGCAGGCGAAGATCGTTCAAGCCGAGCATGACCTCGCCGATGCCGGGCACCGCCAGCACATCCCGGATTCGGAGCACGGCCGGCGCGGTTTCGAGCAGGATGACGATGTGGGCACGCCCGTCGGCGAGACGGACGAACCGCTCGACCTCGCCCGCGGTTCGGAAGAAGGGCAGCATCAGGACCTTGGCGCCGCATCGAAGCGCCGCCTCCAGCTCGCGCGGCGTATCCGGATTGAGGGGATTGAGGCGGGCAAATAAATCTGCCCGCTTGAGCGCGCGCGCGACCTGTTCGAGGTCGTCCAATCGATGCTCGGACAGGCGGGTGTCCTGCTCGGCCTGTCGCTCGGCCTTGCCCAATCGCTCGAGATCGACGCCAATCCGGTCGACGCCGGCCGCATCCGCCTCGGCGGCAAGAACCGGATCGTTGGTGATCAGGGTGAGACGAAATTCGTCGCCGAATTCCGCCGCCGCGCTGTCATCGCTGGTCAAAGCAGGTCCGCGATCTCGGCGGCACCCGGCGTCAACCGCCAATTATCCGGATTCTCATGATTGTACAGCCGATCGATCACGTTGATGTAGCCGGCCGCAGCACCGCTCTCATTGCGCAGGCCGTGCCAGATGCCGGGCGGGACTACGATCATGAGCGGGCGCATCGCGCCGATCCGGAACACATCGGTCGAGCCGCGCGTGGGGGAGTCGTCGCGGCCGTCCCACAACGCGAGCTTGACGTTTCCGCCGACACCGATCAGGTGATCCGTCTGCTCGCGATGGCAGTGCCAATCAGTCACCGCACCGGGCGCCAGCTCGACCCAGTTTACCTGTTGGACCGTGCTGGAGCCGGCCGCCGACCAATCAGTGCGAAACACCTCCACCATCCAGCCGCTGCGGGTCATGACATTGCCGAGATCGACCATCCTGACGCCGGCAATCCGCGGTGACGTCGACCTGCGGCCGCCTGCAACGACGGTTTGCGGGTCCCTCACTCCTATCATCGCCGCTCCAATCGTCTGCAGGGCAGTCGCGACCGGCCGAGGGCGCCGCGGCAAGAGCGGCGCGCACCCCGCGCACTGCCAGCGCTCCATCTGCCGGCCGAGTTTTACTAGATTTCACCGTGCCCGCAAAGGGATCGCGGTGTCAGTCGTACCGAGAGGGCTCACGGCGGGGAGAAGGTCGAGCGTGGATCATGGCCGACCGCGCGCATCATGGCCGCCAGGCCCGCGCGCGTGTCGACGGCAGGTTGCCAGCCCGCGGCGATCAGCTTGGCGGGATCCGCAATAAGCGAACCGCCGAGGCGCTGCCACAGCTCATCCTGCCCGATCATTCGGAGCACGCTGGCGAGCAGCCCTTGCGGGAGCGGGAACAGGCGCGGCGAGCGTGCGATCGCCGCCCGCAGCACGGTGATGATTTCCGGCACGGTGAACGCATCCAGATCGGCAATGACATAGGTCTCGTTCCTGGTCGCAGGAGACTTCATCGCGAATTCTATCGCATTGATCATATTGTCGACCGCCAGCAGCGAGCGCCGTCCGGTCAAGGCTCCGAACGGCAGCGGCCAGGGCGCCGCGGCGAGCCTGGCCAGCATGCGCATGTTGCCGGGCGCATCCGGACCATACATCAGCACGGGCCGAAAGATCGTGTGCGCAGCTCCGGAGGCGCGCAGCGCAATCTCGGCGGCCAGCTTGGAACGGCCGTACCCCGTGGTCGGGCGCGGTTCGTCGGCCTCGCTCAACACGTGGTCGCAGGACGGACCGCTCTGGCTTCCGATCGATGATATGAAGACCAGCCGGGCAAGGCCCGCCCTAGCCGCCGCCGCGGCCAGATCCGCCACCGCCACATGGTTGATGCGATCATACGTTTCCTCGGCCACCGCCGCGCCGCGGTGGGCGACGCCGGCCAGATGCACCACATAGGCAATGTCGGCCAGCAGGCCATCCCATTCGATCCGCTCCGCCAGATCCGGCAAGCGAATGACCTCAACGCCATCCGGAAACCCGGCAGCGCCCGGATTGCGGGACGCGGCTACAACCCGATAGCCGCCACCCGCAAGCGCGCTGACGAGCCGGCGCCCGACAAAGCCCGACGATCCGGTGACCAGGACCGTTTGTGTCACTTGTCCCGATGCCCCACGATTAGCCATAAGCACCCGCAAGATACCGCTTCAAGGCGCTTGAAAGCAGACACATATTGCTTTGGAAGTACCCCGACCAGACCGTTGAGGTCATTTCGGGCCCGACTGAAATCGATTGCGCGCCGGGCCTCGGAGCTTCGTGAAGTCTTCAGCAGGTCCGATGAGCTAGCCGGCAACCGCCACTCGGTCGACCACCGCCATATTGGCAAGTTGCCGTCCGACCCGAATCATCGGCGCCTCGACGAGGCGGAA
>Ga0182024_10025097_pt1 | contig 10547 bp, 7 predicted proteins | sample P32metaG_FD_120480 | JGI IMG/M metagenome (GOLD analysis project Ga0182024, IMG submission 120480) | Permafrost microbial communities from Stordalen Mire, Sweden - P3-2 metaG (Illumina Assembly) | ecosystem: Environmental > Terrestrial > Soil > Wetlands > Permafrost | place: Sweden: Stordalen...
ACAATCATGCCCGGTGCGACCGGTGTTGTGCAGGAAGCCGGTGTCCCGGCACGGCCCTTGATCTCGACGAGGCAGAGCCGGCAGGAGCCGAAGGATTCGAGCATGTCGGTGGCGCAGAGTTTCGGGATTTTGGTGCCGACTTCCATCGCCGCACGCATGATGGACGTGCCTTCGGGGACATGTGTCTCGATGCCATCGATGGTCAGCGTGACCATTTTGTCTGACCGCGAGGCGGGCGTTCCATAATCGATCTCGGTGACAAGTGACATGGCAGTCTTCCTCATTCAGCAGCAGCGAGAACGCGCGGCGTGAAATCTTCCCTAAAATGGCGAACGGCGCTCATCACGGGATAGGGCGCAAATCCCCCGAGCGCGCAGAGCGAACCGAATTTCATCGTATTGCAAAGGTCTTCGAGGAGCGCCATATTTTCTGCGGGCTTCACCCCGGCGAGCACGTGATCGACGACCTCGACACCACGGATCGAGCCGATCCGGCAAGGCGTGCATTTGCCGCAACTTTCGATCGCGCAAAACTCCATCGCGAACCGCGCCATTTGCGCCATGTCGACCGTATCGTCGAATATCACGATTCCGCCATGACCGATGAGTCCATCGCGCGCGGCGAAAGCCTCATAATCAAAAGGCGTATCGAACAGAGACCGGGGGAAATAGGCGCCGAGCGGGCCGCCGCATTGAACCGCCCGCACCGGCCGGCCGCTTTTCGTGCCGCCTCCGACCGTATCCACGAGCTCGCCAAGGGTCAGCCCGAACGCGATCTCGTAAAGGCCGCCGTAGCGAACATTGCCGGCGATCTGAATCGGCATTGTCCCGCGCGAACGCCCAAATCCGAACCCGGCATAAAACTCGGCGCCGCGATCAAGGACCGTCGGCACCGCCACGAGCGACAAGACATTGTTGATAACGGTTGGCTTCGCGAAAAGCCCCTTATGCGCCGGTAAAGGTGGCTTGGCGCGCACAATGCCGCGCTTGCCTTCCAGGCTTTCGAGCAGGGCCGTCTCTTCGCCGCAAACATAGGCGCCGGCGCCCATCCGCAGTTCAAGCTCGAAGGCATATCCCGAGCCGAGAATATTGGGGCCGAGGAAGCCCGCCTCCCGCGCGATCCGCACTGCCTCCGAGAACGTCTTCCCCGCGTACGGATATTCCGAGCGGCAATAGATATAGCCCTTGGTCGCGCCAACGCCGATGCCGCAAATCGTCATGCCTTCGATCAGGGCGAGGGGATCGCCCTCCATGATCATGCGGTCGGCGAATGTGCCGCTGTCGCCTTCGTCGGCATTGCACACGACATATTTACGGTCGGCCTGCGTATCGGCAACGGTCTTCCATTTGATGCCGGTCGGAAAACCGGCGCCGCCGCGGCCGCGAAGCCCGGATTTCGTGACTTGATCGACGATCGCCTGAGGACCGACCTCAATGGCGCGTTTAAGCCCCTTCCAGCCGTCATGCGCCTCATAATCGGCCAGCGAGAGCGGATCGATGATTCCGCAGCGGGCAAAAGTGAGCCGCGTCTGCGGCGCGAGGAACGGATGATCTTCCGGTTTGCCGATCCGCAAAGCATGCGCGCCGCCGTCCAAGAGACCTGCGTCGAAGAGGGACGCGACATCGGCAACCGATACCGGGCCATAGCCGATACGCCCCTGTGCCGTCTCGACCTCGATCAGAGGCTCCAGAAAGAACATACCCCGCGAGCCGGTGCGGATAATCTCGATCGGCAGACCGCGCGCCTGCGCTTCAGCCGCGATCTTTGCGGCGACCTTGTTGGCGCCAACCGCGAGCGCGGCCATATCCTGAGGGACAAAAATGCGCGTCATGGAGCGCACGCCTCTTCGAGTGCTTCCGAGATTTTGCCCGCATCCAACCGCCCGAGTGGCTCGCCGTCGATAAGGGCGGAGGGCGATGTGGCACAAAGGCCGAGGCAATACACCGGCTCGACGGTCACTTCGCCATCAGCTGTGGTGCCATGCCAGCCAACGCCAAGCTTGCCGAGGACGGTTTCCGCCAAGCCCTCACTTCCAACGCTCTGGCAAGCCTCGCCACGGCAAAGCTGTAGAAGATGATGCCCACAGGGTTCGTGGCGGAAATCATGGTAGAAAGTCACGACGCCATGCACCTCGGCACGCGTCAGATTGAGCGCGTCAGCGATGACCGGTATGGCGTCGCTGCTGATAAAACCGAATTCTTCCTGCAAGGCGTGCAGAATAGGGAGCATAGGGCCTTCGAGCCCTAAATATTCGGCAATAATCTCCCTGGTGCGCTCTGCGTTCCAGGTGGAAGCCTCAGGCATGCGTTTCCCGTCCATTATTGATTGGCGAGTAAATATGAAACCTTGGTGCCGAAAGATCAATAACGTAGTTCCGTACACTTATTGGAAGTCTCTATCAATTCCGGCCACCACCACTGTGAAAACCTATCAACGGGGATTGCGTCGAGATCCTTCTTTTTGGGGCATCGACAGCCGGCTTGCTTCGGCGGCGAGCGCCCTCGTGAGCGGCGGAATTGGCTCCCGGCGCGCGGAAACGAGACCGATCGTGTAAATTTCCCGCGGTTCGACGATGGGGATCGCGCGCAAGGGTTCGCTCACGCTGAGCACGCTGACGAGCTTTTCAGACACGACGCAGGCGCATTCGCCGATCCTTGCATATGAAAACAGCACCAGCATGGAGTTCGATTCGAGGGGTGGGGGCGTCGCCGCATTCAGCAACAGCCGGTCGATAATGCGACGGTTTTGCATGTCAGGCGTGAGCAGGCAAAGGGGAATACGGGCGACATCCGCCCAGGTCACTGTTTCGCGCTCGCTGAGGGGAGCCCCGGCGCGGGTCAAAAGCTGGTAGCGCTCGTGATAAAGGGGCACCGTGTGAAGTTCGCCGAGCGGCTCATTGTCGAGATAGGTAAGACCCGCGTCGATTTGAAAATCATCGAGCATCGAAAGGATTTCGCGCGACGTTTTTGATAGAACCGTGAAGCGCACGCTGGGATGCTTCGCCTGGAAAGGCGTCGTGAGTTCCGCAGCTACGGGAAGCGCGGTTGGAACAGCGGCAAGCGTCAGATGCCCGGCAAGCGCGGTCTTTGCGGCTTGAACGTCCTGCCGCATGGCGCGCGCGTCACTAACGATGCGCCTGCCCCATACCAGCACGCGCTCGCCTTCCGCCGTCAGCCCATAAAAGCGCGAGCTCCGGTTGACGAGCAGCACGCCCAATGAGTCTTCGAGCTGCTTGATGCCGGCCGACAAAGTGGGCTGGGTCACGCCGCAGGCTTCGGCGGCGCGGCTGAAGTTGCGCTCGCGGGCGAGCGCAATCAGGAATTCGAGCTTGTCGATCATCGTGAGACACCGGTTTGGACCGGCAAGTTTTGTGCCCGCAAGGCGGCCCCCCGGCGGGCGAAGGCGGTGATGAATGCAGCATGGCTCCAGGCGAGAGTCTTTGCCGAAGTCTGGGCTCCGGTTGCCTGGTCGAATTGCTCCGAAAGCTCCCCGGACGCCGGCGTATAGGTTGCCACCGTTGCCATGAATTGGTCGCCGCGCCGAAGCAAAACCTCAAAACGGCGATTCAAAACCTCTCGCGGCGAGAGCGCCAAAATGTCATCGCCGATCCCAAGCCGGCTCAAGAACGCCTCGTTGTCAGCCGTCACCGGAAGATCCGCGCCTGCCGCCACCGCTCCCGCGAGCGAATAATAGAATTCCGCCGCGCCGAGCGTCGAAAAATAATAGGCGCCGCCACTGAAATAAGAATCACCGGCATAACGGCCCAAGGCGGGGCCAAGGTTAGCCGGGCGGCCCTGGTTGATTTCATAGCTCGCGTCGAACAGCGCCTCGAGCCGCGCCATGGTCGCCATGACCCGCGGATCGCTGACGCTATGCGCTCCCTCCTTTCGCCCGGCATGGATGACCGCGAGGATCGTCGCGAAATCGAGTTCTTTCCCGGGCGTTGGATTCGCGACCTCCCGGCGGCTGACGTAAATACCTTTGTCATGGCACCAATATGCGTCGAGGGATCGGGCGATCTCTTGCGCCGCTGAAAGGCAGGTCTGCCGCACGGCATCATTCATGTCGATTTCGCGCATCCAAAGAGCGCCGTCGGCGAGCGCCGCATGGTGCAAAAGCCGCGTGTAATAATGCTGGCCCTGTTCTTCTTCCCAAATATCGAAACTGGGCTCGCGCCAGTGCTCAAGGACAAAGTTGAGATCGGTTTCGATCAACACGCGCATGGCGGCGCGGGTCGCGTGGTCAAGGGCATCGAGCGACCAGAAACGCATCAGGACAAGCGCCCGCGCCGCGGGACCATCGTGTTGCGGGCGCGACCATTTGCTGATGTCGAGCGTGACATCCGGATTGAACCGCGGCTCGCCAAGAACACGATCCCCCGAAATCGCGCGAAGCTCGTCGTCGTCGCGCACGAATTGCAGGAACCACGGATCCATATTTTTTCTGAAATCACCAGACTCGCGTAGAAACACGCTACCATCGAGCCGATTGAGGGAGAGGCTGAACGCGACAAATTCCTTGAAACGGGAGAGCCCCTCCCCGGCGGCGCTTCCTTCCTCGATCACATGCCGCAGGGCATCGATGACGATCGCCGAATCGCGCAGCCAATGGAAGAAATAGTCCGGATCCGGATCCCAGGAGCCAAGCGACGTCGAGGCCAAAACGGACCCCGGCAGGGGCCGGATCGTTTGGCCAAACCCCCGCCGTTCCTTGATGAGATGCGTCGCCGAAATCGCGCCAAGCATCGCCGCCACCGAGATGCGGTATTGCCGTGCCATCCATTCGTGCAAATGGCTGGCGGCGCCTGGCGCCGGGACACCTCCGGTCATTGTCCCGGTTTCCACCACCAGCCCCGCCTCCTAGAATGAGATGACCTGAAATAGAATTGCCAGGTCTCCGTATCTCTTTGATTTGTCGCATGATCTTATCCAAAAAGTCTGCAACTTTTTGGGATCATGCTCTAGCTCAAATGCGGGCTAGCAAATCCGAGCCGCCGCAGGCCGGTCCTGACATCGGGGTCGGCCATGAACAGATTCCATAAAAGCCCGCTCCGGTAATTCTCGATCATGATCACAATTGGCCCCTCGTCTATCGCGAGATAGGTCTTCGCGTACCAATCATGGGTCTCGCTGAAAGCATCGGTGAACCCAAAGCGGCCCCAAATCCTGTCGCCGAGACTGTCGTGGAAATGCCGGAGCGCGCGCATCGCCTGCTCGGGCGCATAAGGAAAGCTTGAAAGGGCAGCCGTGGGACTGATCACGCCATTGTCATTGTCCGGAGCATGCGCGGCATAGCCAGCTGGGTCGTCGCTCGCCGTCAACCCCCAGCAGGAAGGTCCAAAGCCTTTATGGCGGTTCGGATTGCGGACGCAGTGCTCGTAATTGATCAAGGTATGCTGCACGTTTTGTTGGAAATAGCTTGCATAAGCATCCTTCAGTCCGCGCGGATCGAGCCCGCAGAAGGAAAAATGGCTGAAGAACAACGGCCCGCCATAGTCCGGCCCAAGCGGCAGATCGAGATCGTAATAGCGGCGGCGGTTGATGAAGGTGCGGCTTTGCGCAAAGCCGTCATGATAGACGTCTGGTGCGATCGCGTAAGTGGGCGAGGCGGCGGCAAGCACGTAAGTGATGAGGCATTCGTTCCAGCCGCGAATTTCGTGATCGAGGCTGAAGCCATTGTTGGGGCTCCAGTGCCAGGTCAAGACATGGCGGCCATCGCGCGCATGCCAGTTCCATTCGGCATCGCGCCATAACCAGGTGATGCGATCACGCAAACTCTTCTCTGCCGGAGTGCCGGCTTTGAAATATTGACGAGCGCACAAAAGCCCTTGAAACAGAAACGCACTCTCGACGATATCGGAGCCGTCATCCTTGCGCCCAAACCTTATCGCCGCTCCGGTGCGGCCATTCATGTAATGCGGGAAAAGACCATGGTAGCATGGTGCCCGCTCGAGAAAGCCGAGGATGAGGCCGAGACGGTCCACGGCTTCGTCGCGTCCGATCCAGCCGCGCTCGGCCGCGACAATGATCGCCATGATGGCAAAGCCGGAGCCGCCGGAGCAGACGAGATCGTCGTCTGGATCCATGGTAAGCCCGGTCCTGTCACGCGCAAGGCCGCAGGCGGGATGCGCGCCTTCCCAAAAATATCGGAAAGTCTGGCGCTGGACGAGATCCATGAGCGCCTCGTCAGGCAGGCTGGCAGACGGCTTTTGTTTTGGCAAATGTTTCCGGGAGGCCGGCATCTGCGGATTATTCCTGTTTGCGGCGTTCATGCCACGGGGGCTTTTTGTTTTGCCGTGGACTCGGGATTTGAGGCGGCGGCGGGCACCAAGCGCTGACCTTCCGGATCCTGGATCAGATGAAGGACACGCGTAAAAAATCCGCCTCTTGTATCCGCGTGGCCGATATTGACGATCGCCGCTTCCGCCAATTCCTGGCCAAACACATCAAGGAACAAGCTGCGCGTATCGTCGTCGAGGTAATCGATGGCTTCGTCGAGCACTATCCAGCGCGGTTTGTGCAGCAAAAGCCGGGCAAAGGCGAGTTTATGCTGGTCCTCGCGGGTCAATTCCCGTTCCCAGCGTGCAGTGCGATCAAGATCCGGCGACAGATACGCAAGTTTCATTCGCTCCAGCGCGGCGACATATTGCTCGTTCGCGAATTGAGATGGCTGCAAGGGATAGGCAAGCGCGCCACGCAACGAGCCCGGCGGTATATAGTGTGATTGCGAGATGAACATCATGGTTTGCGCGGGCGGCAGCAAGATGCGCCCGCATCCCCACGGCCAAAGGCCCGCGATCGCACTGAAGAAACTGGTCTTGCCACCCCGCCGCTTGCCGATGATCAAAACCCGCTCCCCCGGATTGATAATGACATGTTTCTCGCTGAGCCTCGTGCAAGAGGCGGGCGAGGCGATGCCTATTTGGTCGAACACGAGCCGGTCATCGGCCGTCGGAACAAGCTCGATGCGGCCCGTCTCGCCGCCGAGTTTGTCCATCTCGAGAAGGGCCAGACGGAAGCTTGCGACGCGCAAAAGCGTGGCGCGCCAATCGGCGATCGTGCTAAAATTGTCAACAAACCAGCGTAGCGCCTGCTGCACCTGGTTGAAGGCCCCGGCCGCCATCATCAATCCGCCGAGTGACATATCCCCCGCGAAATAGCCGGGCGCCGCCACGATGAATGGCGCCACGATCGCGAACCACCCGTAACCCGCTGTGACCCAAGTGAGGCGCGTGATCCCGCTCACGAGCCGCCGCATCATCGAAAGGACCTGATCGAATTCGCGGTTCAGATAATCCTTTTCATCGGTTTCGCCGCCATAAAGGGCAATGGACTCGGTGCGCTCGTTGACCCGCACGAGAGCGAAACGCAAATCCGCCTCGCGCGCATAGCGTTCGGCGTTGAGTGAGATCAGCGGGCGCCCGACGCGCCAGCTTACAAAGGACGCGATGCCGGCATAGGTCAGGGCTAACCAGACCATGTAGCCTGGCAGAGCGAAACTCAATCCATCGACGGAAAAGTTTACGCCGTTCGAAACGGTCCATAATACGGTAATAAAAGCTATGAGAAGGAGGCTCGATTGGAGCAAGCCAATGCCGAGGTCGGTCGAGGTCTCCACCAGGTGACGGGCGTCTTCATGGATACGCTGATCCGGGTTCACGCCGATTTCGCCGGCGCCGGAGAGGCGAAACGCGCGCTTAGGCACGAGCCATTGATCGAAGAGATCGTGCGTCAGCCCATCGCGCAGCTTCAACTTGCTCATCTCTCTGAGCCAGGCCTGGGCGACATTCAAGGCCAACAGCGCCCCGGCGAGCACCCCAAAGATCACAAGCTGGTACAAAAACTCCGAAAAGTCCTTGCGCGAGAGCGCATCGTAAAACGGCTTGTTCCAGGCATTGAGCTTGATCTGGAGGAAGGCGGTCAGCCCGACCACGACGCAGAGTGCGACGCCGAGCGAAATGAGTATGTTGCGTCCCGGCGAATGAAAAAAAGTCGTGATCATCATCCAGAGCTGCGGCGCGAGCTCCTCTTCCCGCGCCGAGGCCGCCGCTTCGCTTTCGGATGGTTTTTTGGTCTCGTCAGCCATTTGCGCCCGATTCCATTTTCCTGCGTGTCGCCTTAGCATGAGGTTTAGAGCACGATCGCCGGCAAGTGGAAACCGGTTTCGCGTTCAAGATTCTACGACAAAACAAGCTTTAACTCACATTACCAGGACAAGACCTCGCCGATGAATAGGATCGAAAATCTCCTCGCGGCGATGACCGTCGAGGAAAAGATCGGCCAGCTCAACATGGTGGCGGCCGGATATGCCGTCACCGGGCCGGTCCTGGCAAGCGGGACAGCCGAGGGCATTCGCGCCGGGCGTATCGGCAGTCTCCTCAACCTTTGGGGAGCCCAGGAGATCCACGCGATGCAGAAAATCGCGGTGGAGAAGACAAGACTTAGCATTCCGCTTCTGGCCGGCTTCGACGTTCTGCATGGGCATAAAACCATTTTCCCGATCCCGCTCGCCGAGGCGGCTTGTTTCGAGCCTCGCTTGTGGGAAGCGAGCGCCCGCGCGGCGGCGATCGAGGCAGCCGCCGACGGCATCAGTATGACCTTCGCGCCCATGCTCGATATCGCGCGCGATCCGCGCTGGGGACGGATCGCCGAGGGCGCCGGCGAAGACCCTTGGGTCGTCACGCAATTCGCCAAAGCCAAGGTGCGCGGCTTCCAAGGCGGTGGCTTGCCGGAAGGCTTGGCAAGCGCCGGAGCCGTTGCCGCCACGGCTAAGCATTTCTGCGCCTATGGCGCGGCCCTTGCCGGACGCGACTATGCCTCAGCGGATGTTTCGGAACGTCTTTTGCACGAAGTCTATTTGCCACCCTTCGCGGCGGCCGTGGCCGCTGGCTGCGCCGCGATCATGCCGGCCTTCAACGATATCGCCGGCATTCCGATGACTGCCCATATTCCCTTGCTGCGCGACTGGCTGCGCCGCAAGGCCGGGTTCGACGGCGTGATCGTCAGCGACTACAATGCGGTTGCCGAATTGATACGCCACGGCATTGCCGGCGATCTCGTTGAGGCGGCCGCAGCGGCACTCCGGGCCGGCGTTGATATCGACATGATGAGCGGCGCCTACAGCCAGGGCTTGGCCCCGGCGATTGCGCGCGGCTTGGTTTCGATCGAGGCGATCAATGCCGCCGTGCGCCGGGTGCTCAAGCTTAAAGAGCGTCTTGGTCTGTTCGACGATCCCTACCGGCGCGGTTCGGCGGGCGCCAGCGCTCCCAATGTTTCTGCGGCCCGGCGCGATCTCGCGCGCGAGGCGGGGCGGCGGTCGATTGTCCTACTCACCAATGACCATGTGCTGCCCCTGTCGCCAGAGCTGCGCCGCATCGCGCTCATTGGTCCGCTTGCCGATGCTCGCGCCGACATGCTCGGACCGTGGGCGATGGCCGGGAACGCTTCCGATCCTGTCACGATCCGCGAAGGTCTCGCGGCGGCGCTGCCCGATGTCGAGATTGTCTTTGCGACAGGTGTGACCATCGCGGGGGAGGATACCTCGGGCATCGCCGCCGCGCGGGAGATTTGCCGCGACGCCGATCTCGTTCTTTTATGCCTTGGCGAAGCCGCCTCTATGAGCGGCGAAGCAGCGAGCAGGGCGAACCCTGGTCTACCCGGCGCCCAGAACGCGCTTGCCGAAGCCATTTTCGAGCTCGAAAAGCCGGTCGTCGTGCTGATTTCCTCGGGGCGGCCGTTAATGATCAGCACCATCGCCGCAAAGGCCCAGGCGTTGGTTGCCACTTGGTTCCTTGGTGTCGAAGCAGGCAATGCCATCGCCGACGTGTTGACCGGGACATTCAATCCCACCGGGCGGCTTCCCGTCACTTGGCCCCGCGATGTTGGCCAAGTGCCGATTTTCTTCGCCGAGCGGCCAAGCGGCAGGCCCGCCGACCCAGACAATCATTACACGAGCAAATATCTCGATATGCCGATCGAGCCGCTGTTCCCGTTTGGACACGGATTGAGCTACAGCCGCTTCGGCTTGAGCAAACCGCGCATAAACAAGAAGGATTTCAAGCGCGGCGACGAATTGACGATCGAGGTGGACGTTATCAATGAAGGCGCCGCCGCCGGGGAGGAAACAGTTTTCCTTTTTGCGCGAGACATTGTGGCGAGCGTGACGCGTCCCCTGCTGGAACTCAAGGGCGTGGGCAAGATCGCTCTTGCTCCCGGGGAAGGCGGAACCATTTGCTTCAGGCTGGCCGCCGAAGCACTCACTTTTCCAGGAAGCGATCTTCAGCCAGTTTTCGAGCCTGGCGAATTTCTGTTGTCGGCCGGCCCAAGCGCCGATCCGCATGGCTTGCTGACGGTTAAAGTGCGGGCCCTGCCCGGCTGATACGGATGTTCCTTGCAGGGCTTGCGGGCGCGCCCTGCCGCCGCTATAAGAACGGCGAAGCAAAGTGCGGCCGGAAAAGGTTCGGCGGCGCGCCGGAGTGTAGCGCAGCCTGGTAGCGCACCTCGTTCGGGACGAGGGGGCCGGAGGTTCGAATCCTCTCACTCCGACCA
>Ga0182024_10025098_pt1 | contig 10547 bp, 10 predicted proteins | sample P32metaG_FD_120480 | JGI IMG/M metagenome (GOLD analysis project Ga0182024, IMG submission 120480) | Permafrost microbial communities from Stordalen Mire, Sweden - P3-2 metaG (Illumina Assembly) | ecosystem: Environmental > Terrestrial > Soil > Wetlands > Permafrost | place: Sweden: Stordalen...
CATGACATACCTGAAATTCAGCGACTTCGGAGCCTACGTGCTTCATCTCAAACACCACAATATCACCGTCAGTCATCTCGACATTGCCGATGTATCGGGCGGCGACCGCTATATCTTCGCCGTTGTCGCCACCGCCGTTATCGCGGATTGCATCGCCGTCTGTTCGGAGATTGCGCTCGATCAGGAGCCGCCCAACGAACCCGGCGAGAAAGTCGAAACCCCCGAGCAGCTTGAGGATTGGCGCGCTGGCGAACACAAGAAGATGCAGAAAATCATGTGGGGCAAACTCGAAAAGCGCGAGAAGACAATCCGCGCCGAAGGCGTCAAGGTGCAGCGAGGCATCTACATGGGCCAGCCCCCCGAAGTCTTACTCCGCGCAAAGTAACTTTATGATGCGCCTCTTTAGCATCCTGCCGGTCTGGTTCGACGAATACCGCCGCTCCACTCCCCGCGCTCTCGATCTTCACCACTGGTCGTTTCATTTCTACATGGACGACCTCAACCACAACACACAGCACCACAACACACGCAGATGATTAACGCAGACCCACGAGAAACCCAAAGCGACCGCACCTACACCCCGAGCGAGCGCCAGCCGCTCAACGTCCTTGCCACCGAGAAGATTCACGTGACCCTCGACCGGGGCCGCACGAAAACCTTCTACCTCGACCTCATCGAGAACGAACGGGGCAAGGTTGTCCGCATCACCGAGAATGTGAATGGCCGGCGCGACCGCATCATGGTCCCCGCCGACGCCATCCAAAGCCTCAAGGCCGCGCTCGACCTCCTTCTCAAATGACGAGCCACGACCGGGACACGCCGAAACTGCCGTCGATCATCGACTTCATCCTTTCGGCGTGCCCCGAGTTGTGACAAATTAGCACCTTGACAATATGACTACCACACACCAAAGCCGCCAAAGCATTGATTCCGCAGTCGATCCATCGACACGCAGCCGCCGCAAGACGGCCCAGCCCGCTCTTAATCCCGTCTCCCTCAAATGTGTGGGAGCCATCCGGGGTTCCACCGAAAAGCAACGTCTCACGATCCCGACACAGGGAACGGCCATCGGCCACTTCGCGGAGTTGAAGGGCTTCGAACACATTGCCGACTTCATCGACTCCGGCACTTGCGGCAAGACCGCCTGGCTGGAACGCGACAACGTGAAGGAAATGATTCGCTTCATGGCCGACAACGCCATCCAGCACATCGTTTACACCCGGCTCGACCGCGCTTTCCGTTCCACCGCCGACGCGCTTCTCACCATCACCGAATGCGCCAATCATGGGGTGAAGATTCACTTCTGCGAGCAGGACCTCGATTTCACCACGGCAATGGGCCGCGCGATGCTCACCGTCATCGCCCTCTTTGCCGAACTGGAGACCGATCTGCGCCTCCAGCGCCAGCTTGAAACCGTCTCCATCATGCGGCAGAGCGGCTACAAGGCGGGCCGCAACGTCCCCTACGGCTGGAACAAGGTTCCCAGCGCCACCCGCAAGACTCGCGCCCTCCGATCCGGCGAGGATCTCGAAGTTGGTAACGATACCGCCTTCGACCTCGTGCCGAATTGGGAGCAGCAGGACGTGCTCGCCCAAATCCTCCAGCGTTCCAGCGACGGCCAATCCGACAATCACATCGCGAAGATTCTCAACCTCGCAGCCATCCCCACGCAGCAAGGCAAGCGGTGGTTCCCGGCCACGGTTTACAGCGTCCGGAGCTTCGCGCGGGTTGCCGACCGCAAGGATTACCCGTGAACCTATGACACTCCTCGAACTGGCGAAACTGCCCCACGTTGTCTTGCGCCTCAACCGCGCGACAATCGCTCCCGAGTGGCTTAAAATCGTCCCCGGAGGAGGCAATGATTACGAGTGGACCCCGAATCAATGGGAGAAATGGCAATTCCCAAACGGCAAGGAAGCCGATGAATGCGTTGCCATCCACGGCGGCCACTCCGTTCCCTGCGTGGACCTGTCGATAGAGGGCAAGCCCCGCATTCGCCCCTCCGAGACGCCGCCCGTTCACACCTACCACGTCCGCCACATCCGGCTTCGCAAGAAGAATCGCGTCTCGGCACAGGAATGCTTCGAGCACAACGAAAGGCAATACCTCGCATGAATGACGCCATGAGAGATCGCATCGAGAAGCGCGTCAGCGCCCTCGCCATCGAACGCCGCGTCAGCACGGCGGAGGCCCGCAAGCTCCTCAATCAGCGCGCCGGCCGTAAATCCGCCGCCACCCGGCGCGAAAAGTTACTTTCTCAACAGCCCACGCTCCCCGTCTTCCTCACGAATGAAGCGCCCACTTCGAATCCCTAGGAACTGGTGCTCGATCTGGACAGGCCGGAAAGACCTTGCCACGATAGCGACAACGATGAGACGACCAAAGTCCTGCGGTACATCTGCCAGCGGTATGCATCACGTCGCAAAAATTGCGACCTTTCACAACTGCACCTTTCAAAAGATTGACCAGGAGAACGATACCGGACTGGATGCGTTTATTGAATTAATCGTCGATCAGCAAACGACCGGTTGTTGGCTCGGCGCCCAAATCAAATCTGGAGAATCGTACGTCCGAGGCGGACGGTTCGTCATTCCTAGTGATGAGGCGCATCATTCATCCTGGCGATCACAACCCATCCCGATTGTGGGGATCGTCTATCATCCTGGGAGCGACTCTGCAAGATGGGTGGACATCACAGAGTTCCTCGAAAGGCGCGCGACCAGCGACAAAGGATACTCCATCCCAGCAACGAACCCGTTCGATTCGGAGCACTTTGACGATTTTAAAAGCCATTTTCTCGCCTATGGGGAATCGTATTCCAATGATCGGTATTTTGCTCGTGCATTGTCAGCATTATCGAGGCTTAAGGCCCCGGACGAATGCGCTGCTGGCTTAAGGGCATTATTCAGCTTCCACCGCAATAGGAGGGAAACGTGGTTCTATCTCCTCGCATCACTTCGGTACCTCCGCGGGCATCGTGAACTTCCGTGGTTGATATTTGCCCTCTCACACATCCCCGGACATGGAGACATTTTCTGGACCAAGAAGAACATTATAGACAATGCAATAGCCGAGGTAGCGGAGGGTCTATTTCGAGAACTAATTACGCGAGATGATGTGTTGGTTCTTTTGTCGGCTGTGGACGAGTGCGGTTTTACGAGTGGCAGCATCGGCCAGTGTGTATATTCGATCATCGGAATTGTAGCTGATCGGTATTCCATACTTGAGTCGATCATCGCAGATCTCACCGTACCTGAGGAGACGCGCTTCTGGGCGTTGTTGCTTTTGAGCGATTGGTTGCAAAATCGGGACCATGATCGCTGTGCTCGAATCATTGCCGATGCCGCGCAGACATTTACTGATGACGATGCTATCGAACGAGTTTCCGCGATACGGGAAGCCTTCGACCATGGTGAAAGAATCAGATCGTACTGAGGTATTAGGGCGGCGGCCCCTTGGTTTGCTCAAGCATAGCACAACCTGGAAATTGGCTCCGATAGCTTCATGGGTGACCATCATCGCCAACCACAAGCGATAGCCATTCGGAAATTAGCGTATCCATTCTACCTCCAAGGGCACACACGCTTAAATCCACCGGGTGGGCACCTAACAAAAAGATTCGGTCGCCTCGCTCTGTAGCAATCTCCGTGAAAAGGTCTTCCTCGGAGAGAAAACAAAGAGCAAACCAAAAAAGTCGTGTCTCGAATAATGCCCGAAAGTTTTCCAAGTAACCGAGTGCCTTATAGGTTTCCTCAGAGCGGGTCCGAGTCTTTACTTCCCTTCGTTTAGCGTCAATGAACAGCTTCGCACCATCGTCACTTAATACTGTAATGTCTGGAGTTCCCCGCAAGGTCCCAGACGAGTGCAAATATTCCCAGCGCGCGAAATCGCTCGGTAGAGCTAGCTGGAACCAAATCTGAAAGCGATGGCCTTTGTACTGCATCTCACAAATTGCGTGCTTAAGACGCTCAGAAAGGGGGCGAGGCCCAAAGATTACAGAAGCTCCGCAGCGTCGAAAGGATTCAATAACTTGATGAAGGCACCACACTTCAAAGACGCGGTCCTCAAAAAACTCGCCTGGTGGGAATGCGAGGATCAAGGCGACAATATTCTCCGTAAGGGCAGAATCGAGTCGCGATGCATCAACTTGCCATTGATCGTACCAATCGAGAAAGCGGAGGTAAGCAGGTTCATTGCCAGTTTGCCTCTTCCTGATACGGTGTTCTGTCTCCCGTTTGAGTCGCTCTGCACCGCGGCTAGGTCGAACATGGGACCAAGGCTCACGGTGCTGTCGTTCGCGGCTCCACCGCAGAAGGTCGAGGCTGTAGATGTACTCCGCGGTGGATTCTATCCCCCCTGCTTCGTTTAAACGGCGAGCGAGCTGTCGCAGCGTATCGACAATAAGCTGATTTTCCGGTGTCTCCGGCGAATTTTCCATCACCAAGATTGGAAATGTGCGCGGCCATGAGAGATTTGTACTTCGACGGCTGAGATATAGCTGAAGGTCAAGCCGGCCGAAGATGGCTCCCTTTGACTCCGAACGTACCACCCTGGACACAAACGAGACGCCTCGTTCGAGCGCCTCAAGGATTGGTTTGAGTTTGAGTCCGCATGCGATGGCATGTCGCGACCGGAGCATTCGTGCAAAAAGTGCAAACTCCTCCGACGGTCCTTCGCCTACGTCTAATGCCGAAGGCTCAAGGATCACATCCTCCGTGTGTAAATAGGACGATAAGAGCGGGAGGGCCTCTCGAACGAACCTCTTAATTGATGTATCGTTATTCAACGAAGTGCATTCCTGCCGCCACTATGCCAAGAAGCTCTCTTCTAGTCGCGTGATTGAAGGGAGCGGAAAGCGTGCCAGCAAATTCCCGGATGATTTCGGGTGCAACTACATCCAGATCGAACAACGGTGCGATTTTGACAGACACCGCCCAATCGAGCATTTCATCAGCCCGGGCATCTGAAACCTCATCTTGGTAAACCCGCAGTAGGAAAAGTTCCACCGTGTCGATAAGTTGGGCCGTGCCAATCGGAAGGTGAGGGACCTTTTGATCCATCTTAGCATACCTCACCCGTTCAACAAAGTCGAAGAACTGACGTAGCAAGGGTAAAAACGGACCGCCGAGCCGAGCCTTCACCGCCTCAGAAGTCACTTGCGTGCCGGCAGAATTCTGAGCAGTAAGCCGCCGAGCCACTCTGTCGACCACTCTATCCATAACGACGCGAAATTCTTGAACAGCAAGAGACACAGGTGGAGTGGTATTAGTCCACGACTCCGAGTCGGGACGCTTCGCAGGAATGTCAACATTGATGAACGTAAAACGCCTTCGTATGGCCTGGCTCAAGTTGTTGACAAACTGACGGTCAAAGGAGTTGAGTGTCGCAACGATCCGAAACCGTTTAGGGATTACCAAGTTCCGGTTTCCTTCGCGTTGGTGCGGGAGCGTAACGGGTATAACCGCGTCGGTGCCAAGAACTGTGAAGAGTTCCCCGAAAGCTCGATCCATGTGAGCTCGGTTCAACTCGTCAATTAGCAACCATTCGGCCTGAGGTTCCGTCGGGTCATCGAAGTGCCTGACGATTGTGTTCGCGCACCGAATAACCGATTCTGTGAAGTATCCGTTCACCGGAACGATTTCTTCCTTCCGGTCCTCATGGAGGCGGAGTTCCAAGCGTCCGATGAGGTCAAACACCGTCCAATCTTCATGGGCAGTGACTGGAAACGCGGAGGCATGGAATGCCCCGCACAGTGCACGGGCTAAGCTCGATTTCCCGGTGCCGGGCGGCCCCTGTAATACAAGGTGTCCCACCCTCAAGGCGGCCGCGGCTGCCTTCATGGTCTCCTGCGCAAGAAGCAGACCCTCCGTTTCGCGGGCCAGCCTCGCCGACAAATCAGGCGGGGGATCAATGTCGAACTCAGAAATTTCCCTGATGCGCTCTATTTTATCGTGGAAATCGGTCGGAGGGATCGCTCCCTGGTCGACGAGAGTATCTTCGGTCACATTAGGCATGGTCATCTCCCAGTATTTCTTGAATAGGCAATACGTTAGAAATTGGACGGGCTCGCCGCAACGAAAGTCGCACAGAGTCTGGGCCGCCGAGCACCTTCTCGATGACCAGGTAGGTCCACGAGAGGTCATCGGACAGGATGATACGGTGGCTGCGGCCGACACGGCAAAGGACCGAAGTATTGCCTTCCACTATGCGTCCGGGGTGCCCCGACGATACGCTAGTAAAGTGTTCACCTGCCCTGAGCACAAAAACGGTGTCGCCCGCCACGGTGACCGTTTGCAGCGTGTTACTTCGAAGGTCGGCGAGCGCGACGACGGGTGCGCCCATGTAGTCGAAATATTCTTGCTCTCCGGCGAAGTTAGGGGCCTGCGGCAATCGATCGACATAAAGAGCACTCGCCCTGCATTCAACGGCTGACGGCTCATCACCGAGCGCTGCGGAAACTAGCGAGAGGAAGCGTCGTTGTATCGAATGTCGGCGACGGCTCTCACTGGCTCCATAGTGCTCACTGGCATCATCCTGGTCGAGCACGAGATGGTTCATTCCGGCATGGTTAGCCACTTGGTTCAATGAGTTGTAAAAAGCCCCCTCCTTTTTGATCGTCGGAAGTTCAAACGATGTGTAGCGGTAAACGTCATGACGAATCTGTTTTACTGCATCAACAGCATACCTCGCCTCGGAGGTCGAGAAGACGCGACAGAAAATGCGTTCCAACTCCGTCCACCAGAAATAGTCTTCACAGTCTCGCATCGCTGAGTAAAGAAATCGATAGGGAAGCAGATTCGATTGCCCATGGGCTGGACTCTTGGGGCGACCCCTGGGCGGCCCCTGAAGAGGATATCGGAAGAGAAGGTTTAGGCCGATCCAAACAAATTGATCCTGATTTTCTTGCTCGGCTGCTACTCGGAATTGCTCGCCGGCCGGCGTAATGCTCACTTGGTCCGAGCGGCTGATCACGTAAACCAAACCAAATTCCTCGAACGTGGCTTTCCAACTTTCTACCGCATGATTGTCGAGAACTCGCGGAGCATCAGGCGACCGCCAGTAACCCTTCAATTCGCCATACGAGCGGCCTGCGTAGTCATAAAAGGAAAGGAGCGTTGCCCATGCCTCTTGGGCTTTGGCTCCAGTGCTGAAATAGTTCGGGTATCCGTAACTATTTACCCGCCAGAAATCCGGCGTTTGCAGGGGAGGATTTGGCATTGGGATCAATTCGCAACCTCATCGTCTCGAAGGGTGAAGGCGGGAAGCGGGAGCCGGGGCGGGTAGGCTGTGCCGCCGTCGGTTTTTCTCAACACTACCACCCAATCCATGGTGATGATGCCGCCTCGTCCTTTCCTAGGGAATTTCATGTAATGTCGGCGGATGCGATAGGCAAACGCCTTCTCGAACGCGAGACCTGCGTCAGCCGCGAGGCGAATCAAAGCGTCGTGAATAGGCAAAACGCCTTTCTTTGTCTGGCTGTTGCCCACAACGAGCACGTAGCGGCCCTGCGGTTTGAGTACCTTTGCCGCCGACGCAAAATGATTCGCCATGTCGAGACAATATCTCCGAGTCGCCAGCTGCCGCGAATGGAGGATGTCGCCCTCCGATATGAGGTCATCCAGGCAAGAGGGGAGGTGGAGCGGAGTACTGGTGCTCTTCTGAGGGTTTTTTGCCCCAATTACACCGCGGCGCATCTCGTTGAACACTTTTCGGTCACCGACGCCGAATAGCGGTCCGAGCCAGAAATACTCCAGCATGAAATTGTACATGTAATCGACCGAGTCAAGATACGGGGGACTTGTCACCATCAGGTCCACATATCCTTCCGGGAGGTCGATGTTAGCCGCGTCACCTTGAATGACCCTGCTCCGTGCATGGGGGAGGCGCAACCGGTCAAGGTCGCGAAGCCCCAATAGTGCCCTATCAAAGGCATTCCAGAAGGTCGGAACCGTGGGCGGCGGACTCTTTTTAAGGGTCCCTGAGACGTAGGTTTTCTGCGTCTGATCGTCTGCATTGGAGACGCGTCGGAGGATCGAACTAAACACGCAGAGCAAAAAGCGCCGTGCCTCCTCGCTGCATTCGAGGCCGACTATCGTCGAGCGGAGTGATTGGAGATGGCCCCAAGTCGCTTCTCCAAACCAATGGGAGAAGTTGACCAATCCCAACATCGGCGGCTCAAGCGGTGTCGTCGACGGCTCCCAAACCTCCCTGATTCGCTGACCCAAACTGGAAATCTCCTCTGGATTGACGATCTCCGTCTTCGCCTTTGCGATCAAGCAGGCGAGAGGGTCACAGTCGATGCCTATGGACTCACGGCACGAACGAAGTCCCTCGACCAGAGTGGTGCCGGAACCACTGAATGGGTCGAGAACCACGAAATCCTTCGTAGAGAATTGCTGCAGAGCCCACGCCGGGATCTGGGGAATATACTTGCCGGCAAAGCGGTGTAAGCCGTGGGTCAGTGTGGAAGTCTTGTTCTTGAGGCACAGCGAAAAAAGCTCTCCGTTCGTGATAGACTCGAAGGGAGGGAAGCGCGAGACAGTCCGAAAAAGTTCGACGTTTAGGTCCGAAGACGGAACGGTTGATTCTCGCTCCTCAAAAAATCCGGTTGGTACCGTACTCATTATCGTACCCATGGAAATTAACTGAAAACCACAACGCTCTCGCGCATGTTGTCCTCTAGCCCAATGAGTTGATTTCGCTGTTGAGGGGATACTGTGAGATGACGGGTCACGAGAATCTCGGCCTTCTTAAATCCGACGCTCAGACCGAGCCTAGCGATTAGAACATCCGTGGGGATGATCACACCTGCAAAGGCGGAGTTGCCTACGACTACAGAACAAACGCCAGATGCGAGGAGATTGCGGCAATGCTTTAGCGTAACACGCATATCATCAAAATATCCTCGGAGCAGATCGGGCACGCCCATTCGCCAGCTACTTGCTCCCTGATCCATGAGAGAGATGAGTTGCTCAAGATGTTCGATGGACTGGTGATCACGATTTAAGTCTGCTCCCAAATGCGAACGGAGTGAAACTTTACGGAGTTGATTGTTGGCTTCGTATGAGTCCACGAACCCTCCAAACCAAAGCTCAACCTTCATCGACTCGAAGTAGTCGAAGCGATTAGCATATGGAGGACTGAAAACGATTGAACTGAATTTTCGTTTTCCTAGCAATCGGTCCATTTCCAGGACGTTTCCTTCAATGACCAACTGGTCTCGCCACCGTCCCTGTCGCCAATGTCGCGTATCTTCAAGCATCATCCGGACATGAGAAAGAAATCTCTCTGTCACAAATTGGCGCTGGTTGGTTCCAAACCGCTCTCGCTGCCAGTGCCCCTCCTCACGCAGGACATACCCTGATTTTAGTCGCTTCCGGTTCCGGTACTTGATCCCGTTCCCCTCCTTGAAGTAACTGCCGACCTTTTCGAGAATGGCAACCCAAGCCAGATGCAAGAAATCTCGGCAGCCTCTATCGTCAGAAAACGCTGATTCGTAAAGTGCTCGAATTCGCAGGAGTGCGTCTAAGATTACTGGCTCGAAAACTTTGTTCGCGATAGCCAAGGCTGGCGTGGGCCAGGGCTTTGCCGTCACAATTTGGCTTGCGAGATTGTCCGCAAAGCAGGCGACACCTTTTAACTGAGTCCTAGTAAGAGGTGATAGCTTAACTCTCGCGGCAAAGACTGCCAGAGGATTAACGTCAACGCCTGCCGAAGTATACCCGTTCTGTGCCGCTCCGATAAGAATTGAACCGCAACCACAGAATGGGTCGAGGATCTTGTCGCCCAACGAAAGCTTGCTGATGAGGTGAGGAGAGTACGCCTCACGATATCGCAACCAGCGGTGGATTGGGGACAAAGCGTTGCCTTGCCAATTTACGAAAGAGGCCAAATCCTCTCTGTCTCGAAACGTATGGGGGGCATTGAGTCTGCGTAAAGCTGAAACCAAATCGGCGCGTTTGGTTTTGGCTTGCCCTTGGATTTCTGAACTGCCCAGAAGGGCGGAAGCGTGAGTTTTGCGGGCTTTCGTCAAGATCATGATCGCCTCAATTTGTCTAATGGGTGCTGGTTTTTGTCATTTTTGGTGAATTTTGGGCTCGTCGGCGGGATTCACAAATCGAAAAATTAAACGAAACGTCGCGACAAGTCAGGCATTCAAAAAAAATGTGAGCGACCCAACCGCTTGTGTAAAGCAAATATTGCGACCCGACAGGTTGTGGTCGTGAGGCGTTCAGCTTGGGATCGTTGGAATCGCTCGTGGGGGGTCGCTCGCGACTCTGCCGCCGATTTTCTCATGCAGGTGTTCATAAGAACATGTGCAAGCGATGGATGTCCAACGAAAAAGGCTGACCTCCGGGAATCTCCTATACGCCCCGATCTGGAAGACGGGAGCGTGGGGGGGGTGAAAGTTGCTTTCCGCGAGGCGACCGATTTCGGCATCACCGGTGGGCAATGGCGAGATCGCGGGCGGAACCGCGAAGCCCTCACGCCCCTTGGGGCACGACCGTTTGCTCCAGCTTCGTGTAATCGTTCTCGGTGTCGATCCC
>Ga0182024_10025099_pt1 | contig 10547 bp, 7 predicted proteins | sample P32metaG_FD_120480 | JGI IMG/M metagenome (GOLD analysis project Ga0182024, IMG submission 120480) | Permafrost microbial communities from Stordalen Mire, Sweden - P3-2 metaG (Illumina Assembly) | ecosystem: Environmental > Terrestrial > Soil > Wetlands > Permafrost | place: Sweden: Stordalen...
ATCACCACCATCGAAGGACTTTCCGCCGATGGCCAGCATCCCGTGCAACGAGCGTGGCTGGCCGATCAAGTTCCGCAATGCGGCTACTGCCAAGCCGGAATGATTATGACCACTGCCGCTCTGCTCGCGAAAAATTCCGCGCCCACCGACTCAGACATCGATGAAGCCCTCGGCGGCCACATCTGCCGCTGCGGCACTTATCAACGCATTCGCCAAGCAGTCCATCAAGCGGCGGCGAAACATTCTTCCTCGGAAACCGCCGCGCCCGCTGCGGTGGCAGCAGGAGGTGTCCGATGAGCACTACCGCCAACACGTCACGCCGTGAATTCCTGAAATCCAGTTCAGCGGGCAGCGCTGGCCTGCTGCTCGCGTTCTACGTCCCTGCATTCGCCGCGGCGCCGAATGCGCCCGCACAAGACTTCAAACCAAACGCGTACATCGCGATCGATCCGCGAGGTGACATTCGCCTCGTCGTCACCCGCTCGGAGATGGGCCAGGGCGTGCGCACGGCCCTCGCCATGATCCTCGCCGAGGAACTCGACGCGGATTGGTCGCGCGTAAAAATCGAGCAGGGCGATTGCGATCCACAGTATGGCGACATGACTACCGGCGGCAGCATGAGCATCCGCAGCACCTGGGACCCGCTGCGCAAAGCTGGCGCATCCGCACGCGACATGTTGCTCACAGCAGCGGCAGACAGCTGGGGCGTAGCGAAAGATGAATGCAGCGCCGCAGGCGGCAGCGTGATCGAACACAAAAAAACCGGTCAAAAAATAACCTATGGCCAGCTCGCGATCAAAGCTGCCTCGGTGCCGGTGCCCAAAGATGTCCCGCTGAAAGATCCGAAGGACTATCGCATCGTCGGCACCAAGCGCGCCCGCGTGGATGGCCAGCACATCGTCATCGGCGAGGCGCACTACGGCATCGACACCAAAGTGCCCGGCATGCTCTACGCCGTCGTCGCGCGTCCTCCGGTCTTCGGCGGTAAAGTGAAAAAATTCGACGCCACCCGCGCGCTCGCTGTCCCGGGTGTAAGAAAAGTTTTTGAAGTTGCCGCGGTTGAGATGCCGCCGCTCTTCGGCGAAGAACGCAAGCCGGATTCCGGCCACCAGCATTACTTGTGGGGCGGCGTGGCCGTCGTGGCTGATTCCACCTGGCAAGCCATCGCCGGCCGTCGCGCGCTCACGATTGATTGGGACAACGGTCCTGGCGCCGAAGAATCCACTGAAAAACAACGCGCCACGCTGACCGAACTGCTGAAAGCTCCCGGCAAGGAGCTGAAAAAAATCGGCGATCCCGATTCGGCCGTTGCCTCCGCCGCCAAAACCGTCGAGGCCGATTACGAAACTCCCTTTCTCGCGCACATGACCATGGAGCCGGTGAACTGCACCGCCTCCGTCCGCGGCGACAAATGCGAAGTCTGGGCGCCCACACAAAATCCCAACGGCATGGCCACCGCGTTGGCCAGCGTGCTGAATCTGCCGCAATCGGCACTAACCATTCACATCACCCTGATCGGCGGCGGTTTTGGCCGACGCCTCTGTATTGATTACGGTGTCGAAGCAGCCCTGATTTCGCGCTCGGCGGGCACGCCTGTGAAAGTGATCTGGACTCGCGATGATGACATTCGCCACGATTACTATCGCCCCATCTCTCACCACCGTCTCCGCGCGGGCCTCGATGCGCAGGGCCAAGTTACCTCCTGGCTCCATCACATCGCCGCTCCTTCCACCGACAGCACCTTCCTCGGCGGCGAAGTCCCCGACACGGGGGGCACCGAAATCGCCGGTACCGGGCTCCCCAATGGAACGGTGCCGAATTATCTGCTGCAGCAAAGTTTCTTGCACACCGCCGTTCCGCGAGGCTATTGGCGCGCCGTGGACACTAATTGGAATCATTTCGCGGTGCAATGCTTCATGGACGAAATTGCGGCAGCCACTGGCAAAGATCCACTGGCGCTACGCCGACAATTGATCGCAACCAAGCAGAAACCCGCCGGTCAAGGTGACAACGAAGGTGAAGCGCCCGTCAATGTGGATCGGCTGCTCGGCGTCCTGAATCTCGTCGCCGAAAAATCGGATTGGGGAAAGCCTCTACCCGTAGGGCGCGGCCGCGGCATCGCCGGTCTGTTCGGTTTTGGCAGCTACGTCGCCCACGTTGCAGAAGTAACAGTCGCAAAAGACGGCACGTTGCGCGTGGACCGCGTCGTCGTCGCAGTGGATTGCGGCCAAGTCATCAATCCGGATCTGGTAGCCGCACAAATCGAGGGCGGCGTGGTCTTCGGCCTCACCTCGGCGCTCTACGACGAAATCACCATCCAGAACGGCCAGGTGCAGCAATCCAATTTCGATAATTATCAGATGCTTCGCATTGCCGACATGCCCAAGGTCGAAGTCCACCTCGTGCCCAGCCACGAACCGCCCGGAGGGATTGGCGAACCCGGCGTGCCTTCCACCGCCCCCGCAGTCGCCAATGCGATTTTCGCCGCGACGGGTAAGCGACTGCGGCGTCTTCCGTTCCAAACGCAGGAACTAGCGAAATCGTAACCCGCGTCCACGAATCTCCGGCAAGCTCGCGCAGGGCGCTGCTTGTCACTCACCCGCGCGCGCAGCATCTGCTAACTCGTGTCCGAAAGGTCCGCGCCTTTCGCCTCGCGCCCGCTGATCGTTACAATCGCAACCAGCGCAGCAACCAGCAAAGCCGTCCAAGCCAGCACCGGCGCGTAATTTCCACCGAAGTAATGCTCCGTGATCTTGGCCTGAATCACGGAATTTCGCGAAGCGAACAAATTACCGAGTTGATACGCCAACCCAGGAAACGTTCCGCGCACCGCGGGCGGCGAAAGTTCGTTCAAGTGTGCTGGAATCACTCCCCACGCGCCCTGCACCATGAACTGCATCAAGAAACTTCCCAACGCGATCATGGGCGCGGTGTGTGAATATGCCCACAGCGGAATCATGGGAATGGTCAATACCGCCGCAATTACGATGGCTTTCCGCCGACCCACTCGCTCTGACCACGAACCGAAAACGATCCCGCCCAGCAGCGCGCCCACGCTGTACACGATCGCAACCAGCCCCACCGTCTTCGGCGAAAACCCGCGATTCTTTTGTAGAAACGTCGGATAAATATCTTGCGTGCCGTGACTGTAAGCATTGAACGCAAACATCAATACTGCCAAAAAAGTGAAAGTGCCCAGGTACTTCACAATATCTTTACCCAGGCTTCGCTGCACTCCGACGGCCCTTCCACGCCCCTGCCGCCATGCCGGCGATTCCTCCACCTTCGTCCGGATGTAAATCACCAGAAAAGCCGGCAGCGCACCCACCACAAACATTCCACGCCAGCCGATATAACGAAAAATGGTGGCGTATGCCAGCGCTGCCAGCAGGTAACCCACCACGTATCCTTCCTGCAGCAGTCCGGAAAAAAATCCGCGGTTTTCTTTCGGCAGGGTTTCAAATGCCAGCGCCGCGCCCACACCCCATTCTCCGCCCATCGCGATACCGAACAGCGCGCGCATGATCAGAAAAACGTGCAGCGACGGAGCGAACGCGGAAGTCAGCTCGAAAACCGAGTACGCGATGATATCTATCATCAGCGCCGGACGCCGCCCATACCGATCGGCGATCGCGCCGAACAGAAATGCGCCCACCGGCCGCATCGCCAGCGTTACGAAGACTGCCTCGAGGACGGCAGAAACCTGTGCGTGGAATTCTGTCGCAATCGCACTGACGCAAAACGTCAGAATGAAGAAATCGAAGGCATCGAGCGACCACCCCAGAACACAAGCGATGAACGTGTTGCGCTGCGTCGCGGTAAGCCGCCGAAAATGCGCCAGAAATTCTATGGTTTGCTCCCTGGCAGCCACTCAAGCCGCGTTTCGCCGCCACGCGCAATCGTGCTTCTGCGAAATCACCGCCGCTTATCTTCGGCGCGTCACCCGCGCAGACGCCACCGCATCGCAAACCCGCGCCACTTGCGTCATCTCCGCCACGTCGTGTACGCGAACGATGTGCGTCCCCTGCAGAATGCTCGCCGCAACCGTAGCCGCGGTGCCCCAGATTCTCTCCGCACCAGGTCCATCGCGCAACTTGCTCCTCTCCAAAAGCTTCCCGATGAAACTCTTTCGCGACGTGCCCACCAGCAGCGGATATCCCAAGCGCGCGAGTTCCGGCAGACGAGCCAGCAATTCGCAATTCTGCTCGCAGCTTTTGCCAAATCCAATCCCCGGGTCCAGCACAATCTGCGATTTCGCCACTCCTGCACGCCGCGCCAACGCCACGGCATTCTGTAAACCCTTTTCGACGTCGCGCAGCACATCCCGCGCAAACGGATTTTTCTGCATAGTGCGCGGCATCCCGCGCATATGCATCAGCACCAGCGCCAGCTTCCGCCATCGCGCCACTTCCGCAATCCGCGGATCGTTTCGCAGCGCCGTCACATCATTCACAATCTCCGCGCCCGCAGCAGCAGCCGCTTCCGCCACTTCCGCTTTACTGGTATCCACCGAAATCGGAATCCGAATCTTGCCGCGCAACTTCTCAATGGCTGGCAGTATGCGTCCCAATTCCGTTTCCGCAGAAACGCCCCGCGACCCTGGCCGCGTAGATTCGCCTCCCACATCAATAATATCGGCGCCCGCACGTTCCATGGCCACCGCCTGCGCGACGGCCGCCTCGGCTTTCAAAAACAATCCTCCATCGGAAAAACTGTCGGGCGTCACATTCAGCACACCCATCACCAGCGTGCGTTCGCCCAGTGCCAGCGTGCGCGCGGGCAACCGCAGTTGAAATTGTCGGCGATGGAGCATTGCCGCTATTGAATCACGGTTTGTGCAAAAGCCTAAGCCCAAGCGCAAACCTGCGCATCAAGACCCGTCGGAGATATGGGCGCACAAGGAAGCCTGGAATTACGGCGTAGCAACTACGTAGTACGATGAGCGATGCACCACGGTCGGATCCCCGTGGCCAATCACTTCCACGCGCAACTGGTGCCAGCCAGGATGAGGCGCCGCATTCGCGTTACTCGCAGGCGAGAATCCCAGCGTATACTCCGCGCGAATCTTCAGCGCGATCTGCCGAAACGTATTCGCCAGCGTTTCCGCCTCGCGCAGAAAGTACAACTGTCCCCCTGATCGACGAGTCAATTCCGCCAGGTACAGTGTGTACGCGGGAATGCCCCATCCTTGCGCTGCATATGTCAGCAGCGTTTGGTTTGAATGAACTTGCACCCAAGTCGGCGTCATGATCTTCGGCCGGCTTTCGGTGGAGACAGCGAACACAACAATATCTTCCGCCGCCAAAGCCCGCGCCACGTCGTCAAATGTCAGCTGATCACGCGGCCATCCCGCACGAGGCCCCGCCGTCTTCGGATCGAGAGTAAGCCCTAGCCCGCTATCCTGCCCGTCCGTCAGCAGGACGATGGCCTTGCGCCCCGTGCGCCCTGCAAACATCTCCCGCGCCGTTAGGAACACTGCCAGATAAATATTCGAACCGCCCACATCCTCCAGCAACGAGCGCGCATCCACACGCGCCACAGCCTTGCGGATTAATCCCCAATCACTGGAAAAGGGAAGCTGCAGATAGGCGTGTGCCGAAAAATCCACGATCGCGGTGTGATCCGAAGGCGAAAGCGCATCCACCAGCGCGCGTGCCGCATTCTTCATTTCCTCAGACTCGCGCAGCACGCTGGGGCTTGCATCGATCACCACCGCCACGCTCGCCGACTCTGTGGAAGCGTCGAAATAAGTGAGCGGCTGTTGCACGCCTTCGTCGAATACCCGGAAATCCCCAATCCGCAATCCCCGGACCGCCGCGCCATCCGCGCCTATCACGCTGCACGTCACCGGAACAACCTGCGTGACCACCGAAATCGCGTGAGTGTCAGCAGATGCGCTGGCGTCGCCCGATCCCTTCGCAGCGCTGCCCGCTGGAATCGCCGTCAGTTCTCCTGTCACCGGATCGCGCTTCCAGGTGACGTCCTCGTCCAGGCGCCGCGGTCGGGGCAGCTTGGTTTTTTGCTGGGCTTGCAGCGGAACTGGGGGTCGCGCGAAAAGCGAACTCGCCAGCGCAATGGCCAATAAAACGGCCGGTGTAACAACACGAGGTGTCGCCCAATGCGCACGGCGCTTCCCGGAAATCCGCTGCACTCGCATCGCGCGTTTAATCGAGGTCGAAATCGCGCAGGGGTTTTTCGATCGGTCCGTCCTTCGCCTTCTTCAATCCCTCGGCAAATTTCCGCGCCAGCACATCTTCCTTCGATTTCTCCGCTTCGACCGACGCGCGGAATTTCGCCTCCACCGCGTCCACCTGCTGCCGCAGCAGCGCCGCTGTATCGTCCAGGTCCACCGAGGGCGGCGGCTTCGGCGGAGGAACGTGCGACAGCACAACGCCGATCTCGCGATCCACCGTCAGCTTCGCCTGACAGCATGGGCAACTAACCGCAAACGTGTCTAACGGTTTCTGAGCCATGCCCGCATTTTACGCCAAATTCGGCCGATCAGATATCACCCCTGAAAGCTCCTCGCGCGGCGGTATGGTCGCAGACTCCCCAGGATCCGCCGATACTTCCATTACGCATAGGTAGGGCACTGCGTAAGGTGTTGTGGATTCAACGGCGGGCAAGTTCACGCGCGATAGTTCGCAAATGGCACGGCAGCAACTGCTCGACATTTTGTGAGTGCTTAGCTTAGGCGTTATCCAGCCACCAAGCGAGTGAACCTAAATTGAGCGCGTAAATCGAGATTTCTCCCACGCTTCAGATGTCCAAGGAAGAACCGGCCAAGACCGGGGCCGAGCGCCGCACGCGCGGCATGTTTACCGTGCCCGTACAGATTCGCGGTGCTGCAGGCACTCTCGAGGTCTTCGAGGATATCGTCACCAGTCTCAATGTTTCGCGCGATGGTCTGTTGTTGTCGACTTCGCGGGGCGGATATTCAGTCGGTCAGAAGTTGCAGGTTGCCTGCCCTTACCGGAGCGCTCCGACCGCGATAAACGTGCCCCGCAACGCACACGTAGTCCGCTGCGTGCTCCCGCCTGATTCCACTTACGCGCTGGCCCTGCAGTTTCTATTGGGAGCTTGCGAGGAGGGCACCTGGGCCATGCCTGCGACGCCATTTCCGAATCAGATGCGGGTGCTTTGCGTGGTATCGGATCTCGCGGCTGCCCGCGCACTAAGCGAAATGCTTGAAAAGGATGGCTACCATGTCGTGGCTGTCTCCACGGCACAGGAGGCGCGCGACATTCTGCACAGCGAGACGCCTAACGTCATCCTTGCAGCGGCAGAAGGCCAGGACATCTCCGGCAAGGATCTCTGCGCCATTGTGAAGACCTGCGCCCGCTTGCAGCACATTCCCATGATTCTTCTTACGGCGTCCGCATTGCCATCCGACTATGCCACGAGCGACGAAATCGGCGCCGTGGTTTGCACGGCCATTCCCTGCAAGCCCGAACGCCTGCGAAGCGCCATCCACCTTGTCGCGGCGCCGCCGGCGCTCTGCTCCGTCCATTAGCGCGCGATTCAACGTGGCCTCATTCGTGCGCACCGCCTAGGCGCGCTTCTCTAAACATCAGGAAGTTCTCGCCAAGTCGGTGGCTCGCCACGAAAAAAAAAGAACCTCGTCTCTTTTGAGACGAGGTTCTCAAAGATTCCTTCGTTGCTCGCTTGGCTCTAAGCCGGTGCCGGCTTTTCGCCTTTCGCCAGCCCAGGAATCGGCCGCGGTTCCGGCCGAAGTGAAAGTTGCGGTTCTTTGGTCGGCACGGGCGGAGCAGCAGGCGGAGGCGGCGGTATCTTCTCCGGAAGCGGTTTGCCTTCCATCAAGAGCTTTAGTTCAACAGCATCCAAAACTTCGCGGTCCAGCAGAGCCTGCGCAATTCGCTCGAGCTTATCCCGTTGCGTTTCCAGGATATTGCGCGCCTTGCTGTACCCGTTCGTGACGATGCTGCGAACTTCGCCATCAATTTTGATCGCCGTGTCTTCCGAATAATCCCGGTGCTGCGCGATCTCGCGGCCCAGGAAAATCGCTTCTTCCTTCTTGCCGAAGGTAAGCGGTCCCAGGACGCTCATACCCCATTCGCACACCATCTGCCGCGCGATTTCGGTGGCGCGTTCGATGTCGTTTCCGGCGCCCGTAGTGATGTGGTGCAGGAAAATTTCCTCGGCCGCGCGTCCGCCCATCAATACGGCAAGTTGCGCTTCCAAAAATTCCTTGGTGTAGGTGTGTTTGTCATCGATCGGCAACTGCATCGTGACGCCCAGCGCCATGCCGCGCGGGATTATCGTCACCTTGTGCAGCGGATCGGCGCCTGGCGTCATCGCCGCCACCAGCGCGTGCCCGGCCTCGTGATACGCGGTGTTGCGCTTTTCTTCGTCGGACAAAATCATGGATCTTCGCTCGACGCCCATCAGGACCTTGTCCTTGGACATTTCGAAATCCACCATCGCCACGAACTTGCGGTTTTGCCGTGCCGCCCACAGCGCTGATTCGTTCACCAGGTTCGCCAGATCGGCGCCGGAAAATCCCGGTGTGCCGCGCGCAATTACCGAAAGATCCACGTCTTCGGAAAGAGGTACCTTTCGCGTATGCACGCGAAGAATTTCCTCGCGCCCCTTTACGTCAGGACGCGGCACCACGACTCGGCGGTCGAAACGGCCGGGCCGCAGCAGCGCCGGATCCAGCACATCAGGACGGTTGGTGGCAGCGATCAGAATGACGCCTTCGTTGGATTCAAAGCCATCCATTTCCACCAGCAAAGCGTTCAAAGTCTGCTCGCGCTCGTCATGACCGCCGCCCAGCCCTGCGCCGCGATGCCGCCCAACCGCGTCAATTTCATCGATGAAAATAATGCACGGCGCGTTCTTCTTGCCCTGTTCGAACAGATCGCGCACGCGGCTCGCGCCTACGCCCACGAACATCTCCACGAAGTCCGAACCGGAAATCGAAAAGAACGGCACATTCGCTTCGCCCGCAATCGCCCGCGCCAGCAAAGTCTTGCCCGTTCCCGGAGGTCCCACCAGCAGCACCCCTTTCGGAATGCGACCGCCCAGCTTCTGGAATTTCTGCGGATCCTTCAGGAAGTCGATAATTTCGTATAGCTCTTCCTTCGGTTCATCAATCCCGGCCACGTCCTTAAACGTTGCCTTCTTCTGCTGCGCCGTCAGCAACCGCGCGCGGGACTTCCCGAAACTCAGCGCCTTGTTTCCGCCCGCCTGCATCTGCTTCATCATGAAAACCCAGAAGAGAACCAGCAACAGCAAAGGTCCGAAATTCACCAGAAACGTCAGCCAGTCAGCGTTCTTCACTTCCTTGTAGTTATAAATGACGTTGTGATCCTGCAGAACCTTTGTGACATCCGGAATCGCGGTATTGGCGATCGTCACGCCGCGGAATTTTCCGCCTTCGCGATACTCGCCCTGCAACTCAGCGCTGTTCGGCGAAAGGTAAATCTGCACATCCTTCACGCCGTTGTTCTGCACCTTCGCCAGAAAATTCGTGTAGTTGGGCTCGTCGTCGTGTGCGGACTGCCCTCCCGTCGAGGCCATCCTCCACAGCACGACCGCCAGCAAGATCATTAAGAGCCAAAATAAAATTGTTCGGACTGTTGAGTTCACCTGATTACCTCACCTGTTACATCCTACTCAAAAACCTGCAAAAAACCTTCGCGCTGCCCCTTCAGTGGTTAGATGCGAAATGCCCCAAAACATGTTCAGCTGACTCAGCCGCCCTCGAGACACTCTTCCTCGATCACAACTCCCGCCCGCGTGCTCTCTCTCGCGCGAAAATCTTCGGCCGCCGGCATTCCCTGGGCCCAAATCACTCGGCCGCCGCTCTCCAGCACCGGCCACGCTGCGCGATCGCCGCTCGGAACACGCCCCGCCAGGAACATGCTCTTCAGCTTTCGTTCGTGACGCCGGCCCTGCGGTTTATAGGCGTCGCCAGGCCTCCAATTCCGCAGAATCAAAGGAGAGCGCAGGAGGTCTGCATCGAGGGCGTTGGCGTCCCTCTTAGTGTCGCTCTCTGTTAAAGGCCAGTCAATCACTTTCAGCCGGAAGCATTTTCCAAGTTCCGGAATGGAAACAGTCGCCGTCCCAAACAACGGCAGGCTTACGATATACTGATACGCGCTGGTTTCTTTCGCAGTTCCGTTGTTTCGGAAGGCCTGAATGACATCCCGCCGCGAAAAAATCAGTTCGCCAAAATTTCGCCGCACGATAATTTCGCCAGGAAGTTCTACGTGGTGGCCGCTGCCGGACCCGCTCGCGAGCTGAACCACTTGCTCCACGTGGTTCGCGCCAAGCTCTCGCCGGTTCCCCCGTACTCCTTCATAAAGACGGCGCACCAAGCGTTCCGTGAGCATGCGCAAGGGCCCCAATTCATTGTACTTCGGTGATGTGAGACCTTCGCTATCGGGCAATCCCAGCTTCAATGGCGTCAGCAGGGCCTCCACCGCGACGCGGATGCCATCTTTGTCGCCGTGTGCAAGAATTCGGAATCGATCCTCCACCAGGGCATCCCAGAAATTTCCTTCTTCGCGCGCAAACCGCGC
>Ga0182024_10025100_pt1 | contig 10546 bp, 10 predicted proteins | sample P32metaG_FD_120480 | JGI IMG/M metagenome (GOLD analysis project Ga0182024, IMG submission 120480) | Permafrost microbial communities from Stordalen Mire, Sweden - P3-2 metaG (Illumina Assembly) | ecosystem: Environmental > Terrestrial > Soil > Wetlands > Permafrost | place: Sweden: Stordalen...
ACGACCACCGGCATCGACAAAAAGCAAAACGCTCCCAGCGCCGCGAACACAACGCCGCCCGTCATCCGCCGCAGCATCGCGAAAACCGCCCACACGCCCACCAGACCCCACGCCGCCGAATAGAGCCGCGCGACAACATAAAACCTGCCGAACATTTCCGGATTGCCGATGTAGGACTCACGGTTGGCGATCTGCACAAGACCCAAAAAGTTTCCCGCCTCGATCAGCGCCCCCACCGGGTAAATCCACAGCCCGCCATACTGATACAGCCGCGGATCAAAATCCCCCGCTCGCGGCTTCATCACCGACAACGCCCGGAACGTGATCATCTCATCCGGCTGATAGCTGTAGAGCCGGTAACGGCACAGAATCTGCGCTCGCTTGGCGTCGGTGTCATTGAGATGCACGATTTCGTCGGGATTCCCGGCACTCGCCGCCACATCCGCCCCGCGCCCGGCATCCACCTCCGGAACCAGCGACGTCAACCGCTCCAGCATCAATCCGTGATCGTCCGCGCCCAGCAGGTAGCGATCAAAAGCCCGCGACGGCAGTCCCCAGTTGATCCCCAGCGTAAACACCACCGCCGCCACAATCAGGAGTGCCAACAATGTCGCCCCCGGCGCAGTTGGTTTCATGCGGGCTAGTGTACAATACACCCGTCATGGAAACGCTCCGAATTGGAAAATTTGAGATCACCAATCGCCTTTTCGTCGGCACCGGCAAATACGCCAACTACGACGTGATGCGGGAGGCTCTCGCCGCCAGCGGATGTCAGGTGGTGACGGTCGCCGTGCGCCGCGAGCGGCTGCTCGACGCCCAGGGCCGCAGTCTGCTCGAATTCATCGACCTGGCCAAATACGTCATCCTTCCCAACACCGCCGGCTGCTTCACCGCCGAGGACGCCGTGCGCGTCGCCCTGCTCGGGCGCGATCTGCTGGAGAAGCAGCACAACCACGGCGCCAACTGGGTGAAGCTCGAAGTCCTCGGCGACAAATCCACGCTCCTGCCCGATCCCATCGGCACCGTCGAGGCGACGCGCGAACTGGTGAAGGAGGGTTTCACCGTCCTCTGCTACACCAGCGACGACCCCATCACCGCCCGCCGCCTCAAGGATGCCGGGGCCGCCAGCGTCATGCCCGCGGGCAGCCCCATCGGGTCCGGGCAGGGCGTGCTTAATCCGCTGAACATTTCACTCTGCCTGTCGGCCTTGAAGGAACGCGACCGGGACTATCCGGTCATCGTCGACGCCGGCGTCGGAACGGCCAGCGATGTGACGATCGCCATGGAACTGGGCGCCGACGGCGTGCTGCTCAACACTGGCGTCGCCCACGCGAAAGACCCCGTAAAAATGGCCGCCGCAATGCGCAACGCATTGGAAGCCGGCCGCCTCGCCTACCAGGCCGGCCGAATCCCCAAAAAACGCTGCGCATCGGCCAGCAGCCCGTTCGACGGCGTCATCAGCTATATTCCCGGCGAGTGAACGAACTGTTAAACCGATATCTCGACCTGCTGCTCCAAGCCAATCAGGTGATGAATCTGACCAGCGTGACCGACCGCGCCGCCGCCGAGCAACTGCACGTCGCTGACGCGCTGACGCTCCTCCCATTCCTTCCGGAAGGAGAGATCACCATCGCCGACATCGGCAGCGGCGGCGGCTGCCCCGGCATTCCGCTGGCGATATCGCGGCCCGATGCGATGGTCACGCTGATCGAAGCGACAAAAAAGAAGGCGGCGTTTCTGCAAAGCGTCGCCGATGAACTGAAACTGACCAACGTCCGAGTCGAAGCCGATCGCGCCGAAAAGGTGGGGCAGAGATTCACCGTCGCCGTTGCTCGCGCTGTCGGGCCCCTGGCCCTGCTGGCCGAAATCGCCCTGCCGATGGTCCAGCCCGGCGGCAAACTGCTGGCGATGAAGGGTCCGAAAATCGCCGCGGAGCTGCCCGCCGCCGCCAAAACCATCGCCAGATTCCGCGGACAACCGGCCGTTGTCCACCCCGCCGCGCGGCCCGGAGCCGAAGGTCATGTGATCGTCGAAATCATCAAACGCCGAAAATAGCGCCGCAGTTTAGCGGCCCCGCTTGCGGGGCGCGTTGCTATAATGTCCGCCATGCTCGTACTCGCCAGGCAGCGCAACGAATCGATCGTCATCGACGATAAAATCGAGGTGATGATTGTCGACATTCGCGGAGACAAAGTCCGCCTGGGAATCACCGCGCCAAAGGAGATATCCGTGGATAGAAAAGAGGTGCACGTGAAGAAAAAACAAGGACCGCTCACGGCTTCCGCCATCACCGCCGCCAACGATCCGTTCCTGGCCGCCGCCATCGAAGAAGCGCAGCTCGGCCTGAAAGAAGGCGGCCTGCCGATCGGATCGGTGCTGGTGCGCGACGGAAAGATCGTCGCCCGCGGCCACAACCGGCGCGTGCAGCGCGGCGATCCCATGGCCCACGCCGAGATCGATTGCCTCACCGTCGCCGGCCGCCAAAAGACCTACAAGGACACCGTCCTGTACTCCACGCTGATGCCCTGCTACCTGTGCAGCGGCGCGGTCGTGCAGTTCGGCGTCCCCAAGGTGATCGTTGGCGAATCGGTCAATTTCAAGGGCGGCCCTGAATTCATGCGTTCGCACGGCGTGGAAGTGATCGACGCGGCCGACCCAACCTGCATCGCGATGATGGCCGACTTCATCAAGGCTCATCCCGAACTGTGGAATGAAGACATCGGCAAGTGAAAAGCTGGCTGGGCGATATTCTCGGTCCCCAAGGCGCCATCGCCCGCCGGCTCGGCGCGGAGTATGAGCCGCGCCCGCAGCAAATGGAGATGGCCCAGGCCGTCGCCGATGCGTTTGCCAATTCGCAGCACCTGATGGTCGAAGCCGGCACCGGCGTCGGCAAATCCTTCGCCTATCTGCTCCCGGCGATCCACGCCGCCGTCGAGAAGCGCAAGCGCGTCGTCATCTCCACGCACACCATCAATCTTCAGCAGCAGCTGATCACCAAAGACATCCCGCTGATCCAGGCGACCTGGCCGCAGGAATTCACGGCCGTTCTGGCCAAAGGACGCGGGAATTACCTGTGCCGCCGCCGCCTGGAGCAGACCGTTTCACGCCAAGGCCGCCTGTTTGATTCGCCGCGCCAGCTTCAGGCTCTGACGATGGTCGAGAATTGGGCCGCCACCACCACCGACGGCTCGCGCTCCGACCTGCCGTCAGAGCCGGAAGGCGGCGTGTGGGAGAGCGTCAACGCCGAGCGCGGCAACTGCCTCGGAAAAAACTGCACCTTCTACAACAACTGCTTCTGGCAGACCGCCCGCCGCCGGATGCACTCGGCGGATATTCTGATCGTCAACCACGCCCTACTCTTCTCCGATCTCGCTCTTCGCATGGCCGGCGTCCGCTATCTGCCGCATTACGATCTGCTGGTGCTGGACGAGGCGCACACCATCGAGGAAGTCGCCGCCGATCACTTCGGCCTCGCGGCGTCGGAAGGCGCGATGCGGCATCATCTCCGCCGCCTCTACGACGTCCGCAACGGCCGAGGGCTTCTCAGCACGCACGGTTCCGGCGCCAACGCCGCGATCTCCGACGTGGTGGCACTGGACCAGCTTCTGGATGATTTTCACCGCCAATGTGCCGCCTGGCAGGAGGATTCCGCTCCGCCCAACGGCCGCATCCGCGAAGCGAACATCGTCGAGAACAACATCACGCCGCGCCTGCGCGATCTGTCCCAACACCTGATGGCGATTGCATCGGCTCTGAAGACCGAAGGCGAAATCAGTGAAATCGGCAGCCAGGCCGCCAAGACGCAACTGCTGGCCGACACGCTGGAGGCCGTGCTCGGCCAGACCATGCCCGATGCCGTTTACTGGATGGAATTCACCAACCGCACTCCCCGTCGCGTGACGCTCCGCGCCGCCCCCGTGAGCGTCGCCGACGGCTTGCGCGAGCACCTGTTCAAGACCACGCCCAGCATCGTGATGTGCAGCGCCACCCTGCGCAGTTGCGGCGATTTCGATCACATTCTCTCGCGCCTCGGCGCACCGCGGGAAGGCGACGGGAACGAGACCGGCAAAGTCTGCCGCACTCTCGCCGTCGGCTCACCGTTCGATTACGCCAATCAGGTGACGCTCTACGTCGAATCCGATCTCCCCGAACCCAACGACGCCAAATTCCTCCCCGCCGCGTGCGACCGGATCGTGCATTATCTCAAGCAAACTCACGGTGGCGCGCTGGTTCTCTTCACCAGTTACCAGATGCTCAACCAGGCTGCCGCCGCCTTGGCCGACCGCGTGACCGCCCTGGGTCTGCCGTTGTTCGTGCAAGGCGACAACTCCCCCGCATCGCTGCTCGACCGCTTCCGCCGCACTCCCGACGCCGTGCTGCTCGGCGTCAGCAGCTTCTGGCAGGGCATCGACATTCGCGGCCACGCGCTGCGGAACGTCATCATCGTCAAGCTCCCCTTCGCCGTGCCCGACGAGCCGCAGGTGGAGGCGCGTCTGGAAGCCATCACCCGCGCCGGCGGCAACGCGTTTATGAAATACTCGCTGCCGCAGGCTGTCATCAAATTGAAACAGGGATTCGGCCGCTTGATCCGAGGAAAAACCGACACGGGAATCGTCGTCCTGCTCGACAGTCGCGTCACGGGCAAGCGGTATGGCAAATGGTTTCTCGATGCGCTGCCGAAGTGCAGGCTGGTGATCGTCGGGAAGGAAAGTCCGCACGCCGATGCCGCCTCCCCCGAAAAGCCGAGGGGTAGCCACCCCTCGGCTTAGCGCGATCAAACGTCCCCATCACCGAATCGCCCCCCGCTTGTGTCCGTCGTCCCACGGCTTACAATCCCTCCCATGCGTCACGTTATCTCCGCCCTGGTCATCAACGAGCCGGGCGTCCTGGCGAACGTCGCCGGCATGTTCGCCGCCCGCGCGTTCAATATCGACTCGCTGGTCGTCGGCCGCACCGATGATCCGGCCATCTCGCGCATGACCATCGTCGTCGATGCCGACGACACCACCCTTGAACAGGTCCGAAAACAACTGGCCAAGCTCGTGCCCGTCACCGACGTGCATGACTTCATCGGAACACGATACGTCGAGCGCGATCTGGCCCTGGTCCGCGTCGCCTCGACCGCCGCCAATCGCGGCGAAGTGATTCAAATCGCCAACGTCTTCGGCGGCAAGATCGTCGATGTAGCCGACACCAGCCTCATCGTCGAACTCACCGGCAAGGAGGACAAGATCGAGGATTTTCTCGAACTGGTCCGCCCCTACGGAGTCACCGAACTGGCTCGCACCGGCGTGATCGCCGTGTCGCGCGGACTGCAACCGGCGGAGAAACCCTCGACCACAGGCGCCGGCCCGACCAAACGCAAACGCAGCATCAACGCCCCGGCCACGGTCGCCCTGCCACCAAGCTGACGGAAGCGAGACTCCGCATGAACCGCACTTTGATGACGGGGGTGGTGCTGTCTTTTTCGGCGCTGGCGGCGGTCGCGGCGGCGGACGATGCGCCGACAACCGCGCCGTACGTCGCCTACACGCTGATCATGCCGCCCGGCATGAAGCTGATCACCGTCAGCGGTCACACCGCGATCTGCCCTCCGCAATACGAGGAGGTGGCGCAAAAGTGTCTTGCGAAAGTCATGCCCGCGACGCGCCCGACGACGATGGCGTCGGACATTCTTGAGAAACTCGCCAACTCGCGGGCGGCGCTGGCGCGGGAGATCGCCGCGGATTTCGACATCCCCGGCGACAAGATCGCGGCGTTTCTCGACGGGACGCTCAAACCGGCGCTGGAGCGAGGCGCGGCGATTCACGCCCGCGTGTATGTCCTCGTCGGCACGCAGGACCAGGTGACCGCCCTCCTCAAACGCGGATGGCACGCGCCGCTCTTCCAATACAACCCGCTGGCCAACCGCACGATCTACGAGGCTCACGTGCTCGTCGACGCGGATCGTCCGCTGGACGACACGGTGCTGTGGGACGAAGTCCGCCCCGGCGAATCCGATGACGAAATCGCCGCCAACATGAACACCGAACTGCAAACCTACGACGCGGGCTTCCTCTTCGGCTGCGCCCAGACGGCGCTGCTGCAAGTGCGAACGAAGTTCGTCACGTTTCTTTCCGACAGCGTCATGACGCCGCTGAAAATGCCCGATTCCGAACACTGGTTTCAATTGGGAGTGACGGGCGCGATGTCTTCCAAGTACGAGGCGATGATCACTGGCATTCCGCGCTCGGCGCTGGCCGCCTCCATGTCCCGCGACAGCGCCAACAATCCCATCCAGTCGGCGCCGATTGATCTGCTGCATGAGTTCAACACGTCCAATATCAAACCTGATTACCTGCCGTACTTCATGGACGCCGTCAGCCGCAAGGGAACCGCGGTCGTGCAGAAGCTGATCGACAAGGCCGGCGATCCGGCAATCATGGAGATCATCAATTCGATCCGCGCCAAAATGCCGCCCGACAACGCGGCGCTGGTTCAACTCATCAAGGACGACACCGGCGTCGATCTCACCAACGACCTGCTTCCGCCACCGTGATGCAAGCGGACACGCGGACCGTTCAGTGGATCATGCGATAGTTCTCGACGCTCAGATCCAGCGCACAGTGCGCCGCGGCGGCGACAAAGGGATCAGGATCATCGGCCAGCCGCGCCAACAGCCGCGCCGCGCCAATCTGGTCGCCGGGGCTGCCCGCGTCGTACCGATTGCGGCCCAGTTTCAGTGCCGCCTCCACGCGCCACATCCGCTCGCGTGAGTTCAATGCGAACGCCGCCACGTCGCCGGCGCTCTGAGCGATCACATCCTGATCGACGCTGCTGATGACCTGCCAGACCGGCACGATTCGCTGCGACTGATACTCGTCCATCTTTCGACAGAACGCCTCGAGTTTGTTCCACCGCTCCGAACCGCGCTCCAGACCCGGCAACATCGCCGTGGCCGAATCCGCCATGAGCTGCGTCCCCTTCTGATATTCATCGAACACGACGCGCTCGTTGTAAAGCTGGCGCCCCAGCGCAAAAGCCGCTGCGAGACACGCCTCGCCGTCGGCGGCGTTGCCCTCCTGGAGCAGCGCAAGCCCCGCCTGATATTCAGCCTGTCCGGCGGCGAACAGCGTTTCCAAGCGCGGATGATCGCTGTCATAGTTCACAAGATCCGTGGGATTGGCGGCGAACAGATTCATGCCGCGCATGTGCCGCGCATCCAACAGCAACCGCAACGACGCCGGCGGCGCTCCGTGCGGCGAGCGCACATAGTCGTCGGCCGCATTGGAATCCCAGGCGTCGATGGCTTTGGCGTAGAGCGGCGCCGCATCGCCGTCGTCGGAAAAGAGCGGCCACGCATCATCCGGTGAGATCGGCAGCGCAATCGGCTCCAGATTCGTCGCCTCGCGCCCAATCCCCGAAGGCGGCGACATGCGCCCCGCCTGCACCAGCCAACCGACCGGCGCGAGAATCAGCGCCGCCAGAACCACCGCGATGATCCAGCCGATACGATTGCCCCACATCGCTCGCTCCAGCGAAAAGGCGCTCCGCTTATTTCGCCGGCTGCGTGGCCGGCTGCGTCGCCGGCGCTTTGTACAGCGCCCCAAGCACGCTCTGCGGCCACCCGGCGCTGAGAACCGTCACGCTCTTGTCGGTCATCGAATACCGCACGATCTCGTGCCCCTTCCCGTCAGCCGTCGGCCGCACGAATGTCAATTCGGTCGCCGTGCGCCACGTCGGAATCGTCTGCTGCTCGTCGGGCTTCTCTTGCACAATGATCGCCACGTTGTCCGTGGCGGTCGTATCCAGCACCGAGACCCGCCCGTCGCCGAACGGTATCGAGATATAGCGGGCATCCGGGCTTAATTCAAAGTATTGGGCCGCGTCACCGAGCGTCTGTTCCGCGCCGCGCGGAATCACGCGTACGAGAGTCGCCGGCCTTTGCGGATCGTACAGAAAGATCGTCTTTTGCGGGGCCACGTCCTGCATCGTCGTCGGCAGCGTGATTTCCGTGGTCACAAAAGAGATTCGTCCGTCTTTGGCGACGCGCACGCGCCCGGCGGGGTCGAACAGCATTCCGGCCAGATCGTCCGCCTTGGGCAGATGATCGGTGTCCAGCAAAGCCCCGTGGTCGTCGATCACCTGACTGCGCGTCACCATGCCCAGCAGCGCGCCTCCGGTGTTGTCTTTGTGCCAATCGTATGGCCGCTCGAAAACGACCGTCCGGCCGTCCGGCGACCAATCGGGAAATCCCGCCGCCCGCCCCAGGTCGCAGCTTCTTCCCGATCCGTCGGTCGCCAGGACCAACAGCTTCGGCGGCTCATCCTTCGCATCCACGGTCACCGTCACCGCCGTGCCCATGGACGAAACGCGCAGATCATCCACGCCGCTGCCGCTGTCCCGAAGCTGCGAGAGCAACTCCGGCCCGGCGTTCAGAACGCCGTCTCCGACCAGATAAACCTCCACGTTGTCGACGGAAACCAACTCACTTTCCAGGTTCTTGCGCATGTCGTCATTCAGCTTAGCCTCCAGCGCCGCCTTTTCATGATCGCGCAAATCAATCAACGTCATGGCAAGCTGCCCGTCGGAAAGATGCAGGGTGCCCGAGACCGCTTCAGTAAACTTCTTCCAGTCGCCGCCTGCCGCTAGGAGTTCGCTGCGCACCGCGTCCATGTTCCCCGCGGCGGCCGCCGCCTCCTTGGGAAACGCCTTGCTGATCTCGTCCCAGGCGCGAAGAACATCCTCCGTCGCCACGACGATCCGCTTGCCGTCCGGCAGCCACGCCACGCATTCCGCCTTGGGCGCCAACGAGCCGGTCAACTTGCCGTTCAGATCGCAAAGGTGAAGCCCGTCATCGCCAAGAACGACCGCCCGCGTTCCATCCGGCGACCAGACGATGAAAATCGTCGGCCCGCATCCCGCCGCCAGCGCGATCATCAACGCCACGCATACGCAAATTAGCCGTTTCATGATCAACCTCCGATCCGTTGAATGTCTGCCCATGATTTCACGTTCCACGCATCGGCGCTCACGGAGTGCACATTCGCCGCCAGCGCCTGCCGTTTCGCATACGCCCGCAACCGCGCCACGGACCAGAAATCCGTGGCCGCCGCGACCTGCACATCCGCCGCGGGGCCGGCCGGCGCGTTCACTTGCACCACCGGCGTCGCAACCTCCGACACCGGCCCACTCCATCGCGTCCCGCCCAGGAAACCGATGACGACACAGGCCGCGGCAGCCGCGACCCAACGTATCGCTCGCCGCGCCTGCTGCGAGTATCGCGCCCGCTCCATCTGCTGCCTCGGAAATGCCGGCAGCGACGGGCTTGGAGCATCACCGGCCCGTTTGGCCAACTCCGCCACGCCGCGATACGCCGCAATGGATTTGCGGATGGCAGGATCATTCTTGGCGCACGCCTCGATCAGCATCGCCACATCCTCCGGCACCGCGCCGAGAGAATAATCCACCAGCAATCCGTCCAGTTTTTCCGCGTTCATGACGACTTCTCCATCTCGTTTCGCGTCTCCATCTCGTCTCTCAACATCCTCATCGCCGAATGCAGCCGCGACCGCACGGTCCCAACGGGAATCTCCAATACCATCGCGACCTCTTCGTAACTCAATTCGTCGTGCAATCTCAACTCCAGCGTCTGGCGGATTTGCTCCGGCAGCCGTGCGATGGCCGCCCGGATCTGGCAAATCCGGCCATCGACCTGTTCGCCCCCCGCTTCCGCCGCTGCCACGTCCGTGAGCGGCTCGGTGCTGCGCAGCTTCGCCCGCCGCGCCACCGTCAGGCCGACGTGCCGAGCCACCCCAAACAGAAACGCCCGCGGAGATCGCACCTGCGGCCAGTCATCGCCGCCGCTCAGGGCACGGACAAAAGTCTCCTGGAGCAAGTCCTCCGCATCGGCGTGAGATCCGAAACTCCGCTGCAGATACCTCAGCAGCGCCGGACCATGAGACCGATACAGGGCTTCCATTTGCGCCATCTGGCCGTCGAGCATCCCAATCGCTCGCCTTCCCGGTAATGCTGCTTCAATACCGCTTCCACCCCTACGTCGCACAGACTTGCGCGAAAGTTCACTGAAATATCAAGAAGGCCCGCCCGCGAAGTGCGGGATATTGAGACCCCGCCCCTTTGCGATAAAATCCGCCCCAATTAACGGAGAACCGATATGCCAACCAGCAATCCCCTTGACATCCTTCTCGAACACGACAAATGGGGGACCCGCCTGATCCTGCAGGCCTGCGAGAAGCTCACCCCCGACCAATTTGCCCGCAAGTTCGAGATCGGCCCCGGCTCACTCCAGGCGACCCTCACGCACATGCTGTCGGCGATGATGACCTGGACCGACACTCTCGCCCAGCGGCCCCCTCGACCCCGGCCCGACCAGAGCGGCATCCAATACTCAGCCGCCCAATTGCTTAATATGTACGACGAAGCCGGCCGCGAATTCATCACATTGGCGAAAGCTCATCCTTTGGACCAACTCGTCAAGCGCGTGCGCGAAGGAAAGGAATTCACATTCACGCGCGCCGTCGTCATCGCGCAAGTCACCACCCAC
>Ga0182024_10025101_pt1 | contig 10546 bp, 10 predicted proteins | sample P32metaG_FD_120480 | JGI IMG/M metagenome (GOLD analysis project Ga0182024, IMG submission 120480) | Permafrost microbial communities from Stordalen Mire, Sweden - P3-2 metaG (Illumina Assembly) | ecosystem: Environmental > Terrestrial > Soil > Wetlands > Permafrost | place: Sweden: Stordalen...
AAGCTCGGCGCGCACCGTTTGGTACGTCGCGCCGGCGTCGTCGCCAGTGCCGTCGATGAGATGCAGCAGGACCCGGCAACGTTCGACATGGCCGAGGAAGCGGTCGCCAAGACCCACGCCCTCATGCGCGCCCTCGATCAAGCCGGGGATGTCGGCGAGCACGAATTCCCGCCCGTCCACCTCGACGACGCCGAGCTGCGGTTGAAGCGTGGTGAAAGGGTAGTCGGCGATCTTCGGTTTGGCCGCGCTGACCGCGGCGAGAAAAGTCGATTTGCCAGCATTCGGTAGGCCGACAATGCCGGCATCGGCAATGAGCTTGAGCCGCAGGCGGAGCGTGTGTTCTTCGCCAGGCTGGCCCGGATTGGCGCGGCGTGGCGCGCGGTTGGTCGAGGACTTAAAGCGCGCATTGCCGAAACCGCCATTGCCGCCGTAGGCCAGCACGGCGCGCTGGCCGCGCTCGGTGAGATCGGCGAGCAGCGTTTCGCCGTCCTCCTCGTAGATTTGCGTCCCAACCGGTACCTTGAGCACGACGTCGGCGCCGTTGCCGCCGTGGCGATCCTTGCCCATACCGGCACGGCCATTCTTGGCAAACAAATGCTGCTGATAACGGTAGTCGATGAGTGTGTTGAGGCCATCGACCGCTTCAGCGATCACGTCGCCGCCCTTGCCACCGTCGCCGCCGTTCGGACCGCCATATTCGATGAACTTCTCGCGCCGGAACGACACGCAGCCGTTGCCGCCGTCGCCGGAGCGAATGTAAACCTTGGCCTCATCGAGGAATTTCATACGAAATACCCGTAATGTAGGGCATCAAATCCACCGCGTGAGCGACAAACGCAACGAGCGCGGCGGCGCGAAGCGCACCTGATATAGTGTAGATATTGGAATACGGCACTCTGGTTTCGGCGGTCTTGAGCGGCGAATGAAAAGTTTGTGGTCGGTTCTCAAGCTTGCGGGTCGTGCCGCCGTCTGGCGGGGGACGTCCGACCCGCGGCTTGTGGGCTTGCCAAGTCTGCTGATGTGGACGATCGCGCTCGCTGCGCTGCGGGTGGCGTTCCAGTTCGTGGCGGCGGGTCCCGGCAGCGGCTTTAATCCATATGGCCTCAACGCGGTCGTCGCATGGGTCGCTGTGGAAGTCGCCGTTGCGGCATTGTTCGTACAACCGGCCGCACGCACCACGGCGTTATCGGCGATGTTCGCGCTGTCCATTCTTGCCGAACTCGCGATCAATGCCGTCAAGCTCGGTCTCACCCAGGTTCCGTCCTTCGCCGCGGCGGATGCGCTGTGGCGCGAGCGCGCCGCACCGAGCGCCATCTTTGCCGTCATGTCGCTATGGTGGATCGGCGCCATGGTCACGGTGCTGCGCAGCTTCGCGCCGCACCAGCGGTTGCCCGTTCTTGGCCGCGTAGCTGCTTTATGGGTCGCGCTCGTGGCAATCAGCGCGCTGGTGCCGCACGCCCCGGTCTTTCTCGCGCGCGACTTCGATATTCGCTCCGCCAATCTGTGGGAAACCCTGCTCGCGAAGCTCGGGGCCCCGGCAAAACAGAAGAGCGGCACGCCGCGCGAGATGGCGAGCTTCGAGCAGTCGCAAGCCTCCTTGCTGCAGGCCGAAGTCGCCGGCCTTGCGCCGCCGACCAAAGGCGCGACCAACGTTTACGCTATCGGCATCGCCGGCTGGGCGGACCAGGATGTCTTTCTCAAGGAGCTCGACGGCGGACTCGCCGCGATCGGCGGCATCTTGCCGATTCGCGGGCGCTCGCTGCGGCTGGTCAATCATCGCGAAACGCTCGAGAGCGCGCCGCTTGCGAACCAGCGGAATTTTGCCGCCGCGGTGCATGCGATTGGCGAAGTGATGAACAAGGACGGCGATGTTCTCGTCCTCTTGATGACGTCGCACGGTGAGCCGACCGGCTTTGGCTTGCGCCTGCCCAGTGAGGTCATCACTGAACTGACGCCGCAGGAGGTCGCGGCAACGCTCAACGACGAGGGCATCAAGAACCGCGTTGTCATCGTGTCGGCGTGCTACGCGGGCGTGTTCGTGCCGCCGTTACAGAACGACGACACAATCGTGCTCACCGCCGCCGACGCGACACACACCTCATTCGGCTGCGCGCCCGAGCGCGACTGGACCTATTTCGGCGATGCGTTCTTCAGGCAGAGCGTGCGCCCCGGACGGGATTTCCAGCACGCCTTCGACAATGCCCGCGTCCTCATCCAGGGCTGGGAGCTGATGGACCGGTCCACGCCATCAAATCCGCAAGCGCATTTCGGACCGGCCCTCGTCGCCAAGCTGGCGCCGTTTTTCCAATCCGAGCAGGCCGCCGGCCGGTAAAGCGGTGGTCACGCCACGCGGCGGACCCGGCCCCAAGCCTTCAGCGAGAGCCACAAGCCGCGATCGAGGCGGAAGCGATCGACCGGGGCCGCCGAATTGATGGCGCGGATTCGAGTCAGGCGCACACCGGTCCACTGGAAGGCGCATTTCTCCAGCACACGGCGCGACGCCGGGTTGCTGACGCGGGCGCCCGCCTGCAGCGTCTCATGTTTGAGATCGCCAAACGCATAGTCGATCACCGCACGCACCGCTTCGGTCGTGAAGCCGCGGCTCCAATAGGGCGCGCCGAGCCAATACCCAAGCTCGGGCGAATCCTCGCGCGGATCGATGCCGCAGGCGCCGATCAGCTTGCCGTCAAGCATCATGACGAAGCAGGTTTCGCCGTCGCGCTTGTTCACGGACGCGATGAATTGCTCGGCGTCGGCGACGCCGTAGGGATGCGGGATGCGAGCCGTGTTCGCGGCAATACGGCGGTCGTTGGCGAGAATCGCAATCGCCTTTACGTCCTCGTGACGCGGCGCGCGCAGCGTCAGCCGCTCGGTCTCGAGGACGGGGATACTGCGCTCTCGCCGGGTCTGAGCGAGGACTTCCTCCGGTAGGGTCATTTCACGGGCTCCTGTAAAGAAACCGAAAGGGGGAGCCGGTATCCGGTCTCCCCCTTTTCGAAGCCCATTTTAGGCCCGCCGGTTCGACTGGATACCGGCGGACTTGTATGATCCACCGTATTTACTGAGCCGCAGCCTCCGTCATCGGAAGTACCGATACGAATACGCGGCCCTTGGTTTTGGCTTGGAACTCGACGCGACCGTTGATCAACGCGAACAACGTGTGGTCCCGCCCGACGCCGACATTGCGGCCGGGATGCCATTTGGTGCCGCGCTGACGCGCGATGATGTTCCCCGCCACGACTTCCTCGCCACCGAAAATCTTGATTCCGAGGCGCTGACCGCCGGAATCACGGCCATTGCGCGAGGAACCGCCTGCTTTCTTATGAGCCATCGCTCAAAACCTCTCTCGTCCTTTACTTATACCGGATTCGTGACAAAAGCATCACCGCTTCCGCTCACTTCTTTTTCTTGCCCTTAGTCAACGGGCTTTTGGTTTTTCTCGCCGGCGCCTTGGATTTCGGCTTTTGCGCCTTCTTGGCCGTAACTTTGCGCGGCTTTTCTGTGGAGGCTTCCGGCACCGCGGACGCATCGGAGGCCTCCGGCGCCGGCATGGGCGCGGGCGCCCGTTTCGGCCGCGGCGGCGCGGTCTTGTTCGCCTTCTTGCCGTCTGTAAGGATTTCCGTGATGCGCAGGAGCGTGAATTCCTGCCGATGGCCGCGCTTGCGGCGGGAATTTTTTCTCCGGCGCTTCTTGAACGCGATGATCTTCGGGCCGCGCGCCTGGTCGAGCACCTCGGCCGCGACCGTGGCGCCGGCAACTATCGGCGCGCCAAGCATGACGCTGTCGCCGCCAACGACCAAAACCTCGCCGAACTCGACGATTTCGCCGGGCTCGCCCTTGACCTTGTCGACCTTGAGCACGTCCTCGGCGGCCACCCGGTACTGCTTGCCGCCTGTTTTGAAGACCGCGAACATCTTTTATCCTCGTATTCGAACCCCGGTACTCGGTCTGATCCGGACCGGCTTTTTCCAGTCGATGCTGATGCTGGTTAAGGCGCGCGCCAGCAAACCTTAACGGCTCGCCCGGCAAGCGCCCGCGTCCTTATGACGGGACCGTAAATCCCTGTCAAGAAATGCCAAGCCGGCCCGCTTTCCGCTCGCGGACAAGCCTTTGCTTCCTGTGATAAGAGACCCCCGGCAAAAAGGAGCTTGGCATGGCCACAAACGGAAAAGAGCACAAACAGAAAATCGGCTGGATCGGCGCCGGCCGCATGGGCATTCCCATGGCCGAGAGGCTCATCAAGGCCGGCCACGACGTCACCATCTGGAACCGCACGCGCGCCAAGGCCGAGCCGCTGGCTAAGATCGGCGGCAAACTGGTCGATCATCTCTCCGAGCTCAAAGATGTGGACGTGCTGTTCTCGATCGTATCGACCGGGAAAGACGTGCAGGAGGTGCTGTACGGCAAGAATGGCGTTTGCAGCCAGGGCGGAAAGGTACCGCCCATCGTCGTCGATTGTTCGACTATCTCGGTCGATGATTCCGCCGCGGTCCGCGATAAGCTCAAGCAGCTTGGCGCCGATTTCGTCGCCGCGCCGATGAGCGGCAATGCCAAGGTCATCAAGGCGGGAAAGGCATCCGCAGTCGTGTCGGGCCCGGAGGCGGCATGCAAGACAGTGATGCCGTTGATCGAAGTCTTTGCGGAACGTGGCGTCTCCTATGTGGGCGATGGCGAGCTCGCGCGCGTCTGTAAGATCGCGCACAACGTCATGCTCGGCGTGGTCATCGAAAATCTCATCGAGATCACGCTTCTGACCAACAAGATGGGCGTGCCGCGCCATGCCTTCCTTGCTTTCCTCAACAACAGCGCCATGGGCTCAATGTTTACGGGGTACAAGTCGCCGGCGTTGGTGAATTGCGACTGGACCACGACATTCACACCGGAGCTTTTGCGCAAGGACATCGATCTCGGGCTCGAACTCGGCCGCGAGGCGGGCGTGCCGATGCCGGTGACGGCGGCCGCTCGCGAGGTGCTGCAAAGCCACTTCGGCGCTGCAATGTTGCAGAAGAATCCGGAGGAATATTTGCAGAAGGATTTCGCGGCGCTGGCTGAAACCATGGCGCTGGCCGCCGGCATGAAGCTCGAAAGCGAGAACAAGAACGTGCCAACGGGATTGGAGACTTGAATCGACCAAACGTCTCGCGTCATCGCGAGGCGGCCGCATGAAGTGGCCTCTTAAAATTATCCTCGTCGCCGGCGGTATCGCCACTATCCTCATTGCGATTTCTCATTGCTCTGCTCTTCCTCGGAGCATGCTCGCGCGCGATCTCCATGATGCTCGTGGGGCCTCCTAACCATCTGTTCCAGGCACTGATGGCCCTGGAGCTTCTGCTTTCCGCCTGTCGTCTGGTTTTTGTTAAATCGCGTAGAGCAGCACGGCGAACATAAGACGCGGATGACGGCTCTGGCGGAGTATATAGCGCCTGTCCTACTTGACGTCCGTGTGCGCGCTGACCGCCATCTGCCATTGACCGTTGCGTCTCACCCACACGCACGCGGTGCGGTACGGCGGGCGCGATTCGTCCGGCGCGGCGTCGGTCGTGATCATCACCGCGCCGTCGCCGAAGACCGCAAGCCGCATGGCCTGCACCGCGCCGACCACGACCGCCACGTTGCTTTCCTTCTGGCGCTCGATCGCGGCGATCCGGCCTGACTTCGGGATCGGCGCCCGGTCGCTGCCGTAGACAACGAACTCGTCGGCGACGTGGTTACTCCACGCGCCAGCGTCATGGGCGACAATAGCCTTCATGATCGCCTGAAACGCGTTGACGACGTCCTGCTCGGCGGACCAGCGCACGCGATAGGGGATCGTCTGGCAGGGATTCTCGCATTCATGCGCCTGCCGGTCCGTGGAAGACGGCAGCGCGGTAGTGACCGGCGTATCCGCCGCAGCGACTGGAACGTCTTGTATCAGCAGCGCGCGCCATGCGCCTTTTTGCTTGACCCAAATATCGAGGAAAAACACGTCGGCGTCGTGCGCTCCTTTATGGTGGCCGGTGACCCTGGCGACGAGGCCGTAGCTGCGCACGTTGACCTCATTTGCAGGACCGGCGGCGACGCTCTTGAGATCTCGCAGAATATCCTTGCGCGCGTAAATCTTGCCATCGGCGTCGACGAGACTGAATTGCAGCGCCAAGAGCCGGCGTGCGGCCGCTTTGTCTCCAGCGCGCATTGCATCGCCGAGCGCCGCATCTTCGGCCAGCACCAGTGCGTCATCGCCGGAGATCGGCGGCGCTTTGGATTGCGCTTTGGAGAACGCGAAAGCTGCGATTAGTACGGCGCCGACCAGCGCGATGAGTCCTCCCCATCGCACCGCCGACCCTAACGCCGCTGACTCACCCCGCTTGATGGCCCCCGGCACAGCCACTTGTTACGAACTCCACCCCGACGTCGCCGCCATCCCGGCCGACGTGCACGCACCATGCCATTTTCGGGCAGGAACACCCAAGGCACGACGCCGCGCGCCGCATTTTAATGCCCGCAGCGTGGCTTCGTGCGCGACGGAAGAATCAGCCGCAATGGCGGTGCTGGCAATGGACGTGGCCGTGGTGCCGGTACGCCCCGCGGCGGTAACGCATGTGCTCATGGGCCATTGCGAGGCGGCACTCTGCACTGAGTTGGGCCCGTTTCACCCTCATACACACCGTTATTTTCGACACGTCGGGGATAAAATCGGAACAAAGCCGCATCGCATCGCCCGTGCATGCCTGACGGGCCTCGTCGCTACCTTGAGCAGTGGCGCCCCCAATTCCCGCGGCGCCAATTCCGATAAGCAATAGACCCACCGGCAATGCCGGCCAGCAGACGAGACGCAAGAAACGCAGCATGAGTATCCTTCCTTCCCCTGGATCCGTGCGGGCCACCCGCGACGGCTCAGCCTAGAGCATGATCCGGCAAAGTGGAAACCGGTTTTCGGGAAAGATTATGCTCCACGAGGAAAGCCCGAATAGGGCCGCCGGCGACGGGTGCCTGCTCGGAAAGGGCCGTACCACAATCTCAGCTTGCAACCCCGTCGCAGGCGCTTAGCGCGCGCCCCACGTAAAGCCATTCGTCGGGCGCGCGGGGTCCCTGGGGTCGATTCGCGCGCAATGCTCAACGGCGCCTCCAGTGAGTTCCGCCGTCTTGTTGTCGAATGAGAGGTGACGACAAAATGCGCCGTCGGGCATCCTGAAGACGATTTTGCTTACCCTATTCGCCTCACGCACCTCCGCGGCGGCGTGCAGCATCGGATCGAGCACGGCACGTCCACCGGTCAGTAGCGCCGCCGCAAGAAGCACCAGAAACAACGCCATGACGACGGCCACTCGCGTGGTTTTCGCCTGCTGCTCATCCCGCCGCACCCGTGCGGCGCGGCGCACCATCGCGTGCCTGCGGACATGATCCGCCGGTGTGTTCCACGTAGCAGTGGCCGTGCCCGCTCGTTCACCTACGCGCATGCCAGTATAAAACCGGGAAACTCTGGAGCGACCGATAACAAATCAGGCTTGATTTGAATCAAATTACCAAACGACCGCGTGAGCAATCTTCCAAAGCCCAAACCTGATGTTATGAGGAACTATGCGAACCCAAGTCGCCATCATCGGCGCCGGCCCGGCCGGACTGCTGCTCGGTCAGCTCCTCCACAAACACGGCATCGATAATGTTATCCTGGAGCGGCAAACTGGCGAATATGTCCTCGGCCGCGTTCGGGCGGGCGTCATCGAACAAGTCACGATTGACTTGCTCGACGAGGCCGGCGTCGCGGCGCGCATGCACGAAGATGGCCTGGTGCACGAAGGCGTCCAGCTTTGCGTTGACGGTGTGCGCCACCGCATCTCCTTCAAGGAGATGACCGGCAAAGCGGTGATGGTCTACGGGCAGACCGAAATCACGAAAGATCTCATGGACGGCCGCGCGGCGGTCGGCGCCGCGACAATCTACGCGGCTTACGACGTCAGCTTACACGGAATTTTTGGCGACAAGCCGCATGTGACCTTCCGCGCCGACGGCAAAACACAGGAGATCGTCTGCGATTTCGTCGCCGGTTGCGACGGCTTTCACGGTGTCAGCCGCAAGAGTCTGCCCCCGAGCGCGGTTACGGCGCACGAGCGCGTCTATCCGCTCGGCTGGCTGGGCATTCTGTCCGACACGCCGCCGGTTTCCGAGGAACTGATTTACGTCCGGCATCCCCTCGGCTTCGCGCTGTGCTCGATGCGCTCGCCGACGCGCAGCCGCTACTACCTCCAGTGCAGTCTCGCCGAGGACATCGAGTCATGGCCAGACGAGCGTTTCTGGGAAGAACTCAAGCCCCGGCTCGACGAGGAGGCCCGCGAACGGCTTGTCACCGGGCCGTCGATCGAAAAAAGTATCGCGCCGCTGCGCAGCTTCGTCGCCGAGCCGATGCGTTTCGGCCGACTTTTCCTCGCCGGCGATGCCGCCCATATCGTGCCGCCGACCGGCGCCAAGGGTCTCAATCTCGCGGCGAGCGACGTGCGTTATCTCTCACAGGCCTTTGTCGAGCACTATGCCGAGAAATCCGATGCGGGCCTCGACCATTATTCCGAACGCGCGCTGGCGCGGGTGTGGAAAGCCGAACGGTTCTCGTGGTGGATGACCATGCTGCTGCACAAAATTTCCGACAACCCGTTCGATCAAAAGATTCAGCTCGCCGAGCTCGACTATCTGTTCCGCTCAAAGGCCGCAGCGACGGTGTTCGCCGAGAATTACGTGGGATTGCCGTACTAGACGCGGAATCGCTTGAGGCCCTCGCACGCATCATCCGGAACCGCCTAACTAGCGCGATTCTTTCTCCTCGCCTTGGCCTGCTCGACCAGGAAGCGCGCCAGGTGTTGGCGTACTGCGTCGGCGGATACCGCCGTCCACCGCGCGCAATCCCTCGCCCGTCTTCATGCCGAGCCTTCCGTCCTTCACCTTCTTGCACAGAAACGGATGCGGCCCTGCCGTGCGGTCGAGGTGAGCGTAAAGCACGTCAGCAATATCGAGCGTTAGGTCCAAACCGACGAGGTCGGATTGCTCCATCGGACCGAGCGCCGCCATGCGCGCTCCAGGGCCTTCCTTGACTTCGATATCGATCGTTTCAGCGTCGCACACGCCGGCGGCCACGAGGGCGATCGCCTCGCGTTTCATCGCATGCTGCAGCCGGTTCCCGACAAAGCCGGGAATGTCGCGGCGGACATGCACCGACGTCTTGCCGGCATGGCGAAGCAACTCCATGGTCTTCTGTAAGACCTCACCGCTGGTTTTTTCGTTCTCGATAACCTCGACCAGAGGAACCAGATGAGGCGGATTCCAAAAATGCGTGCCGATGACGCGTTGACGATGCTTGAGATTACGTCCGATGTCGGAAGAGGGGATGGCCGAGCTGTTACTGGCCAAGATGGCATCCGGCGCGACCACGCTTTCGAGATCGGCAAAAATGCCTTGTTTGACCGGAAGGCGTTCAGGCGCCGCTTCGAAAACGAAGGCCGCGTCCTTCACGGCGGGCGCAAGCTGATCGTGCGCGGAAATCCGTCGCAGTAGCGCCGGATCGTCGCCGAACAGCGCGGCGATTGCATGAAGCCGCTGCGGCAGCGAGGCACGGCTCGCCACGACCGGCTCGAAAACGCCGACGTCATGGCCCGCCGCGGCGAGAAGATAAGCAATGCCGTGACCCATCAGGCCGCCGCCGACCACGCCAATTTTTTGCCCGGGCACCTACGCCTCAACACCAATGAGAGGAACTACAAGGAGCCTGGAACGTTAGTCATCCAGTTCGACCCCCGAAGGAGCACGCTATGCCTATTCTATTGTGGATCGCGTTCTGGTCTAGCATGGCGGGCGTCGCGATTGGCTGGCAAGAGACCCCGATGCCAATTCGCGTGAGGGTCACGGACCGTCGCGACCGGCCGACGGCATAGCCGCCCGCTAGTTGCATGCCGTAATGCTCGTCCCCGCCAAGGCGGAAGCCCGGCAGCGCCCCGTAGAGAGGCGCTTTTATTTTAGATTCGCGCCTGCCGGACGCGTTGGTGTTCGTACCAATGGCTTAGTGCGGTAAGCCGGCCCCGAACCGCGTCCATATTGCAGCACGCCCACCGCGCCGGTATCAATACGCGCCTTTTCGCGCCGGCCCGCACGATCGCGGCGTTTGGCGCGCTTGCCGGTAAGAGCGCAGACGATTGTCATGGCCCGTCTTGTGATGAAATTCGGCGGAACCTCGGTCGCCGATATCGATCGCATCCGCAACGTCGCGCGCCACGTCAAGCGCGAAGTCGATGCCGGTCACGATGTCGCGGTCGTGGTCTCGGCCATGTCGGGCGCGACTGATCAGCTCGTCGCCTGGTGCGAGGCGGCGTTGCAGAAGCGGCACATTTTCGACGCTCGGGAATACGACGCCGTTGTCGCGACCGGCGAACAGGTGACAGCCGGCTTGCTGGCGATCGCGCTGCAGGACATGGATATCAACGCACGCTCCTGGCTCGGCTGGCAGCTTCCGATCCTGACTTCGAACGTGCACGCCTCCGCACGCATCGTCGAAATCAACGGCGCCGAACTCGTCAAGCGTTTCAGC
>Ga0182024_10025102_pt1 | contig 10546 bp, 12 predicted proteins | sample P32metaG_FD_120480 | JGI IMG/M metagenome (GOLD analysis project Ga0182024, IMG submission 120480) | Permafrost microbial communities from Stordalen Mire, Sweden - P3-2 metaG (Illumina Assembly) | ecosystem: Environmental > Terrestrial > Soil > Wetlands > Permafrost | place: Sweden: Stordalen...
CGCTTGTCTCTTCTAGCAGCTCTGGCCAGCTCCCCGCTTCGGCAGTTCCAGTGGTCTCGCTTGCTGCGTGCCGCCCACGGAATATTTAGGACGCCTCGTGAAGCACGCCCGCAAAGAAATGGCCGATTACGCTCTATTCGACCGTCTTGCGGGATATCCAGATCAATAGGCGGCGTGGACTCAGCCGAGGACCCAGTGCGACGAGGTTGTTGAACAAACCAGGGATCACGAGATCGCGGCCTCGCAGCATGCCACGGTAGCCGGCGTGCGCAACCGACGCCGCATTCGCAACGGGCAGTCGTTTGAAAAGACGCGTGTTCTTCGTATGCGCGCGGTCGGCAAAACCGGTCGCCGTGGCTCCAGGGCAGAGGCAGGTCACGGTGACGCCGGTGCCGCGCAGTTCCTCGGCAATTGCTTGCGAGAACGACAGCACGTACGCCTTGCACGCGTAGTAGACGGCCATGAACGGACCGGGGAGAAAGCCCGCGGTTGAAGCGACGTTGAGCACTCGGCCCGCTCCGCGTGCGCGCATCCCGGGCAGGTACGCGCGGGTCAGCTCGGTGAGCGTCAGGACGTCGAGCAGCACCTCTTCACGGATTCGCGCCTCAGGTATCTCTTCAAAGCGCCCGTTCGTCGCAAAGCCGGCGTTGTTGATGAGGACGTCGCACTCCGGCACGCGCGCGAATACCTCCGCCGCCGCGCCGAGTTGGCTCAAATCGAGCGCCAGCGTCTCGACGTTCACGCCATAGCGCTCTCGCAGATCGGCGGCAATCGCATCGAGCTTGTCGGCCGAGCGCGCGATGAGCACGAGGTCGTGCTTATCGGCGGCGAGCAGCTTCGCGAATTCGAGCCCAAGCCCGCCCGACGCCCCAGTAACCACGGCGCGGCTCATGCTTAAAGAGTAACGACCATCCGGAAGCGGGCGGCACCGCTCATCATCCGCTCGTAGGCTTCGGCCGCGCGCTCGAGCGGCATCGTTTCGATCATTGCGCGCACGCCGGTCTGCACGCTGAAGCGCATCGCGTCCTCGGAATCAGCGCAGGTTCCCGACGGCCACGCTTTGATCGAGTTGCGCTTGCCGATCATCGCGGCCGTATCCACCGGCAGCGGTTCGGGCGACGCACCGACGATGAGCAGCTGGCCGTCGACGCCGAGGCCGCTCAGCACCGGCTCCATCGCCGCAGCCGCGGTAATCGTGGACAGCACGAGCTTTGCGCCGCCGAGTCGTTGCAACTCGGCACCGGCGTCGCTCGCGCTGCTGTCAACATAGTCGACCGCGCCGAGCTTGCGCGCAAGCTCCTCCTTATCCCGGCCGCGCGCTATCGCGACGGTGCGAAAGCCCATCTTCGCGGCATACTGCACGGCGAGGTGGCCCAGGCCGCCGACGCCGAGAATCGCGACGAGATCGCCCGCCCGCGCCTCGCTGTGACGCAGCGCGTTGAACGTCGTGATGCCGGCGCACATCAGCGGTGCGGCTTCCGCCGCCGTCAGCTCGTCGGGAATGCGCGCGAGCGCGACGGCCGGCGCGACGACGTACTGCGCGTACCCGCCGTCGTACGCCATTCCGGGGATCTGCAGATTGCGGCACGTAATGAAATCGCCGCGGCGGCAGCGGTCGCACGTGCCGTCGTGGCCGCCGTGCCACCCGATTCCTACGCGCTCGCCGATCTTCCAGCCGCTCGTCTGCGGGCCAAGCGCCTCGACCGTGCCGGCGATCTCGTGCCCCGGCGCGCGCGGAAACGTGATGCCGGGCCAAACGTTGTTCACCGTTGCGACATCGCTATGGCAGATGCCGCACGCCTCAACCTTCACGCGCACTTGTCCGGCGCCGGGCTCGGGGATTGGAAGCTCGCGCAACTCTAAGCGGTGATCCGTCGCCGACGGCACCACCGCGGCTTTCATCGTCTTCGTACTCATGATTCTGCCTTGAACACCCATACGGCGCCGATGGTGCCGGGATTTCCACGCCGCCCCTTTGTGAGGACTTGGTCGGCGTGATAGGATGGCATGAAGCCATGGTCCATCATGAGATCGTCCTGCCGTACACGGAGCCCGAAACCGAATGGGTGCGCGGGCGCGCGCTGCAAAAAGTGAGCCCCAAGCGCACGCATTCGTTCCTTCAAGGTGCGTTGACGATCGAACTCACCCGCTGGGCGGCTGGGCGAGGCGGAGTAGGCCCCGAGTGGCGCTTTCTCGTAGCGCCGCCCGACGAGATCCGTCGGCCGCTGGTGCCCGACGTCGCGTACGTTTCAAACGATCGCCTGCGCGCGTTGAGTGAGGAGGAGTTGGAGGTGCCGCCGTTCGCACCCGACGTTGCCGTCGAAATTCTTTCTCCCGATGACCGCCGCATCGACGTCGACGACAAGATCAGCACCTATCTGCGCGCCGGCTCGTCGCTCGTAATTGTCGTCGACCCGCAAAAGCGCGTCGTCGAACTCCACGATCCGCTTGCGACCGCTCGCCTCGACGGCAGCGCAGCGATCGAGCACGCCGCGCTTCCCGGATTCAGCTATCCGGTGCGCGACCTATTCGCGGTGCTTCGCCGGCCCTAGCGGCACGCGGAATCCGAAGCCGGATGCGGGACTGGCGCTCGGCACGCAGAATCTCTGCAACCGCACTTAAACTAGGAGGCAGCCATGGTGCAGCATAACGGAAATCGATTCACCAACAGCCGCGTTCCGATCGACAACCAGCGCTTCGAGAACTGCACGTTCGATAAGTGCACGCTCATATATAGCGCATCGGGTCCGGTCCAGTTCGTTGGGTGCACTTTTAGCGATAGCCCGATCAGTTTCGACGGCGCGGCGGCGGCCACGTTGAAGTTCATGACCGAGCTATACAAAGTGACCCCGCTAACAATTGAGGGGACGTTCGACAAGATCCGCCTCGGCATGTAAGCGACCGCCAGACCGCGCGTAGCGGAGAGCAGCTACGCTTATATTTCTTCCCGCTCCCGCACGGGCACGGCGCATTGAGCAAAATCTTCGCCGATTCGCGGCGAACGGTGCTTTCATACGTGCGCGACTGGGCCTGCGCCATGGAAGCCACGAGCTTCTTGCGCTACCGTTCGTAAATCTCGATGGCGCATACCGGTAGCGCGGCGAGCACCGCCGCGTGGCGCTCGGGGTCGTCGATAGGGTCGAAGTCGCGGGCCATCTTTGGGTGCGCTACCGAGAGTATGGGCGTCCGCTCGGACCCAGGTCGGACGCGATTTCGTTGTAGAAGCATGAGCAGGCCGATCGCGTGGCGCGCCTGATCCATCGTTTCCCACCGGCTATCCTCGTCGTCACCGAAGACGCCCGGGATCCATTCGGACGGCACGACCATCGGGCCGGAAACAGCGCTCGTGAGAAACCCGTGGAGGCACGCGATCGAGCATCGCATTGCCCCGCGCACTGCGGATCGTCGAGGGCCTGCCGCAAGCCGGTGCGAATGGGGTTGCATGATACAGCGCATCGTCATCGTTAGTGCTTCCGCTCTTCTGCTCGCCGCGTGTGGCAGCAGCGTTCCGCCGGCCGCCGCGCCCGCATCGGCGACGAGCCCGCTCAGCAACCCGCGCCTGCCCTTACTCTACGTCGGCGATCTCGGTAAGAGCCAAGTCGACGTCCTCAGCTACCCGCAGGGCAAGCCGCAGTTTACGCTGACGGGCTTTGGCTCCGTCAACGGCCTCTGCACCGACTTAAATGGCGACGTCTACGTCTCCGACGGGCACGACGGCAAGCTCGTGGAGTACTACTATAAGGGTACCAAACCGGTGCGCACGCTATCGGATCCGGGCTATTACACGCAGGGCTGCGCGATCGATTATAAAACGGGCGACCTCGCGGTGGCGATCCAGCCGATGAGCAGCAATCCCGGCGGCGTCGCTATCTTTCGCCGCGCGAAGGGTAAGCCGCACAATTACGTCGGCTACGACTTTTTCTTTCCGAGCTTTTGCACGTACGACTACAAGGGCAATCTCTTCTTCGACGGCGGCGACATTCACGGCATGTTCTTCTTCGCCGAGCTGGCTCGCCACAGTAAGACGATGCAGCGCGTCACCCTCCCGCAATCGATTCAGGTCGCCGGCGGCGTACAATTTGATGGCCAGAACGTTGCCGTCGACGACCAGGGCGCCGGCTATAAGGGCTCGACGATCTACGAGTTCTCGATCAGCGGAAGCACCGCCACGCAAACCGGTACCACGCCGCTCGTCGGGTCGGTCGACGTCATCGGCTTTGATCTCTTCGATAACCGCGTGATCGGCCCCAACATCGGCAGCTCGCCGAACGTCATGTACTGGCCGTACCCCAAGGGTGGCAAGGCGCGCAAGACGCTCACCGGCTTTACGGAACCCGTAGTGGTCGTCGTCAGCGAGCTGCCGTCAATCTAAACGCCACCGAAGTTAAAGCGTTAAGCGCGTAAAGCGCGCCCCAACGCCTTCGGATCGCGGGCGATCGCAAAGAGGAGCACCCGAGCCGCTTCGGACGGCTGTTTGCGCCCTTGCTCCCATTCCTGGATCGTCCGCAGCGAAAGCCTGTAGCGGTGGGCGAACTCTTCTTGCGATAGGCCAAGCCGTTCGCGCACTATGCGAACGTCGACACTCGGCACGTACCGCGCCGGACCAAGCAGGGCGTCGTCGACGCCGTCTTCGCGCTTCCAGGCCGCTATCTGGCCCTCGGACGCCCCGCGGACCTTCGCACGATTCACGCGGCCCTTCCCGATCTGCGACTTACTCTTTCTCACGATAGTCATGATACATCCGTCTTTCTTGCCTTGAAGCCGGCCACCGCTGACGATGCGCCGCGCTCGAGCGCGGGGCGTCCAAACGAAGCGAGGCTCGCCGTAACGGTGCCGTCGATCTTCGCGCTCCACAAAAGGACCCGAGAACACGCGCGATGCAAATTCGAAATCAAACCCTCTAACTGCGGCGTTGAGTTCACTCTTTGCGTGATCCCATTCGAAAGCCTCAGGTTCGTCTCGCCTCATCCATCGCTATTCTACTACGCTTTAGACGTACACATTCTTATCTCATTCTTTCCAAAGATTTGCCGGAGGGGCGTGGGTCGCGCGACGCCGGCGACGGCCATTGAAAGCGCGAGAGAGATTGGCTGCGTTCGAGATCCATTCCAGATCTGCGCCGCTGCCGGCGGCGGGGCGGCCGAAGCGGTGCGCTTTCGTACGGGCAGGTTGCTAAGATCAACCTGACGCTGGGCCATCCGGCGCTTCTGCAACCTGAGGAGGAGCCTACTGTGAACTATTTTATCGAGGCGTTCAGGAAATACGCCACCTTTACCGGTCGCTCGCGCCGGAGCGAATACTGGTATTTCGTGCTGTTCAATCTGATGATCAGCATCGGGCTTTTCATGGTCGGCGCAGTCTTCGAAGCCGCCTCAAGCGGTTCGCGTGCCGGCATGTTCCCCTTCGACGCGTACGCGCTCGGATCGTTCGTCCCGTCGCTGGCGGTCGGCGTTCGTCGCCTTCACGACATCGGCAAGAGCGGCTGGTTTACGCTTCTTGGCTTCGTGCCGATCGCGAACATCGTGCTGCTCGTTTGGCTTGCGCAGGATGGTCAGCCAGAGACAAACGAGTATGGTCCGAATCCGAAGGAGCTTCTCGCCGCCACGGCTTAGCCGCTGGGCGCCCGAAACAACCAGGCGCCGGGGCGCGTAAATGCGGCGATGGAACTCCAGATCGATGGACTGAACAAACGCTACGGCGCCGTCCACGCCGTCCGTGATTTCACGCTGCGGCTCGAGCCTGGAATCCTGGGGCTGCTCGGGCCCAACGGCGCGGGAAAATCGACGCTCATGCGCATGCTCGCGACGGTCACGCGCCCCAGCAGCGGGACGATCCGCTTCAACGGCGGCGACGTCGCCAAATCGCCCGACGAGCTGCGCCGCACGCTCGGCTATCTCCCGCAAGACTTCGGCATCTATCCGCATCTCTCGGCGATCGAGTTCCTCGAATACATCGGCGCGCTCAAAGGCATCGGGAGGCGCGCGCTGCGCGCCCGCATCGCCACGCTGCTCGAAAGCCTCAACCTTGCGCACGCGGGGTCGCGGCCGTTGGGCGGATTCTCCGGCGGCATGCGCCAGCGCGTCGGCATCGCGCAGGCGCTGCTCAACGACCCGCGGCTCCTCATCGTCGACGAACCGACGGCGGGATTGGATCCCGAGGAGCGCGTGCGATTTCGAACGCTCCTGCGCGAGATGGCCGGCGAGCGCATCATCATTCTCTCCACCCACATCTGCTCCGACGTCGAGAGCCTTGCGACGCGGGTCGCGATCGTCGACCACGGAACCCTGCTGGCCGACGAACATCCGTTAAAGCTCCTGCGCGGATGCGCGTCGCTCGAAGAGGCGTACTTGCAGATCGTCACCGGCGCGCGAACCGCCGCGTGAACCGGCTCTGGGCGATCTACTCGTTGACGCGAGCGGATCTGCTGGAACGCACGCGCCGCTACCAATACCTCGCGACGATCGCCGTGACGCTGCTGATCGGCACGCTGCTCGTCCCGGCGAAAAACGCCGGCTATCAGACGTTCCTCATCGATGGCTACCGCGGCATCTACAACTCCGCGTGGATCGGCGCGACCTTCGCCATCCTGGCAACCATGATGCTGTCCCTCTTCGCCTTCTACAACGTCAAGAGCGCAGTCGAGCGCGACCGGGCGACGCGCGTCGGCGAGATTCTCGCCGCGACGCCGCTGCGGCGTTTCGACTACGCACTGGGCAAGGCGCTGAGCAACTTCCTCGTGCTCGGCTCGATGACGGCGATTCTCTTCGTCGTCGCGGTCGTGATGCAGTTCGTGCGCGGCGAGAGCGCCGCGTTCAACATCGGCCAGATCGCCGCCCCATTCGCGCTCGTCGTGCTGCCGACGATCGCCATGGTCGCCGCCATCGCGCTCCTCTTCGAGATGATTCCGTGGCTGCGCGGCGGCCTGGGCAACGTTGTCTACTTCTTCCTCTGGACGTTTTACTTGGTTTGGAGCTTTCAGTCCGAGGCACGCCACGTGCCGTGGTGGCGCGACATGCTCGGCGGAAATCTCGTGATGCGCCAGGTCTGGGCGGCGCTCTTGCAGATCGATCCCCGCGCGAAGCTGAACTCGGTCGAAATCGGCGCCGGCGGCGAAGACGTGCGGCACTTCTTTACCTTTCACGGGTTCGCGTTCTCCGGAAGCGACGTGGCGGAACGTCTCGTCTGGTTTGCCGTTGCGCTCGGCGTCGTCGCCGTGGCGGCGCTGCTCTTCGACCGCTTTGCTAAGCCCGCTCGCACCGCCGAAAATAGAAAGCGCAACGCCGTCGTCGCCCGGTGGCAGTCGGCAGTGGCGCGCGTGACCAGCCCGCTGGTCGATGCGATCTTCATTGGCGACTTCGGCGCGATCGTGCTCGCCGAGTTGCGGCTGCTCCTGCGCGGCGTGAGCTTTTGGTGGTACGCCGTTGCGGCAGGCTTATGGATATTTCAGCTCTTCGCGGATCCCAAGACGCAGAGCATCGCGGTCGGACTCGCCTGGATTTGGCCGATGCTGCTCTGGTCGCAACTCGGCACGCGCGAGTCCGTCTGCGCGACCGAGCAGTTCATCTACCCGACGCTCCATCCGATTCGGCGGCAGTTCGTCGCGCAATGGCTCGCCGGCGTGCTGCTCGCGCTCGCGACGGCGGGCGGTTCGCTCGTCCATTGGGCGGGTGCAGGAAACCTCGGCGGAATCGAAGGCATCCTCGCCGGCGCGATCTTCGTCCCGACCCTCGCGATCGCGTGCGGTGCCCTCTCGGGCACGACGCGGCTCTTCGAGATCGCCTACCTCGTGCTCTGGTACATCGGCCCGATGAACCGCACGTCGCTCGACTTCACGCAGGGCACGTACGCGCCAGAGTTCGCGACCGCCTCGGTAGTGCTCTTCGCGATGGCGATCGGCGCGCGCAAGCTCCGGTTACAGCACGCCTAAGCGGCGCCGTTGAAAGGAAGTCTCACAAAGAACATTCCTGGTGACGGCATGAGAGGCAGGCCGCATTAGGACCCTAGGCGAGCATCCTTGCGCTTAGAGCCGGGAAGGCCTTTTTCGACTTTGTAGATGTAGTAGTCGTCCGGCCTCTCACCGTTTTCCGGGAGGTCCGAGGCAATCTCCACCCGCTGCCTTATGCGCTGCGCCAGCTCCTGGTTGTTGCTGGCAAGCCGTTGCCTGAGTAGCTCCTGAATGTCCATTTGCAACTCCATTATATCCCGCCCAACTTAGGAACACAAGGAACGCCACGACAGTCGCAATCAATAGCCCCGTGAACCATCGGCCTTTTCGCTTAACGAGATTCTCGTTGTGGGTTATGGCATCTAGTTTCGCGACGATCGCCCGGTCTCGTGCCGCCTTTGAATCGTCGATGAAATCGATGGCAAAACGGCCAGGGTTTGGCGCCCGTTGATAGGTTTGCAAGCGAAGCGACACTATGGAAGTAATCGTCAGAATAGTAAAGGTTATCGCTGCCCAAAAATACGGCCCTTCCTTGTCAAGGAAGATAGCTGCGATAGCTGCTTGTGCAGCCAGCAATGCACTGAATTTGAAATCCAATGCCTCCCCGTCATGTGCCGACTCATCCGCTGCATGCTCGATCACAGAATAGAAGAATTGTTTTTCCTGCAGCTCGAGAAGAGGAAGGGCAATGGCTTCGACCGTTTGCCGCATCTCTGTGTCGTTGTTTTTGGAGTTCGAGATCCAATCTAGTGCGTGATCAATCCTCGACAACGTGCGGCTAAGCTGCTGTAGCAGCTCTGCCTCGCCCCGTTGATCCATAGCTTATTTTAGCATCATCGTGGCATCGAAGTCCACCGGACGTATCCTGTGCGAGAATCTGCCCCAGAATTAAAACGCAACAAGTCTGTTACCGGAATATTACCGTGGGCGTTGGCGAACAACGACACGTCACGGGCGGTACGCCGGGTGACGCAACATCCACACGACCGCTATAGGAGTCGACGATCGACTATCCCGCAGGCAAGGCGGAGACGTCGGAACGGATTTCCGCGTCGGGCACCGTCGCGCTCTCGCTCAGCAAGAATGAGCAGGAACTCTACGTCGGCATTGAAGCGGGCGCCAACTTTGACATTGACAGCGTAGCCTATTCCGAACGGAGCACGCCTCTCTTCGCGATGGCCATCGGCGCTCGCAAGCTCCGGTTGCAGCACGCGTAGCGCCAAGCGGCCGAGCCAGCGACAAATAGCCAGGAACTCGACGCGTAGCGCGTGAAGCGCAGCGGACCCGCGCTATTTTCATTGACATGGAGGCACTCGTGAACCCCATTGCATCTTCTTCTCTCCGTTTGATCTCTTCCGCCGCACTCGCAGCACTCGTTACCGGTTGCTCAGCCACGGGCTCGCCAAGCTCGCCGATCTCGGCGAGCAATAGCTCCGCAAGTGCGAATCTCAAAGCCGCCAACGGCCTAATGCGCCCACCTTCCCAACAGGCAGCGCGGTCGCGCGGATGGTTCTCGCCCGACGCAAAAAAGCGCAAGAACCTCATCTACTGGGGCGACTACGACACGAACACGATCACGGTCTATTCGGCCAAAGGCGAAAACGGGAAGGAAAAGGGGACGATCACGACCGGCTTGTCGAACCCAGAGCGCCTCTTTGTCGACGCGAAGGGGAACGTCTACGCGACGAACATCGGCAACAGCACGATAACCGCCTATAAACCCGGTGCCACTTCCCCGTTCTTAACCATTAGCGACGGCGTCGACCGACCCACCGGCCTAACCGTCGATGCAGCGGGCACCGTCTATTGCGCCAACGTCGGAGACGGCACGATAACAGTGTACAAGAGCGGCACGACAACGCCTTATCTCACGATATCGGCTTCGGGCGGCCCCGAATATCTTGCAACCGACAAGTCGGATAATTTGTACGCCGCGGTTGGAACCGAAGTCATGGAGTATCCCAAGGGATCGAGCAACGGAACGGACCTCGGACTCGACGATAGTTCCCCGGGGGCACTGGAAGTCGACAAGTCGGGCAACATCATCGTACTCGACGGCCAGGAGACGATCGACTATTTCCCCGCCGGCAAAACGGAGCCGTCCAAGCAGGTCTCCGTGTCGGGTTACGCCTACGGACTCTCGCTGAGCAAGAACGAGAAAGAACTCTACGTCAGCGTTGAATCCGGCGCCGACTTCGTCATCGAGAACGTCGCCTATTCGAACGGGAGCACGCTGGCCGACAAGCTCACGACCGACGCCGGCGACTGGCCCGTCGCCGTGAGCCCGGACGCCGCCCTGGGCAGCTAACCGGCGTCGCGCCCTGCTTAGGGTGCGATGCTAACGCCGACGATGTTGTGCTGTATGTCGGCCGTACCAAAACCGCCGTATGGACTCCCTCCCGCGGGATACTTCCAGTAGCTGACGCCGTTGGTACTGCCGCTGCAGAGCGGGCTGGTGCCGACCTCGACTTTCCCTTGCCGGTCGTTCACCGGCGTATTCTTCTTGCCCAGAATGAACGGACCGACGTCATCCTCGGAGCCGCAGTTGCTGCCCAGCTTTAACTCGCCATGCGATGTCAGCGTCGTGCCCTTGAGCGAGGC
>Ga0182024_10025103_pt1 | contig 10546 bp, 9 predicted proteins | sample P32metaG_FD_120480 | JGI IMG/M metagenome (GOLD analysis project Ga0182024, IMG submission 120480) | Permafrost microbial communities from Stordalen Mire, Sweden - P3-2 metaG (Illumina Assembly) | ecosystem: Environmental > Terrestrial > Soil > Wetlands > Permafrost | place: Sweden: Stordalen...
AGCCGCGTCGCGAACTCGGATGTAAAAGGGGCCATTCTTCGCGGCCTCCGGGCGGCGTCCAACACCCAATGCGGAGTAGCGCCAGCCCCGATCGGTCTTGTGTCTGGAATAGACAGTTGTGATCGCCACATGCAAGGCAATACAATTGCGCCAACAAATGTATCATTCTGTAGCACTGGCGATAATAGGCGGGAGTTACTTGGTATGGCGGAGAGGGTGGGATTCGAACCCACGGTTGAGTTTCCCCAACACACGCTTTCCAAGCGTGCTCCTTAAACCGCTCGGACACCTCTCCGGCTATTGCGCTACGAAGCGTAACAAATTGAAGGCGCACCAGCAAACATCCGAACGCCACTGCGCGTCCATGGGGAACAAATCCGTGAGTTGTCTGCTACACTTTCTCTCCATTCCGGGATGGTGCAATCGGTAGCACGTGGGCCTTTGGAGCCTAAAATCTTGGTTCGAGTCCAAGTCCCGGAACCATTTCTCGCTCCCTGGCATTCACTGCGTAAGCTCGCAGACGTCCCAGCGCCGCGGCTCCCCATCATCTTGACTTTGCTGAAACCGCCCGCCTAGACTCGTTGTTCGGCCTGCCGATGACAAAAGCACAAGGGCACGTAATCACGGTTGGAATCACCGGGGCGAGCGGCGCGGCCTACGCCCGCGCCGTACTGCGGGTGCTTGATGCCGACGAGCGGGTGGAGCGCGTTTTTTTCATCGCGAGTGACGCGGCTTTGCGTTTGCTTGCTACCGAACTGGGCGTTGTCGCCTCCGACGGAAAACAATTGCCTTCCCTCGTAGCGGGCGGCCCGGCAAAGAAAATCGAGTACCTGCCGAACAAGGACATCGGAGCCAGCATCGCCTCCGGCAGTGCCATCGTGGACGGCATGGTCGTAGTTCCCTGCTCCGCCGGAACCATGGGATCGATCGCCGCCGGAGTGGCCGATGATCTTCTCACGCGAGCGGCGGATGTTTGCCTGAAGGAGCGCCATCCGCTTGTCCTGTGCCTCCGCGAGACGCCGCTCAACCGCGTGCATCTTGAAAATATGCTGCGCGTGCACGATGCGGGCGCAACGGTGATGCCGGCGATGCCCGCCTTTTACTACGCGCCCAAAAGCATTGACGACGTCGTCGACCAGTTCGCTTATCGCGTGCTCGCGCAACTAGGATTGCCGCAGGAAAAACAGTATCGCTGGCAGGGCGGTCCGCCGGGCAAACGCAACTAAGGTTAAAAGCCGCCTTCTTTATACATGAGCAAAAGCCAAATCCGAACTGTGCTCGAAATGATCAAGTTCGAGCATTCCGTATTTGCGCTGCCCTTCGCGCTCGTCGGGGCGCTCCTTGCGGGACGCGTAGGGGGAAGCCCACCCACCTGGCATCAGATCCTCTGGATTATTGTCGCCATGGTTGGAGCCCGCTCCGCTGCGTTGACGATCAACCGCATCGCGGACGTCGAATACGACCGCCGTAATCCGCGTACTTCAAGCCGCGCTCTCCCGGCCGGCGAACTCTCCATCGGTTTCGCCTCGGTATTCACGGTCATTTCATCGGCGGTTCTGATCGTCGCCGCTTGGCGATTGAACCCGCTTGCGCTCAAGCTCTCACCCGTGGCGCTCGCAATCCTGTTCTTCTATTCGTATACGAAGCGCTTCACGAGCTGGTCGCACTTCGTTCTCGGTTTCTGCCTGGGCATCTCCCCCGCCGCTGCATGGATCGCAATTCGCAGTTCGCTCGACTCGCGCATGTTGATACTCTGCGCCGCGGTCACGCTCTGGGTAGGAGGCTTTGACGTACTCTATGCCTGCCAAGATGTGGATTTCGATAAATCGGCCGGCCTATTTTCGATCCCAGAAAAATTCGGCATCCCCAGGGCGCTTCAGGTGGCGCGAGGCATGCACATTGTGATGGTCTTTCTGCTCGCCTGGCTTGCCTGGAGTTTCCATCTGGCATGGCCGGCATGGGCAGGCATCGCAGTTGTTGCGGCACTGCTCGCCTACGAACATTCTCTCGTGAAGCCAAACGACCTCAGCAAAATGAATGCTGCGTTTTTCACCGTAAATGGCTATATTAGTCTATTGTTCTTGCTCTTCTGGGGAGCTGCCACGCTCGTGACGCACCCCTAGCGCGGGCCGCTTTTCCGAACTGATTCTGGCCGTAGCAAGGCTTGCTTACATGATGACGCGACTCCAGATTACCGACAGCCGTCTTGAACCGATCGCGCAAAAGGTTCTGGCAGAGGAGCGCCTGTCCCGCGAAGATGGGCTTGCGCTCTTTCAATCGAGCGATCTGCTCGCCCTTGGCTGGCTCGCAAATCACGTCCGCGAGAAGCGCCATGGAAAAATCTGCTACTTCAACGTCAATCGCCACATCAACCCAACCAACGTCTGCGTAGCGCATTGCAAGCTCTGCGCCTTCGGCCGTTCCCCGGACTCACCGGGTGCATACACATTCGCCCTTGAAGAGATCTACCAGCGTGCCGCAGAAGGCGTTGCCGAAGGCGCCACGGAATTTCACATCGTCGGCGGCCTGCATCCCGATCTGCGCTTCGATTACTATCTGGATTTAATCCGCGGCTTGAGCCAGCGCTTCCCTCAGGTGCACCTGAAAGCCTTCACGATGGTCGAGGTGCACTATTACGCCCGCCTTTCAAAGCTTTCGATTCGCGATACCCTGCTCAAAATGAAGGCAGCCGGAGTCGGTTCGCTTCCAGGCGGAGGCGCAGAAATCTTCCATCCGCGCGTGCGCCGGATCATTTGCGACCATAAAGTCAGCGGACGCATGTGGCTCCAGATCGCTCGCACTGCGCACGAAATAGGCCTGCGCTCGAATGCCACCATGCTTTTTGGCCACGTCGAAACTCTCGAAGAGCGCGTTGATCACCTGGTCCTTCTTCGCGAAGCGCAGGACCAGACGCGCGGCTTCGTCACGTTCATCCCGCTCGAATTTCACCCGGCCAACACGCCACTGGCGCACATACCCAAGCCGACTGGCTTTGATGACCTCAAGACGATTGCCGTTTCGCGCCTGATGCTCGACAATTTCGATCACATCAAGGCCTATTGGATCATGCTCACGCCGCGGATTGCGCAAATTGCCTTGCGCTTTGGCGCGAATGACTTGGATGGCACCGTCGTCGAAGAAAAAATCTATCACGACGCCGGGGCTACTACTCCAGAAGGGCTTACGCGTTCGGAGCTCGAACGCTTGATTCGCACTGCCGGATGCATCCCGGTCGAACGCGACACGCTTTACAACCCAATCGACCGCTCAAAAATGCCCGTCCCGAGCGGCCCGTCGCGCACGAACGGCTCGGACGGTTTCATCCCCGAAACATCCCTTACCTTGAACCTCTAGCATTTAGCCAATTTCAAACCGTGGCGCGCGATGCCACGTTCTCTCGGTCCCACTCTATTCGCAGCTCAAGCGTGCGGATGAGCCTTGTCATACACGGCCATCAGTTCGTGGATGGTTGCCTGTGTATATCGCTGGGTCGTCGAAAGCGAGACATGGCCGAGAAGGTCCTGGATCGCTCGCAGGTCCGCGCCGTCCGCAAGCAAATGCGTTGCAAACGCGTGCCGCAGCGAATGCGGATGCAGTCGCCAACTGACATGGCACAGCCGCGCATATTTTTTAACAAGCACACGCACCGAAGACGTGGTCAAACGTCCGCCGCGCCAATTCACAAACACAGCTTCCAGATCGTTTTTCCTTCCGGGGTATGCCAGAATTTCGGCGCGAACCGGCCAATATGCTTCCAGGGCCGCCTGCGCCTTTGTTCCAAACGGCACCACGCGCTCCTTCCGCCCCTTGCCGAGCACCCGCAACATCTGTCCGGCGCGGTCCACACTGCCGAGGTCGAGACCAACCAGCTCGCTCACGCGCAGGCCGGATGCATACAGCAGCTCGAGGATCGCGCGGTCCCGCTTCAAAATCAGTTGCTCGTCCAGGTCCGACTTCCCTTTTCGCTTCCCCTCTCGCTTCGGCTTGGCGTCCGAGCCGTCGCTGGCGAGTTTGTCGAGGAACGCATTTATTTCCGCCGCGCTCAGCACGTGCGGCACGCGTTTCGGCAGTTTCGGAGTGCTGATCAGCTTCGCCGGATTCTGCTGCGTGATTCTCTCGCGCACGCAATATTTGAAGAACGTGCGCACCACCGCGAGCTTTCGCGCCACCGACGACTTCTCGAGTTTCCGGTCATAGAGCCAGCCCACAAACTCGCGGATCACATGATGATCTATGTGCCCGATCGGCATCGTCGTCTCCCCGGGGGGAGTCAGAAAATCGCGGAACTGTTCAATGTCGAAGCGATAATCGCCGAGCGTATTCGTCGACGCGTTCCGTTCGTACCGCAGATAGTCCACGAATTTGTCGATGGTAGCCTGCACCGGTTACCTTCCTAACGAAGCCGCATTATAAACCCGCATGAAAGAAACGACAGATCAAATCGTAGAATAGTTTATTAACTATACATATAGTTACCTGGCTAGTAAATATTACGCGAGTCCCAAATCCGCCCGCTTCATTTTATGACCCGCAACACGCTGCTGTAACTGTCTGTCCAAGAGCGTTCGCGCCCGGTCGGTAGCAGAATCGCGCCAGCCTCCTCCATCTCGCGTTTACCGTAAAATCCCTCCGGGCTCCCCATCAGAATCCACGCCGCCGAATAAATGCCTCGCGGGTGATCGTCCCCATTGTTGACGATCACCGCTTCCTTCCCCAGCTCCGCCGCAGCACCCTCCACAACCGGCTGCAAATTCAAATATTGATTCGAGATGTGCAGCGCCAGCACGCCGTCAGGTTTCAATTGCCGGAAGTAGAGCTCAAATGCCTCGCGTGTCAGCAAATGCACCGGAATCGAGTCGCTCGAAAACGCATCCACCACGAGCGCATCGTAGCGTTGCGGCGCCGCGCGCTCGAGCGCAAGCCGTGCGTCCCCTGCAGCGATGTCGATCTTCGCTTCCGAGTCGCGCAGAAAAGTAAACTCCTCCTCCGCAACCTTTACGTCGAGGGGATTGATCTCATAAAAGGTGTATTGATCCCCGGCGCGCCCGTATGCCGCAAGCGTTCCCGCGCCAAGGCCTACGACACCGATGCGCAACGCGCCGCGCCCCTGAATTGTTTTTAGTGCCACTCCGATGCCGGACTTCTCGCTGTAGTACGACGTGGGCCTCCGCCGGAGCTCCTGCGACAGAAACTGCAGACCGTGATCGATCGTCCCATTCATGAGCCTGCGATACGAGGTTTGATACGGGCTCAGATACATCGGCATGTGCCCCGGCATCCGCGCACTCGTGCCCCTTCCCGACGCCGCGATGGCCTCAGGAGCGTTCGGATCGGAGGTTTTATCAAAGCTCGCGCCTTCATGATCGATCACGCGTAGAACGCCATAGAAATTCCGTACCGACCGACGAGCCTCACGCTTCACCTCTCTCACACTCACCGCGAGGCTCGCGAGTAGCGCGATCACGAGCCCCACTAACACCGGCCTCGTCGGCCTCCACATTTTCCCTTGAAAAATCCGGCTCGGGTCGCGGAACTGCACCACGACCACGAGCACCGCGCACATCCCGAGCGCACATGGTAGCTCGTAATACCCGGAGAAAATCGCCGGCGCCATCAGCGCCACGAAAACCGCTCCGATGGCCCCGCCCAGCGAAACCATCAAATAGAACGAAGTCAAATGCGCCGGGTCCGGCTTCAACCGCGCCAGTTCGCCGTGGCAGAACATGCAGCAGATCCATAGTCCCAAGCAGTAAACCGGAATAAGCACCTTCATCGGAAGAATCGCAAACGAAGGATCAAGCCCGTACGCCATCGCCCCCAGCGCAACCCCTAATAACCGCAGAAAGAAGTGCCGCCGGTACCAGCCCGCCGTATCGAAGCACAAAATAAAGCTAAAGAGATAGAGGCTCAGGGGAATCACCCACAAAAACGGCACCGAAGCGATGTTTTGAGAAATGTGATTGGTAACCGCCAGCAGCAGCGCCGAACCGCAAGCCGCCAGCGCCACCCACAATGCCTGCCGCTTCCAACCGGGCCGAACGGGTGCAGCGGCATACGGAGAAACGTTGGTCGCCGCGTCGTCCCCGGGGATCATCCACAGTGAAACGAACGCGGAAAGCACGGCAAGCGCGGCATACGCAACCGACCACCCCCGCCCTTGTCGCGTAGTGGCGACCAACGGTTCGACCAGCACGGGATAGCTCAGCAACGCCAGCATCGACCCGACATTTGAGAGCGCGTAGAAGCGATACGGCGCCGCATCGCTTCGCGCCCGCGCATACCAGGACTGCAACAGTGGGCTCGTCGAGGACAAAACGAAGTAGGGAAGCCCTACGGTGACTGCCAGAAGCACCAGAATATGCCAGGCAGGCGCGTCCGCCCCCACAGGCTTAAACGAATTCTTCGGCAGGATGGGTAGCGCAAGAAGACTTACAGCAAGCAGCCCCACATGGATCCGCCCCTGCGTTCGTGCCTCAAATTTCGCGCTCAGCACGTGTGCATAAAAATATCCACCCAGCAGCATCACCTGAAAGAACACGAGGCACACGGTCCACACCGCCGCAACCCCGCCAAACCAAGGCAAGATCATCTTCGTGATCAGCGGCTGCACCTGAAGCAACAAAAACGCACTCGCAAAAATCGTAAGCCCGTAAGCCAGCGTAAGCCATCCAGGACGTTTTACGGGCGGCCTCACGGTTTCCATATAGGATGAACCATTTGCTGAAATCCGTCGTTGCCGCACCGCGGCTCTCAGCCGGGCCGCCCGCGCGGAATCATTCTCATGACCGGTCAGGTTAGCAGGAACTTCTCTCGTTGCAAGCCGCTGATCTCGCCCGAAAAACATCACGACAAGTACCCCCTTGCAGCCGGCTCGGCATCGCGCGACACGCACCTGCGGACACATGACGACGAAGAACAAAATGCGCATCGAAGGGCTGAGAGCATCGGTTGCCCGGCCTCATCGCTACCGGAACCGCTGATTGCTCGGCCCATCCCAGTTTCATTTTGCCTTTGTTTCGCAAAACGTCGTGAAGATTCCCGGAATTCACTCGACACTCCAACGGAGCCGGCACCCACAAACTTCCTGAGCCTTTTTGCAAGCGCGGAGAAGGCTAAATGAACCGCAGAAACCGCGCTCGCAGGAAGAAACTATTCGCGGATGATTTCGGCGTTGGCGTTAGGGGCGTCGATGCGGACCAGGCGCTGGTTCTCAAGGTAGAGGTCGAGTTCGAGGTCTTCCGTTTTTACTCGCAATTCATCGAATTTCTTGCCGCCTTCATCCTTCTGGCCGAGCGATTCGACGGTAACGCTGCCAGGCGTCATTTCCTGCGGAACGAGAACCGAAAATGTCTGCGCGCCCTTCTTGTCCCAGTCGTAAAGCCGGGCCAGCACGGCGTATTGGTGATACAGATTATTGTCGAGCACCGCGATTTGGGGCGAGTTAAAGGTGAACTGTTGCGTAAATGGCCGCGCCCCATCGACCCGAAGATCGATGCTAGCCGTAGGGCCGTTGAAGCCGATCGATGCCGATGCTTTCTTCGTTCCCTGCGTGGACCACTCATAATGCGCCGGCGTGCCGTCGCCGTGAAGTTCCAGTGTTCCCGTGACATGAGTCACTCCGTCTGCGGTTTTTACATCCGAAATCCCGCGAGCCACCCAGTTGCCTCCGTTCTGGCTGATCTCGAATTCTTCCTTTCCGACCTGCTGCCCCGCCGCCATGATCCTGAATTTCCCCTTGTCGGATGCGAGTGTGGCAGGAGCAGGACGCGCCGGAAGCAGAATCATTACAGCATGATTCAAAGCGCCGGTGAAATTCGACCGCGGAGGCGTGGTCGCGGCCGCAACCGCCAGCACCGGAGCGAGCACAGCAAGGGCGGATGCCAGGCGAGTGCGTCGTGAGCCGAGCCGAATCATACAATCACTCGCGGAAAAATTCCGAGGGCCAGAATCTGTTCCCCCACCCGGGCAGGCTCAGTGCTGCTGTCGACGCGATAATCGGCCGATTCGTAAGCCGGCAGCCGCTCCTGATAAAGGCGGCGGAAGCTCAACTCATCACGGAAAAGCGGACGGTCGGTTACGATGGCGCAACGCAGCAGAAGTTCCTCGATCGGACATTGAAGCCAGATAAGAGTCGCGCCGTTTTCGCGCAACAGCGCCAGGTTCTGCGGCTGAGAGATCGTTCCCCCGCCAAGCGAGACAATGCGCGGCTTCTGGAACTCAATCGATTCCCCTACAACCCGGCGCAGTTGCTCGTGCTCGATGCGGCGGAACTCGGGTTCACCCATACGGGAGAAAATCTCGGGGATGGAAAGACCGATAGCATCGGTAATCCGCTTATCCAAGTCGATGTGCGGCCATCCCAGCTGGCGGGCGACAAGGCCCGCGGCGGTCGACTTGCCGCTGCCCATAAATCCAGTGAGGCAGATGAGCCTGCGCGGACGGATTTCGCTGATCATCAGGTACGAAGCGCATGATTGCGAAACGCAGCAAGCTAATTGCGCTTCAGGATGTTGATTGTACCATCGAACGAGGAAAGCTCGACCTTGGCGCGGCCCGCGTTGAAAGAGCCGAAGAGACTGTTGTTAAACTTGGAGTAGAAATGCTGCTGGTGAGTCGGCGGCGCAAGCTTCGCTTCGTTATTGACCTTCCCCTTCAGCGAAGTGGCGCTCAAATCAAAGGAATCCCCAGGCGAAAAGCGGACCTCGATCACGCCGCTATAGTTCTTCAACTCATACATGCCATTCGGAAGGAATTCGCCGCTGAAAAGGATGTTGCCCTTCGAGGTTTGCGCGCGCACTTGGTAGCTGCGAAGGTCCATAAGCCGGAAACTCCCGCTGATGGAAGACACCGCGCTCCGCCCGGCACAGCGAACACATTGGAACGATCCGTCAATGGTCTTCACGGTGAGGTACCCGGCGGCATCCGCCAAATCCACCCCAGCGCCAACGGTTTCGACATTCATGTCGCCCAAGACGCTATTGACGCTGACGGCGCCCGAATCATCGTGAATCTGAAGCTCGGCGTCTTCGGGCACGCGGATCTCGAAGTCAGCACGCAAGGAGTCGGTTGTCGTCTCGCCGGACACGGGGTGCGTCATGATGTCCACCCGGTTTCCTGTTTGCTCGGCGTCGACTTCAACGTAATCGTTGGCGCGAGTCGCGATCACCATCACTTCGGATTTGCTCCACGCCTTCACGGTAACAGCCCCGTTTGGGTTGTGAAGGGTAATCACCGGGTGGGCTTCCACCTTGAAGTGCTTTTCAATGTGGTCCGCGAAAGCGACGCTGCAGAGCAACAGACCGGGGATCACAAGCCCTGCCGTTTTCCAGCCGATGTTTCGCTTAGCGCCCGCATTGGACCTTCTGTTGAGCGGCGCTGCGCATCGGCAGCGGAACGTATCCGACACGAGGGACTGGGTATGCACAGGCTGAGTGTTCATTGGATCGAATCTCCACGCTCCGTCATCATGGCGAGCAGATCGGCTTTCTGTTGATACGCTTGGTACAGATATTCCCGCGCGATGTCATTTCCGGGTTCTTCGCGCACGCTTTTTTCGCACAAAACAATGTAATGGTCAACAATCGCGAGGTTCTCATGCAGGGAAGTAGACACCACGGACTTGGAGCTCCCAACCGACGAGACGGTTGTCTGCTCAGCATTGTCCAGTTGTGCACTCAGCGGAAACGTGGGGGCCTCCGACGTGTGCAAAGCAAACGGGCCGCTTAGCCCGAAGGCTAAGCTCAGCAGCAAGGCGAGGTATGCACCTGCCAGGGCCGGCCGCGGTACCACGGAGAAAAGTCCCGCAAGCCAGGAGGGTTGCCCACTTGCACGTGCTGGAATGCAATCGTGAATCAAGCCGTCCGCACTCAGCTGGGCGCGCAAGGCGGCCCAGACTCGGGGAGGGGGCTCGAGATCAGCGACCGAGAGAGTGGGAGCGACTCCCTGAATAGCGTCCAACTCCGCCGCGAAGCTTTGGCAAGCCGCGCAGTCCTGGGCATGGGCTTGAGCGGCGGGGTGTCGCTCACCCTCCATCCAGGAATCCATCTGACCAACAAATTCATTACAGCCCATCGTACTCATGGCTTAATCCTCGCCGCTCGAACCCGACGCGGTTCCCGCGGCTTTGCGCTCTTCACGAGCCTTCGCGCGAAGAGCTTCGTGAAGCAACTCTCGGAGCCGCACTCGCGCCTTGTGAAGTTGAGATTTCGAATTTCCGATCGAGCAACCCATGATTTCAGCAATCTCGTTGTGTTCATAGCCCTGCACATCGTGGAGGACAAACACTGCTTTATAACCAGGCGGTAATTGCTCGACGGCCCGCTGCAAGTTAACACGGTCTATCGAGCCAGCCAGCCTCAAATCCGGGCCACCGAAATCCCGCCGAGGTCCACCCGATACCTCGTCGGGCTCAGTGACCTGCTCGAGAGAGGTCTCGTTGCCTGATTTTTTCCGCAACTTCATCAAGACAACGTTCACTGCCAGCCGGTGAAGCCATGTCGAAAAAGCGGATTCGCCCCGAAACGTCGCGATCTTGCGAAAGAGCTGG
>Ga0182024_10025104_pt1 | contig 10545 bp, 7 predicted proteins | sample P32metaG_FD_120480 | JGI IMG/M metagenome (GOLD analysis project Ga0182024, IMG submission 120480) | Permafrost microbial communities from Stordalen Mire, Sweden - P3-2 metaG (Illumina Assembly) | ecosystem: Environmental > Terrestrial > Soil > Wetlands > Permafrost | place: Sweden: Stordalen...
AATGAACGGGTGGACATCGAGCCCCTTCCCACCCACGAGCGCTCGTGCTTTGTATCAGGGCACGACTTTAGTCGTGCCGCACAACAGCCCTCAACGATGGGCTTTAGCCCCTGTTCCTATCTCGAGCACATTTTGTTCATTAGGAGCGTAGCCGAGGGATCTGCAGTTCCGCGAACCTTTACTGGAAACACCTGCATTCTAGCCTTAAACAGAATTGTCATCTCGCCTGCCCCGGCGTGCCGCGGGACCGGAGCGTAGCGTAGTGGAGAGATCTGCGGTTTTCCCTCATTATTTCGTTACGTCTTTCTTCGCTGGGAGCGCCGACTTAGAAATGCCACTTCCTTCCCTGATGGTAACCAGTTGGTTAGCCTGAACCCCCGCAAACCGTTCAACCAAACCATTGGTCCAGTGAACTTCCAGATCGGCATGGGGACTGGCTCCCAGTCCGAAATGAAGCCGGCGATCGTTCACTGAATAGAAGCTTGATTGGGCCATGACAGCCTGGGCCTGTAGTTTGCCGCCATACCTGGCGAGCACTCTCGACCCAATCGCGCTGCGGTTGGATTTGGTCCCCACCAGAAACACCTTGAGCCAATTGCGATTGCCGGAGAGATCGTTCCGCAACAGAGACGGCGGTTCATTCAAATTGATCACCACCATATCGACGTCGCCGTCGTTGTCAAAATCTCCAAACGCACAGCCGCGGCCGCAATGGAGGGCCGCGATGCCAGGGCCCGCTTCGTCAATCAACTCTTCAAACTTTCCATTGCCCAGATTGCGGAATATGAATCGTGGTGTTTTCAAAGGGTAATCGGGGAACTCGGCCTCTACTTCGGGGTACACCGAGCCGGTGACGACCGCAAGATCCGGCCAGCCATCGTTGTCGAAATCGGCGAACCCAGTCCCCCAGCAAATATATCGAGTTTCGACACCGAATCCGGCCGCGATGGTCACGTCGGTAAAGTTCGCACTGCCATCATTGCGATAGAGCACGTTGGTGTCATCAGCGAAATGAGTCTTGAATATGTCCAGGTTGCCGTCGAGATTATAATCACCGACCGCTACCCCCATTCCCGCTTGCTCCGCGCCATCCGCGCTGAAGGCTATGCCCTGCTCGGCGCCGTTTTCCGCAAAGGTCCCATTATGTTTGTTGCGAAAGAAGAGGCTTGGCGTGGAATCCGAAGCCACATAAATATCTGTCCAGCCATCGTCACTGAAATCCGCGGCGACCGCGGTCATCCCGTAGGTGCGTTGGACTTTGGCAATACCGCTTTCCTGAGACACATCGCGAAAGGTGCCGTCGCCCTGATTGCGATAGAGATAACTGCGGGGCATTGGGAGCCCGCGTGGACCACAGTTGACCGCTACCCCCTTGAAATTGCAATAAGGGTTGGCTCCAGGCTTAGGCAACCGTTCCAGATGCAGATCGACATAGTTGGTTACGAAAAGATCCAGGTGGCCGTCGCGATCATAGTCGAGGAAAGTGCATCCGGATCCCCAGCGGAGATTTCCTTCATAGAGCAGCCCCGCTACACGCGTGACATCAGTAAACGTACCGTTTCCGTTGTTTCGGTAAAGTACATTCTGACCGTAATAGGTGACGAAGATGTCTTCGAAACCATCGTTGTTATAGTCACCAACGGTCACCCCACTGGCCCAACCTGTGCGCAGCAGACCTGCCTTTTCCGTGACATCGGTAAATGTCCCGTCGCGGTTATTTTTGTACAGGCGGTTGCTGGCTTCTGGAATCACCTCGTCCATACGCTTACCGCAAAGCACGAAAATATCCAGCCAGCCATCGTTGTCGTAGTCCAGGAAGGCGACTCCGCAGCCCACAGTTTCGACGATGTAGTTCTTATGCGTGAGGCCGCCGTAGATGACGGGAGCCGTGAGCCCAGCCTGCGCCGCGACATCGGTGAAGTGCGCAAGAAACGGAATACCGGAGGGCTTGCCTCGCGGTACCGGCTTCACGTTGCGGGTGGTGATGCCCTGACCCAAAGCCAGCGTTGACGCGGCCGTCATCCATAGAAAATCACGTCGCGTGAGTGGGGTCCCGGCTCGGTTCATGGTTTATTGCGGGGGCGCCGGAGCAGCGTCACCCGATACTTTCTGTATCAGCGAGTCTTCCGTTTTGCTGTGCAGTTCCCTGGTTTTGGCAAACTCTACTGCTGCTTTTTGCTTTTGCCCAACCTGGGAGTAAAGCCGCGCCAACCGGTAGTGAGCGTCCGGCTGGGTGGGATCAAGCTTAACCGCCCGTTCAAACGCTGCGATGGCTTCCTGATTTTTATTTTGATCCGCATAGATGCGGCCGAGATCGAAATAGGCGAGACGAAGATCCTTTTGCAACTCCATCGCTTTGGTGATCAGCGGTTCGGCTGTAGTAGCGTCATTCGTTCGTAGCGCAATGTCGCCCAGGTACAGGTAAGCCTGGGCATAACCTGGATTGTTCTTAACTTCCTGCTGCAATTCCGGCAACGCCTTTTGGTAATCTCCTTTTTTGAAATAGAGGTAACCCAGCTCGAAGTGGAGAACAGGCTCGTTGGGAGAGATGGCTGCTGCGCTCTCCAGTTCCTTGATCGCATCTTCTGTCTTGCCCATGCCATCCAGCGCTTCGGCGAGCAGCATATGTGCTTGTACGGCATCAGGGTTCACCGCCAGAATGCTCTTAAACTCCGTCAGGGCACAATCATACTTGTGACTCCATAAGCAGCTTTGGGCAAGCACATTGTGCAGCTCCAGGTTCGATGGATCGTTCTGACTTCCCCGTTGCAAGAACGGAACTGCCAGCGCATACTGCCGCAAGCCGTAGTAGCTCATGCCCAGCAGCAGAGTGCTACGGGCGTCCTCCGGCTTTAGCCTGGCCGCAGTTTTCAATATGGGGATCGCTTGCTGGAAGTGCCCTTGCTTGAACTCGGCAACCCCAAGGTTGTAGGCAACCTCCGGCTGCCTGGGATTCAGCGCCAATGACTTCCGGTACTCGCTGGTGGCTGGTTCAAGCTGGCCTTGCTGTGCTAGACAGACTCCCAGGTTGCTGTGGACAGCGGCGTTGTTCCGATTGCGGGTTTCCAACTGGCGCCACAGCACTTCGGCATCATGAAACCGGTTCGCTCGCATGAGATCAAGCGCCTGGTTCCCAAGATCATCCTGCCCGTGCAGAGGGATGACTGCCCAAAGCAGGAACAGCAGTATCCATTGCAAACCACGGGTCTCTACCAGCGACATCATGTCTATCGGATTATCACGGAAGCTGCCCCTGTATGGAAAGCACCCTGACGAATCCTTCGCCCTACGACAACGTAATCGTCAGCCGAGTCACCGAAGACGGTGGCAAAGTGAACTGCACAACCTTGCCCGAAACCGAAGCCGTCGACGTCTTGGTTGCCACCGCGTTTGGTTGGTCAAAAGTGTTGTGTTCGTGCACGTCTCCGCCGCCCAGCACTTCTGTCTCGGCGGAAGCTGCGCTCGCGTCGCCGCGCAGCATAATCCGGGTGGGGCGGCCTTCTGTCAGGTGAGGATTGACCACCGTCAGCGTCAACACCTTCCCGTTGACCGATGCGGATCCATTGAGCCCCCACAAGCGCGCATCAGGACCACCGACGACCGCTTCATCGCCCGTGGAGCTGAGTTGCTTCCGGATGGCTTTGCGCGGAAAGGAAATATCCGGCACCGAGAATTGAACGCGCACCGCCTGGGCTCCCTGGTGCCCTTTGTACATATCGAAGACATGGAAGACGGGCGTAGTAATAAAGTGCTCCTCATGAGAGAGGAAGAGCGAATCGATACAGTTGATCAGCTGCGCGCAGGCAGCTATGCCCACCTTCTCCGGATGGCGATTGAATGTATCGAGGGTGAGTGCGGTCATCACCGCATCGCGCACCGTCAATTGTTGACCCAATACATGGGTAGGATCGAGCCTGGTATCGCTGAAGCGGTACCACGGCCCATATTCGTCGACCACCAGCTTGACTCGATGATTCCGGTCGTAGACCCCCATCGCCGTCCAATGGTCGAGCATGATCTTCTCCATCCGGTCGGCCAGTTCGTAGCCTGGATAAACATCCTCGGCAGTGAACTTGAGCGCCTCCGGTAGATCGGTGTAGTAATGCATAGACCAGCCGAACGGTGGTTTGATTCGGCGGTCCGCGGTGAAGATGTTCTCGAAAAAGCGCGTCGTCCAGTCCACATCGTCCTGATTTGGCCCCGATGCGACAAGCTTCAGATCAACACCATACTTTGGCAGCCATGACTGATATCTACGATATTCGCTGGCGTATTCCTCGGGTGTGAAGTTGCCACCGCACCCCCAGCTTTCGTTGCCTACCCCCCAATACTGCACGTTGTACGGCTCGGGTGACCCGCTGGCCGCCCGCACGTCCGCCCAAGTGGTACTGCCGGCCGGTGAGTTGCAGTATTCAACCCATTGGTCGAAGGCATAGGCATTCAGACTGCGAACATTGGCCGCGAGATAGGGCTCTGCGCCCGATAGTTTGCAGAAGCGCACAAATTCGTCGGTACCGAACTGGTTAGGGTCGTAGCTGGGTAATCCTTTCTTGGGAAGGCCCTTCGAATCGGGGTCGTCGACCCAGAAGTCTGTACGACGTGGACGTTTGTCTTTCGGTCCGACGCCGTCGCGCCAGTCATAGCTGTCGGCAAAACAGCCGCCCGGCCAGCGAACCGCCGGTGCTTTGATCTGTCGCATCTTCTCGATGAGCGCTGTACGAATACCGCCGGTATTCGCGATCTTGGAGTTCTCGCCCACCCAGACACCGTCGTAGATCACCGCCCCGAGTTCTTCCGTGAAGTGACTATAGATGAGCGGAGAGATGGTTCCCAAAGGCTCGTCAAGCATGATCTCGATGAGCGCATCGTCGGATGCGGTGGTTGCGGAAGGAAGCTTGCGGGAGAAGAGAAAGGCCGACCCGGCCATGGCGCTGGTCTTTAGAAAGCTGCGTCGTTGCATGCTCGTCCTCAAAGAAGTATCCGGTTGGATTACGGAAACTGCGCGTTTCGGTAAACCTTTACTCAGAAGGACGAAAGTAGAATCTCCCTTCCCTGGCTGTCAAGTGTCCATTTACTATTTTTCGCAGACGGCGTATGTTGAAAACAATTTCTCGACCTACACCATGGCTAAGAGCATGCCCAAAACCAAGCGAGGCTCCAAAAAGAAGCCGGCGCTCATGGATATAAGGACGGTGGCCCAGCGGGCAAAAGTTTCCATCGCCACCGTCTCGCGAACCATCAATCATAACCCTACCGTAAATGCCAAGATGGCCAAGCGGGTGTGGGATGCCATCCGCGAACTCGATTATTTTCCCAATACCCAGGCGCGCGCCCTCGTTTCCGGCCGAAGTGGGCTGTTTGGCCTCATCGTTTCTGAAATCACCAATCCATTCTTCCCCGAGCTGATCCAGGGATTCGAGGATGTTGCCGTTGCCAACGGATACGAAATCCTGGTGAGCTCGACCAACTACGACCCCAAGCGCATGGCGCTCTGCATTCGCCGTATGCTGGAGCGCAAAGTCGAAGGTGTCGCGGTGATGACCTTCGGCATTGAACAACCGCTGCTGGAACAACTCGCGGAACGCGACATCCCCCTGGTGTTCGTCGATTTAGGGCCGGAGCGGCCAACCATCAGTCTGCTGAAGGTCGATTACCACCACGGGATTCGACAAGGCGTGCAACATCTCGCCGCCCTGGGGCATAGAAATATTTCGTTCATCTCCGGACCCAAACGCTTACACTCGGCGCAATCGCGCCTGGATGCCTTTACCAAGTCTCTCGGTGAGTGCGGTATTCCCCTCGACCCGGAGTGGGTGATCGAGGGCGATCACACGCTGGAAGGTGGCATCCAGGCAATGGATAAGCTGCTTACGGGCAAACGGCTGCCCACTGCTGTCATGTGCTCAAACGATATGACGGCGATTGGAGTGCTTCACAAGGTGTACCGCGCTGAGTTGCGTGTGCCCGACAACCTGTCGGTCATCGGCTTTGACGACATTCAGATGGCCAGGGTCACGATTCCGCCCCTTACCTCAATCCAGATGTCCCGCCTGGAGTTGGCGCGCGCCGCAGTCACGGCTCTGCGCGCTCATGTGGAAGGCGGCGTGCCAAATCGCGAATATAAAATCGACACCCATCTCGTTGTCCGGGAATCGACCGGGTATCCGCCGGGCACGATGGAAAATCTCAGCGGGTCCAGGACCCGTACCGCCGCGACCAGCACGCGGCGCAAGCCGCTGGCCACCTAGATATTCAATAGAGCTAGTGCGAATGCCGGGGAACCACCTTGCGCAGATCGTGATACTTCACGGCAAATTCCAGGCAGGCGCCGGTTTCCAGTTGGCCAACGTTCGACCGGTAGAACTCCTGCCACGGCGACTGATTGGTGATCTCAGCAGGCTTCAGTGAAGCTCGGCGAGCCGCTATCTCCTCCTCGGTCAGCAGCACATCGACCCGACGTCGCTTCAAATCGACTTTGATCTCATCGCCCGTCCTGAGAATCGCGAGGTTCCCGCCAATCGCCGACTCCGGCGAGATATTGAGGATCGACGGGCTGTCAGACGTGCCGCTTTGCCGGCCATCTCCCATGCACGGCAGCATCCGAATTCCCTGCCGGATGAGCCGGCCCGGTGGCGTCATGTTCACCACCTCAGCCGATCCGGGATACCCCACCGGCCCCGCTCCGCGAACCACCAGGATTGAGTGCTCATCGATCTCCAGGGATGGATCCTCAATGCGCCTGCGGTAATCTTCCGGTCCGTCAAACACAACCGCGCGCGCGACAAAGCAGTCCTCGTTCCCAGGGTCCGACAAGTAACGCCGCCGAAACTCATCGCTGATGACCGACGTCTTGACCAGCGCGGAGCTGAATAGGTTCCCCGAAACGACCACGATTCCAGCGTTCTGCTTCAAAGGATGGTCGTAGGTCCGGATGACATTGGTATCCAGGCTTCGCGAGTCCTTGTAGTTCTCGGCAATTGTCTTCCCACTCACGGTGAGCGCGCTGGTACGAATCTTGCCTGCTTGCATCAGCTCGCCGAAGATTGCGCCGACCCCGCCGGCACGATGGTAGGCCTCTCCGAGAAATTCTCCGGCGGGCTGCACGTTGGCCAGCAGATGAATCTGGTGGCCAACTCGCTCCCAGTCGCGAATGTTCAGATCCACACCCACGTGGCGGGCGATGGCGATGATGTGCGGTGGACAATTAGTAGAACCACCAATCGCGGAATTCACTACGATTGCATTCTCGAATGCCTCCCGGGTAAGGACCTTGCTCGGGGTGAGATCTTCGCTCACCATCTCCACGATTCTGCGCCCGGTGAAGTAGGCCATCCTACCCCGCTCCGCGTAGGGTGCGGGAATGGCCGCACAACCAGGCAACGACATTCCCAAGGCCTCGGCCAGGGAATTCATCGACAGCGCCGTTCCCATGGAGTTACAGTGGCCCGCGCTCGGTATGCCGGTAAGCACCTGGTCCACCAATTGCTCGCCGGTAATCTCTCCCTCGGCCAATCGGCGGCGCGCTTCCCAAAGCACCAGGCCGGTGCCGGCCAGCTTTCCGTTTACATAGCCATCGAGCATCGGGCCGCCGGACAAAACGATGGCGGGAAGATTGACCGTAGCTGCAGCCATCAGAGCGGCGGGAGTGGTCTTGTCGCATCCCGTGGTCAGCACCACGCCGTCGAACGGATATCCCGCGAGGATCTCTACCAGCCCAAGGTAGGCGAGGTTGCGATCGAGTGCGGCAGTGGGCCGCTTGCCGGTCTCCTGAATGGGGTGCGTGGGAAACTCAAACGGCACTCCGCCCGCATCGCGAATGCCCGCCTTCACGCGCTCGGCGAGCGCTATGTGGATCCGGTTGCAAGGAACCAGATCGCTGCCACTTTGGGCAATGCCGATGATCGGCCTTCCAGATTGCAGCTCTCCGCGGGTGATGCCGTAGTTGCTGTAACGTTCCAGGTAGACGGCTGCTTCCCCAGGCTCGTCCCTGTCAAAGAACCAGATACCGCTGCGCAGTTTTTTTCGCTCGTCCATCTAATAGCCCAGACTCTTATTGACTACATTTTCCAAGGGCTCTCCGTTCGAAAACCTGCGGAGCTGTTCCAGAAAAAAACGCATCGCCTGGTTGAGCCAATCCTTGGTGTGATCTGCGCAGTGGGGAGATAACAGGACGTTCTCCAGGAGATACATGGGACTGCCCGGCGGCAGCGGCTCATGTTCAAACACATCGAGCCCCGCACCCTTGATTTGCTTCGCCGTCAACGCGCGCACCATTGCCGCCTCGTCAATGACCGGTCCGCGCCCGACATTGACCACCACCGCCGTTGGTTTCATGGCCGCGAATTCCTTATCGCTTAGCATGTGGTAGGTCTCGGGCGTGAGCGGCAGCGCGGCTACTACGTAATCACAGCGAGCCAGCATGGCCAACAAATCTTCAGGCTTGTAGTAATCATCGATCAAAGGATCGGGCGTTTCCGGCGGGTGCCTTTTCACTGCCAGCACGGTCATGCCCATGGGCCGCACTCGCTTGGCCACAGCACGGCCAATGTCTCCGTAGCCCACAATCCCCACCGTCTGGGTGTCGATCTCTTCCACGTCGAATTGCTCCCAGACTCCGGCCATCTGGTTGCGAATCATGCGCCGAAAATCCTTGGCAAAAAAGAGAATCGCGGCGAGAGCAAATTCTCCCAGCGACTGGCTGAACACACCGCTGCCGTTGGTCAACGGCACTTTACTCTCAACCAACTCCGGGAACAACACGCTATCCAACCCGGCAGAGCGCGAGTGAACCCAGCGAACGTCTTTGCACATATGAAACACGTCGCGCAACACCGCCCGCGGGGCTGACCAGGCAAGGATGACCACGGGATCGTTCACGGCACTCGCGAAATCCTGAGGCTTGCGACCCACGATGTGGCGCAGGCCCTGCAACATGCTCAATTGGGGATCGTCGTCGTGCGTTACTACCAAAACCGTGTAATCAGAACTCATGCCTGCCGTCGCACTCCTGTCTCGCTCGGATTTTACGCTACGAGGGCTGATGCTATCATTCTCCGGGCCACGCCAGGAGAAGCGCTTGAACCACAAATTGCCTCGTCCACTACGCGGTGTCATCACAGCCATGGTCACCCCGCTCGGCCAGGACCACAGCCTGGATCAGAAAGGCCTCGAGCGGCTTATCGAACACCTGATCGCGGGTGGAGTTCACGGGATCTTCATTCTGGGCACCACCGGCGAGGCGCCCAACCTGCCGTACAGTGTGCGCTCGGAGCTGATCGAGCGGACTTGTAAATTGGTCGGCTCCCGCGTCCCGATCATTGTCGGAATCACCGATACCTCTTACCAAGACGCCATCCGCATGGCGGCCAAGGCGTATGAATGCGGCGCATTGGCGGTCGTCGCTGCCCCGCCCTATTACTTTCAGGTTGGTCAGGCGGACCTACTGCAGTATTTCAAGCGGATGGCGGCGGATTCGCCTCTCCCCCTCTTTCTCTACAATGCCCCGTTCAACACGCGCCTCTGGATCGAGGTGCCAACGGTGATCGAGGCTGCCGCGGAGCCCAACATCGTAGGCCTGAAGGACAGCGGCTTGAACATGGGCTACTTTCATGCGGTCCGTGAGGGTGTTCGGTCGCGGCCAGACTTTAGCCTGCTGGTTGGGCCCGATGATCTGTTGGTGGAAGCTGTGCTCCTCGGCGCTCACGGGGGCATGGCGGGCGGCTCCAATGTAAATCCGCGACTCTTTGTTGACTTGTACGAAGCCGCAGCAGCGAGGGACATGGACCGCGTCGCCATGCTCCACCAGCAGGCGATCCAATTCGATAACGCTGTCTATCGCTCCGCTGAAGACCCCCACAACCCCTTACGCGGACTCAAAGCCGCGCTCTCGATCATGGGAATTTGTGGCACCGCGATGACTCCGCCCCTTCGCCCCATATCAATAAGAGAGGAACAGACAATCGAACAATATCTCCGCAGTGTCGAATCTACTTCCGCGGCTTTCCCCAGTAGATGAATGTGCCGAACCTGGTCGCTGTGACGATATCCATTGCGCCGTCTTTATTCAGGTCCACGGCGAGCACGTCAGAACCCACGCCGGTGTGACTGTCAATCAGCTCCGGGACAAACTCTGCTCCGCCTGGCGCCTTGGGATTGCGCACTGTCTTGTACACATAGAGAACTGGTTGACCATAAGGGTCCGGGTCCAGGTAAGTGTCAAGGTGCGACCAATATCGTTTGCCGACAATAAAATCAGGCACTCCATCGCCATCGACATCCGCGAAGGTAGTGCCGTGGGGTTCTGAAAACGCGACATTCCCTGCGTTCTTGGTAGAGAAGTCATCCATGATCATGTGTTCCACGAACGAGATTTTCCCCTGGGCGTCGCGCTTCTGCTCAAACCACGCCATGCCCCAACCATGCGGATTGAGCACCGTCACGACATCATTTAGACCGTCCCCATTCACGTCGTAGACGCCCATCACGCTGCCGCCCATAATGCCGCGGCCATAGCGGCCAAAGACTTCCGGATGGTAAGTCCACGTC
>Ga0182024_10025106_pt1 | contig 10545 bp, 7 predicted proteins | sample P32metaG_FD_120480 | JGI IMG/M metagenome (GOLD analysis project Ga0182024, IMG submission 120480) | Permafrost microbial communities from Stordalen Mire, Sweden - P3-2 metaG (Illumina Assembly) | ecosystem: Environmental > Terrestrial > Soil > Wetlands > Permafrost | place: Sweden: Stordalen...
ATAATCTCTCGTGGTACATCCCGCTATCGGGCGGCGGTGGGTACTTTCACATACCGCGGAGCCAGGGGAAGCCGGAGCCGAATGCCTGGCGCGCGTTATTTACCGTGAAGATCACGCCCGAGCAATTTGCGACGATAAATGAAGCGATACGAGCAGCTCGCCAACGGTTTGGAGAACAAGTCGGCAAGATTACGGAACACGCGGTTTTAGATGTTGGGTACAGCGAGTATCGGGATGTATGGAAGGCGGCCGAAGAGGATGCGCAGCCGCAAGCCGACCGGCTAGCGCAGGTCACGCGCAGCGGCGAACTCGACGGCGCCAAGACGGGAGTAACTGCATCCACTGTTTCCGTTGAAAACTATCGCGAAGCGCATTACGACCCGGACGCAGTCGCTGTGTTCGACATGCTGCCAGCACCGATGTCATTAAATGTCGACATCCGCGCGCAGATAGGATACGTCGGCACGCAGCCCGCCAGCTTTCATGTCGCTCCAGCGGTTGCGGCACAGGCTCAGCCGGCGTTTCGCTCCGTTCGTGATGCGTGGCCGACGCCGACCCTTGCGCCTGCGGCGCAAATGGCGGTCGACCGTCCTGAGCTCTACGTAATCGGCGGCGCTTCGGAGCAAGCCTCGCTGCAAGCGGGGCTTGCGCCCTACGCCGTGGCGTTGCTGGCCGCGCGCGTGCGGGCGCATGCTCTCGCGACGCTGCTGGGCGTACGTTTCGGTAAGGAATCGTTGTTTACTTTATACACCAGGTACTCATCAGGCGATCAGGCGATCGGAGTCGCCACGACGTTTAACGGCGACTACACCCAAAGCTCCAAGCGTGTCGAAACCGATCCTACGATACAGTTTTTTCACGTAACTGATCCAAAGGTCCTAATCAACGTCCCCATCGGGATCCCGCACCCAGAATCAACCGTGACAGAGGATACTATGGCGCAAGTGTCGCCCTCCTCCAATATCCTTAGGTTGGAAGTGGAGGTCGACAATACCTCAGGAGAACCGAATACACCTGATGCTATCGATGTCGCTGCGAAGCTTCGCAAGATGCAAGGAGTGATCGACGCCGCAGCGACGACAGCGCATGGATTTGAGCGACGCTTTGAAGTATTGCTCCCGAGGTCGAGCCGTTCATCGATTCCACAGTTGGCGCGATTCGTGCAAACGGCGTACGCTAGGTCACAGGCGAGTTTCAACCTGATTCCCTTTGTACGGGATTGCTCCAAGGTCGAAGATCAAATGTTGGCGGTAACCCTGCGTCAAAACTGGCTCGCCGCGCAAAAAGATGCTCGGGCGGCTCGTCTTCGATTACGTAAGTTGTTGCTAGTTGCAGCCGCTCCGATGAATTCGGAATCGGCATGCTACCCTTTGGCGAGGGATCCAGGCTCGCTGCCGTACGATACGATCGAGAGCATTCCAAACACCCCTAGAGCGGAGCTACTGTACACTTCCTCTATGATGGTGTTTCGCACGTTACAGATAGGGCGTCAGTAAAGGAGTTCGCGCCTCTGCCCCTCTGCACGGCTTCGCGACTGCGAGGCCTAGCCGCTGCGCTGCGAGCCATGCGCAGTCTGCAATGCGAGCGACGCGCGCCGATCTAGGCCGCTAAGCTGCAAAGCGCAACGGCCTCGCATTCGCGAAGCCGTGCAGAGGGGCAGAGGCGCGAGGGGCTGTTGCACGGGAATTATGCTTGCGAGTGAGCCTCTTTGAGAAGTTTTGCAAGGGTGAGGATATGCAACGCGCTGCCCACCTCATGTGCGAGCTGCATGATCGCATGCGACTCGTCGGGGGCGTACGATTCGCCCGAGCGTTTGGGGCCGAGGACGAGCGCGCCGACCAGCTGACCGCGCGCGATCATCGGATAGGCAAACTCGCCGCGTAGTGCGGTCGAAAGCGTCTGTAGATCGAGCACCTTATGCCGCTCACGCAGCGCAACGATGGCAGGATCGTTCTCGCTCACATCTCCGTAGTGACCGGCGCCGTCGCCCACCGCGAGCGTTACGAACGAAGCGTCGGCATACGTTTCGAGAGTTTCCTTCGCGCGCCACACCAACGTTGCATCGTCGGTAACCTCGGCCGCCTCGTCGGCGAAGCTGCGAATCGCGGTTTCGTCCTCGTGCCGCTTGCGAAAGAACATCTTGTCGAGCACGCGTTCGACCCGCGCGTGGATGGCCCGCACGGAAAATCCGAGGCCGACCACGAGTGCCGCGCTGACCTCCAGGTTCGTCATATGACTCACCCGGCTAAACCAGGTGCCGAGCACCCACTCGCTCAGCATGAAGAGGCCGACGACGATGATGGAAACGCCCGAAAAGATCGCCGCCTGATTGATCACGAAGCCGATGTCCAGCAGACGCCGGTTCAAGAGCGCGTACCCGATTGCAAACGGCGTTAGAAACTGCGTTCCGTTATCGATGTAACGCCCGACTGCCGGGGACAGTTGATTCGATGCCAATGACGCGACGATATACACGACACTCACCAGGTAGAAAAGACACGGCATCGCGATCGTCCAAGCCAGCAGGGAACGCTCCCGGCCACGCGCGGCGACAAAGGCTGACGCGAAGGCGAGCAACAGCAAGATCCAATACGCCAACGGTTCCCAAAGGTTGTTGAACGCGCTGTCACCGATGGGTCCCCCCCAGGGGTCGAATGCGCCGCTCCAAGTCCCCGCAAACTCCGCGCCGGTGTAGAGTAGGTCAAAGCCAATAATAAGGAATGCGAAGACTGCGACCGTCTTTCGCATCGTTGATATCGGCCGCCCGAACAACAACGTATAGGCGACGAACAAAACCGTCACGACTTCCCCAATTAATAGCCCTATTAACGTCACCCCAAAATCGAGCGCGGGCCAAGGTGTGATCCAGTTATTCGTTTGCAGGCATACCGTGATAACGTGCGCGGTCAGTACTAAGCATAGAATGCGGGCTTCGATGAGCCCGGGTCGCCGCCACGCGATGATTATCGCGAAGATCAGCGCGCCCAGCGCTCCAATAAACCAGCTCCACGAACTCAGATCTATCACCCAAGGCTTCGGTCGGAAGGTTACGCGCCGTTCCGTTGCGCCTCGCAGCACCGTATACGTGAACGATTGATCGGCCGGAAAAGAGCTTCTGAACCGCCAGCGATCTGGCGCCGGTGCCGCGTGAAGATCGACGACGTCGCCGGGCCTGAGGCCGGCTTTGGCGGCCGGCCCACCGGGCGCTACAGCCGTTACGACATCGTGAAAGGGAACCGGAGTGACGAGGTGACCAAAGCCGGCTCGCCCGGACCACGTGTTGTTCTGAAACGCGTAGAATGCCAAGAGTATAAACCCGACCACGCAAAGCGCCAGGAGGCCGCGCTGCCAACGAAGCGTCGAAGAGTCGATCTGCTCCATGGCTTGGGATTCGCCGCTTAAGCGGCGAGAGCATTGCGGCTTCAGGCGTTGCCCGAGGACGCTCAAGTCTCAACGGCCTGCGACTAGCGTGCAGAGCGCATCCCAATGGCGCGGATGTGGAATCCTTGCGCCTGCACGGATTCGCGAGCAGGCTGCGAGTGAGAGCCGTGTAGCCTTGCGCATCTCCTTGAGCGAGAACGCATCGAGCTTCGGTGCGATCTCCCGCTTGAACCACGCCTCGTCGCGCTGGCCCGGATGCTCGCGCGCCCAGCTGCGATTGCGGCGGTGTCCTTCGCTGATCGCCTCGGCTCGCACTTGGTTCACGTCGGCGCCGCGCCGTGGATCGTGACCCGCGGCGGTTTGGGCTGCGAGCGCTTTGCGAGCCGCTGCGATCGCGCGTAGGCCGTGCTCGCGCCGCGCTTTCGGCATATACGCCTCGCAATGACGACGCCTGCGCTTCAGTACCGGCTCGCCGCACATCGCGCACGCCATCGGATTGTCTGGGCGCGCTTCGACAGTCGGCGTTCGCCATTTGCGCGTCGCATACGGCCGCGGCTGCGAGGCTTTGCGAGGCGTTGCGAGCAGCGGCGATCGCTCCGGACCGGGAACGCTGCGGCGCTTATTCCTGGATTTAGCCGCGAGCGTGTGAGGCGATGCGCCCTTATGGACGAGCGCCTCGCGGAACGTCTGCGCGAGGTCAGCTGCGATCAGCCGCACGTATTCGCGCCAATGCGGCAGCGTGAGTGCGAGTTCGTGCGTTAGCGGTGCGGCGATCCGGCAAATGCCGTTTGGCAGCTCACCGAAATCGCGCGCCGTGAACTCGCGATCTTCCAGGAGGTCGAGCAGAAAGGCGTCCACGTCCGCGCGCACCGGCTCCATGGCATCGAGCGCGAGTGAATCGCGATTGCGCTGGTCGGCATGCAGCAGGCCTAGCGTCGGATCGAGCCCTTGTGCGAGCAGCGCGAACGCGCCTCCGACTCCAGGCACGCGAACAGGTAGTTCGGCAGCGCGTTAACTGGCGAGGTTGCCGCGCGAGACGCACCGGTCAGCACCGAAGCGCGCGAATCGCGCCGAAGCCAGCGCGCGGGGATTCGAGCGAGATCGCGCTGACGGAAGCGAATGCGCACGTCTCGCCAGGCCGGAAAATACAGCGCCGCGGCATTGGCTTCGATCACGCGCACGGGTTCGATCGAATCGGCCGATGCGATCGCGGCTCGCAGTTTGTCGAGCTCGCGCAGATCGTCCCCAAGCCGAACGAGAATCCGGCGCTGCCCGTCGAGCTTTCCCGCGATCAGCTCGCGCGCGATCGCAAGGTCTAAGCCGCTGGTGACTGCGAGCGCCTGCGCGCGGCGGATCGATGTCCGTCGTAAGTTGGGGAGACGACTTGGTACATACGGGACAATATTGTCGGCGAGTTAGGGAACGACTTCCATAGGGTACCAAGCGCGTATGGAGTTCAGCGCTAAAATCCGTGCCTACCGGGCGTGCACCCGCATGAGCTAGCCGGTGAAAACCGTGCCCGCCGCGCTCGCGAGGCTGGGTCGCGTTGACGCGCAGGCTTAGACGCCTCGCAGCTGCACAGCCCGACGCCGATCGGCCACGCGCATCGCAGCACCACCGGCTAGGGGGGCTGCGGGTAGTGAGCAATCCCCGGCGGGGCGTAAAGTCCTTGGCTGATCCGTTTCGCCGATGCGTGCGTCGAGCCGGGCGCGAACTCGCCGACGAGCGTCGCGTCGCGCGTGTGCTCAAAAAGCCTTTAAAGTAAGAGGAGCCATTCCGAGCACCTGTGAACTCAACGAGTCCTGTACTACATCGATGGGAGCGATAGCATGCGTTCAAAAACGAGCATCAAACGCGCTCGATTCCTTGAGACGAGCGCGGCAGCGATCGGTGCCGCTGCGGCGAGCTACTCCTTTGCATCGGCGCAAACGGAGGTGGCTGCGACGATGAGCGGCGCGGGCACGCCGAGCATAGTTTTCTGTCATGGTCTTTGGGCCGACGGCTCGTGTTTTACCAAAGTGATCGGGCCGTTACAAGCGCAAGGCTACGAGTGCATTGCTGCGCAGTACCCGCTCAACACACCCGAAAACGATGTCACTTTTGCCAAGTGGGCGATGGACGTGGTGAAGGCTCCTATCGTGCTTGTTGGACATTCATATGGCGGCACGGTGATCACGGCGGCCGGAACCGATCCGCGCGTGAAAGCCCTCGTTTATATCAACGCGCTTGCTCCCGATACTGCTGCCGGCGAGACATCGCAGAGCATACAGCAGAAGTTCCCTACGACCGACGTGCTCAAGCACATCAAGGTCGTCGATGGGCGTATCTGGCTGACCAAAGAAGGCCTACAGTATTTTTGCGGCGATCTCTCGGCGACTGAGCAGCAGCTCGTGTGGGCGACGCAGGGCGCGCCGGCTGCCAACATCTTCGCGCACGATGCCCCGGGCGTTGCGTGGAAGACCAAACCGAGTTGGTACATCGTCGGAAAGAAGGATCACACGGTCAACCCGGATCTTGAACGCTTTCTTGCGAAACGGATGAAAGCCAAGACGACCGAACTTGATTCGAGTCACGTGCCGATGCTCTCGCAACCAAACCGCGTGGTCGAAGTAATTCTCAGCGCTGCGCAGTCGGTGTAGAAGTTGGGGCGAGCGCGACGATGCTTGGTTCAAGCGTGAGATCGCGCCGAAGCTCGATGCGTGCTCGCGCATCCGAGCAGGCGCAAGGGTTCCGCATCCGAGGTACTGGGAACGTTTGCTCGCGCTGGTCGAAGGCGGGAACTGAGCGTCAGCGCCGAACACTCCTTAGCCGTTGATCCGTTACGTGGATCGGGGGAGAGCGGGGCATGAAGAGGTTTGGTCTTGGTAGCTACGCCCTAAGCGGAGGCGTTGCAGTTGCGTTGCTCGCAGGCTGCGGTGGATCGCAGCCGCCGATCGGCGCGCCAGGCGCTATGCCGCAAAGCGCAGTGCTCGCGGCGCGCACAAATAGTACGAAGTATAAAGTCGTTCATAGCTTTCGCGGTTACCCCGACGGCCGTTTACCCTTGGCCGGCCTGATGGACGTGGGCGGCCGGCTCTACGGCACGACAGATTGGGGCGGCACTAACAGCGACTGCAAGGTTTACCCGCTCGGCCACTATGGGTGCGGGACGGTGTTCAGCGTGGCTTCGGGCGGCAAGGAGAAGGAGAAGGTACTTTATAGGTTCGGCGTAGGCACAAGCGGGCGCGGCTCTGGAAGCCTCCCCGCCGCCGGCTTGATCGCTGTGGGCGGCGTGCTCTATGGCACGACCGCCACAGGCGGGTCATATTCGGGGTGCACCTCGTCAAACTATGCTGGCTGGTGCGGCACGGTCTTTAGCATCACGCCGAGCGGAGCGGAGAAAATGTTGCACAGCTTCGGCTCCGGAAGCGACGGCAGTTATCCGGTCGCTTCCCTGATCGACGTAAAAGGCACACTCTACGGCGCGACATCTGAGGGCGGCGCGTATTCCGGCGGTACAGTTTTCAGCATCACGACGGGCGGAGCGGAGAACGTCGTGTACAGCTTTAACGGAACTGATGGTGGTTGGCCCTGCGCAGGCCTGATCGACGTAAAAGGCGTGCTCTATGGCACGACATCTGAAGGCGGCGCATATAACGGCGGCACCGTCTTCAGCGTCACGACGGACGGCTACGAGACGGTGCTGCACAGCTTCGGCCAGGGAACCGACGGCAAGGACCCCATCGCAGGCCTGATCGACGTACGTGGCACGCTCTACGGCACGACGTACGGAGGCGGCACATACGAATACGGGACCGTCTTCAGCATTAGTCTGTCCGGCACGGAGAAAATAGTGCATAACTTCGGGAACGGCTCAGATGGCGAAGAGCCTGAGGCGAGTTTGATCGACGTGAATGGCACGCTCTATGGGACCACCGCTGCCGGCGGCACGTACAAGTACGGAACCGTCTTCAGTGTTAGTAGGTCCGGTGCGGAGAAAATCTTGCACAACTTCGGCAACGGCTCAGATGGCGAAGAGCCTGAGGCGAGCTTGATCGGCGTTAACGGAACGCTCTACGGCACCACCGCTCTCGGCGGCAGGCACGGGCGCGGAACGATCTTCTCCTTATCGCCCTGAAACGCTGAAAGCATCTCAAAACGGACCCGTTTTTGCGGGATAACGTTCTGGGGCCTCCGAGACATGACACAGGCTCCGAGCCGGCGAACTGCGGCGCCATCGCATGAAGAGCTTCGTTCATAGGCTCCACGCGCTGAGCATCAGCGTCGCGGTGGCGTTATGCGTCGTGACTTTCCTCGTCGCTACTCCATGCGAGGCGCGAGGGTCAACCGGCATCTATGTAGCCCCGTCCAGTAGTTGGCCTACTGGGGCTGTTCTTGACGGCTTTGCGTTATCGCTTACCCCTTCGAAGTTAACTGTCCACCTTGGCGATCCGCTGTGGGTTACACTCGAGTTGCGAAACGTGTCGGGAAAGATGCAACGCATTTACTATAACGTGATGCTAGGCAAGACGTCTACAATATCGAGCACCGGATACTCTTTCACAATCGTTGACCGAAAGACGGCTCGGTACGTGCCGACCGATCCCGAAACGAGTACCGACGTGCCGGTGACGATGCATCAGCTGGCGCCCAACACGTCGGTGTACCTGCGGTATCGTCTCGATACGTCCTACCAGTTCAGGACTCCGGGAGCATATTCGGCCATCATCAACAACATGGTCTCATCCAATGAAGGTGAGAACTACTTCGTAAGGGCTACGCTACAGTCGAATCCAATCGCAATCACGGTGCTTCCCAGGCGGGGGACGGCACAAGCATCGCCTTTGCCGATCGAGACGCCGGCGGTCGCAGTTAATTTGGAGACCGATCGGCCCGCGTATGCGTTGGGCGAGCCGATCTTCGTGCGCTTGTCCGTGCGCAATATAACCGACGATGAACTCCATAATATCGATACCCGGCTTGATGCAGGCGCCGGAAGCGACCTGATCATTGTCGATGAAGAAGGAAACCCAACTGGGCCTCCGCACGGTTTCGGGCCTCCCTACGCGTGGGCAAGTGGCACCCCTGTTCTGCCACGGTTGGCGCCACACGAAACGGCTGTGTTCGGATTCTTGAACGTCACAGCAAACATTCAAGGCTGGGAGAGTTTGAGGGTGTCTGCACCAGGGGCCTATGCGATCGCAACGTTCTTGAACCGCGGATGGTGGCTGAGCTCGTCTCCTCCCGTCGGCGTCCGCGTACTGACGAAGGCGGCCGCCAAATCGCTGCCAGGGAGTGTGCTCAACGATCCTAAGTTAAACGATTCCATTCGTATTCTGTTGAATGAATATCATGACGTGCTCGTCAGAAGTGCCGCGATGATCCCAGGCGTGCGCAGCACGGCGGAGACTCAAGACCTCTATTTGCAGCTTCGATCCGCTTGGGCGCAAGGCGATGATGGGCGGAGCATCGGCGATCGCCTGGAACGGCTCCCCGGTGTAGGGAATCCAGCTTCGCCATACGTCAACGTCAGCGCAAACTTCTTGGAGTCCCTTCGGCACGTGTCGGCTGCCGCGGACGTCATGCTAGGTCTGCTACCTTCAAATGCACCGCCTCCAACGCCTCAGCCGGTTTACATACCGAAGTGTAATCTCACCGGAGTAACCAGCGAACTCAACGTTGCCGAATATTTCTACGATGCGGTGAAATCCGAGATGGAACGCGGGTACGCTAGCTTGGGCGATTCGACGAGTCCGCCGCCTGTACACTCAGCACCGAGCAATTGCTCCTGACAGTGGGGGTGCGCCCGTCATGAAGCGCGCCTCGCAGCGCGGCGGCTAAGCCTCGCAGATAGCTCGCAGCGGTGGTCGACCTGTTGGAACCTGCGCGCGTCGCGTGCTCGCGGATGTCGGATAGCTGGGCTTGCCGCTTGCTCTCCTGCTCAGGCGCATCCGCATCCTGAGGTAGTTCCCGAGCCGCCGCTCAGCAACCTCACGTATCGTTGGGTTAACGGGGGAGAATAGTGCGTTGCAGTCAATCTCGAAGAAATTTGCCTATGCGTCGCTGTGGTACGTTGACCCCGGTCGTTTTATGAAAGTAGAGTTATTGATAGCGGACTTCTCAACGTAATCGGCGCCCATATATTGCGCTGGCGAGATGTCGATGGCGCGCGTGAGCGCGAGCGGGTTGGCGGAGGGGCCGCTCCACCCCGTGGCATAACGGTCTAGGCATGGCCAACGAAACGAAGAATGCTGCCGCGGGATGACTCCGTTTGGCTTTGCGTCGACGGCAGATGATATCGTCGACGGGCTCGACCTTAGCGGCAAGCAGGTTATCGTCACCGGTGGCGCTTCGGGCATAGGGCTTGAGACCGCTCGGGCCTTGGCGAATGCCGGCGCTGAAGTGACGCTCGCCGTTCGCAATCTTGATTCCGGCGAGAAGGCCGCAGCAGATATCGGTGCGACAAGCGTTCGCGTAAGACGACTCGATCTCGCCGATCGCGCGTCGATCGGTGAGTTCGTCGCGAAGTGGACCGAACCACTCCATATTCTCGTCAATAATGCGGGCATCATGGCCTTGCCTGAATTACAACGAACACCCGAAGGTTTCGAAATGCAGTTCGCGACAAACTTTCTTGGTCACTTTGCGCTGATGATCGGACTGCGCGACTCCCTGGTTGCGGCCAAGCGGGCGCGCATCGTTTCAGTCAGTTCGAGTGCAAACATGATCGCTCCGGTGTTCTTCGACGATCTGCACTTCAATTTCATCCCGTACACGCCGTTCGTTGCGTATGGACAATCGAAGACGGCGGCGGTACTGCTTGCCGTCGAGGCGACTCGGCGATGGGCCGTGGATGGTATATTTGCAAACGCTTTGAATCCGGGGGCGATCGCCACCAACCTACAAAGGCACACAGGAGGCTTGCAGACGCCATTGGAACGGCGAAAGTCGCCGGAACAGGGCGCCCGAGACATCGGTATTGCTTGCGGCTTCGCCACTCCTGGAAGGCATCGGAGGACGATACTTCGAGGATTGTCAAGAAGCAAAAACCGTCGCGCGTCGCCCGACGGATTTTGGTGGCGGAGTGGCCCCCTATGCATTAGATGCTGGGAATGCGGCGCGGCTCTGGGACGTTGCGCTAAATTTGCTGTCCTAAGTTCGGCGCGCCCGGAGCGATGCGGCAAA
>Ga0182024_10025107_pt1 | contig 10545 bp, 5 predicted proteins | sample P32metaG_FD_120480 | JGI IMG/M metagenome (GOLD analysis project Ga0182024, IMG submission 120480) | Permafrost microbial communities from Stordalen Mire, Sweden - P3-2 metaG (Illumina Assembly) | ecosystem: Environmental > Terrestrial > Soil > Wetlands > Permafrost | place: Sweden: Stordalen...
GAAAGCGCTCGCGCAGCGCCCGCTCCACGTCGTCGACCCGCTCATGCACCTCGGCCACCGTGAGCAGGGGATCGACCTGGCAGTGGAAGTTCACGATCTCGGCGCCGTCGCTGCGGCGCACCCGCACGTCATGCACCTCGCCGACCGAGGCGCACTCGGCGGCGATCTGCGTGAGTGCGTCGCGCACGGCGGCGACCCGCTCGGGCGTAGCGTCGAGGCCGGGCTGGTCGTGCGGCTGCAGCGGCTCGATATGGGTCTCGACCTCAACGTCGGGGCCGATCTCCTCGCGTACCGCGTCCTCGAGCTCGGTCGCGATATCGTGGGCGACCCCGAGCGCCAGCGCGCCGTCGACCTCGAGATCGAGCGAGACCGAGAGCTTCGTCCCGATCGCATGCACGGTCACGTGATGGACCGCGAGCGAGCGATTGCGCGCGATTACCATCACCCGCTCCAGCACTGTCTCGCCGTCGAGCGCGCGCGGCTCGGTGGTGACCGACAATTCGGCCTTGGGATATTCCGCGCGCACCGCCGCCTCGATCCGGTCCTTGAGCGCGGCGACGCGGTCGAGCGCCAGCGTGCGGCTGACCCCGACGATGAGATCGACGAACTGCACGCCGCCCGCCTGCCGCACCCGCACGCGCTCGACCGCGACCACGCTGGGCACCCGCGCCACGATCGCGGTGATCTTGGCGGCGGCGCCCGCCGGTGCCGTATCGGTCAGCGTCTCGATGGTGCGGCGGCCCAGCCGCCAGCCGGCGATGCAGATGAACAGCGCCACGATGACGGCCGCGGCGGCGTCCGCCCAGGCATAGCCGAGCGCGACGGCGCCGAGCCCGGCCAGGACCGCGACCGAGGACCACATGTCGGAGCCGAAATGCAGCGCATCCGCCTCGAGCGCTTCGCTCGCGGTCTCGCCGGCAACCCGGTAGAGCACGCGGGCGCGAAAGAAATCGACCACGATCGAGCCGCCGATCACCACGAACGACCACGGCGTCGCCTCGACCGCGTGCCCTCCGCTCGACAATCGCTGCAGCGCCTCCCAGACCACCACGCCCGTCAGCAGGAACAAAAGCGCCGTCTCCGCCAGCGCTGAGACGCTCTCGACCTTGCCGTGCCCATAGTGATGCTCCGCGTCGGCCGGCTTGTCGGACACCCGGACCGCGAAATAGGTCATCACCGTGGCGGCGAAATCGATCAGCGAATGGGCGGCCTCCGACAGGATCGCGAGCGAGCCGGTCGAAAGCCCCACCACGCTCTTGGCGAGCGTAAGGGCGGCCGACGCGGCGATCGAGGAGAGCGCGACCTTCTGCTTGGCGTTTTGCATGCTGCCGCGAGCGGTAGCCGGACCGGCGGCGGGCGTCAATGCGGGCGGTGCAAGACCAGACGGCTCAAGACCAGACGGTTAGCGCATGTGGGATGCCAGCGGCTTGTACGCCGGGACCGGATCATCGAAACAGAACATATCGCTTGGCGCCGGGACCCCGGCCTTTGCTTGGCGATCGCTTTCGGCCGTTGTGTCGGCGAAAGCGGCTTCCGCCCGTGTCAACCGCCCCACCAGGCTCGCCAGCACCTCGCGCGGGCGGGCGGTCGGGCCCGGCGTCATCAAAAATGGCCCGAACAGCCGGGGAAACTGTCCGTGCCACTTTCCGATTTTGGGATCACAGGCCGAGCAAACGGGCGGAATATCGCGCACCCGGTCGGACCAATAATTGCAAAGTGCCGTGTCGTCGTCGCAGCCGCAGCTGATGCAGCGAAACGTGGCCATGGCGCACTCCAAGCCGGAAGAAAAGCCCTCGCCCGTCGGCATCCTTCCATATAACGGCCGGGCTCGGATTGCGTTCCCGGCCGGTGCTGATATTCGCGATCGCGCCGCGGCGAGCCGCCAGAACGCAGATCGCCGACCCGCAGACAAACCGTGATGAGCCGATTTGATGCTTGAGCCCCGGCGCTCTTGCTTGAGCAACAGTTCTTGCGAACAATGCGTATATGTGGTCAGCGCGCCCGATCTTCATCAGCAGCACGTTCTTGGACATGCAGGCGGAGCGCGACTATCTGCGCACGCGTGTTTTTCCCGAGCTGGAGGAACGGCTGCGGGCGCGCCGTCATCATCTCGAATGGGTGGATTTGCGCGTCGGCGTCGCGACCGCTTCGCAGCGCGACGAGCACCTGCGCGAGCTCTATGTGCTGAAGGTCTGCCTCGCCGAGGTGGCGCGCTGCCGGCCGTTCCTGATCGTCCTGGTCGGCGACCGCTACGGCTGGGTGCCGGCGCCCGAGCGCATCAAAGCGGCGGCGGAGGAGGCCGGATTCGCGACCGACGTCGCCGGGCGCAGCGTCACCGATCTCGAGATCGATTTCGGGGTGCTGGCCGATGGCGAGCAGCAGCCGCACAGCATCTTCTATTTCCGCGATCCGCTGCCTTATCGGGATATGCCGGCGCCGATCGCGGCGCTTTATTCCGATGCATTCGATGCCGGCGATGCTGCCGCCGACCGGGCCACGCGATTGGTGATGCTCAAGCGGCGCATCGAGACGCTGCTGCCGCGGCGAGTGCGCCGCTACGCCGCCGAATGGGACGCCGAGCAGCTCGAGGTCACCGGGCTCGAAGACTGGGGCCGGATGGTGCTGGAGGATATCTGGTCCGACCTCGACGCGGCGACCAAGGCCGCGAGCATCGCAGCCGAGCTCCCCTGGCAAATGGTGGAGCGCAACGCGCTCGACGATTTCATCGAGGATCGCTCGCGTGATTTCGTCGGCCGCCGGGCGTTGCTCGGGAACCTGACCAATTTCGCGACCTTGCCGGCGCCCACAGACGGTTCGCGGGGCATCTGCATCACGGGCGAGGCCGGCTCCGGCAAGAGCGCGCTGTTCGGCGAGCTCCATCGGCGGCTCGGCCAGACCGATGCCTTCGTGTTGGCGCATGCGGCGGGGGCGAGCGTCGCATCCCCGTCGGTCGATTCCATGCTGCGGCGATGGATCGACGAGCTCGCGGCCGCGCTCGGCACCGCTGCGGGGCTCGCCGAAAATGCCGGTGCGGAGACCGTGGACGCGATCTTCGTCTCGTTGCTCGGCCGCCTGGCCATGCAGCGACGCGTCATCGTGCTGGTCGACGCGCTCGACCAGTTCGAAGGCACCACGCGCGGTCGGTTGGCCGCCTGGCTGCCCCGCTCATGGCCGGACAACGCGCGCCTGATCGCGACCGCGATCAAAGGCGAGGCCTCGCAGGCGCTGCGCGAGCGCCCCGGCATTGAGACAATGGCGCTGCCGCCGCTCGATGCCGCCGAGGCCCGCGCCATCATCAAAGGCATCTGCGACAAGTACCACCGCACATTCGAGCCCGAGGTCATCGATGCCCTGCTGGCGAAGACCGGCCGCAACGGACCGGCCTGGGGCAATCCGCTCTGGCTGGTGCTCGCGGTCGAGGATCTGAACCTGCTCGACGCCGACGACTTCGCGCGGGCCCGGCGCGCCTATGCGGGTGGGCCCGGCGAGCAATTGCGCGCGCTCATGCTCGACCTCACGGCGGGCTTTCCGCAGGACATTGCCGGCCTCTATGGCCATAGCTTCGAGCGCGCCGAGGAGCTTTTCGGTGCCGCCATTACCCGCGGCTTTCTGGGATTGATCGCGGTCAGCCGCGCCGGATGGCGCGAACGCGATTTTCGGCTGCTGCTGCCGCGCCTGAGTGGCGAGCCCTGGGACGAGTTGAAGTTCGCCTGGCTGCGGCGATTGTTCCGCGGGCAGATGCGACGGCGTGGATCGCTCGCGCAATGGGATTTCAACCATGGACAGATGCGGGAAGCCGCGCATGCGCGCCTGGCGGCTTGCGGGGCGCGCGAGACCGACTTGCACGCCTTGGTCGCGGCGCATCTGCTCGCTCTCGCGTCCGATGACCCGCTGCGCCAGAGCGAGACCATGGTGCATCTTCTCGGCAGCGAGGATTGGGTGCGCGCCGCACACTATCTCGGCGGTGACCTCGTGGCTGGCGAGCTGCAAGGCGCGACCGGAGCTCTCATAAGCACCGCGCTGATGCCCGGGCGAGACGCCGCCGACGGCGGCCTAGCGCGCGTCCTGCATTTGCTCGACGCCTCGGGCGCCGATACCTCGTACCAGGAATACGCCGCCCAACGCCTGCTCTATTACGTTTTCGACGCGCTGTGCACGCGCGCCTCGCTCGACGTGCAAGAGACGTTCGCGCGCCGGATCGCCGACTATTTCGACCGTCTCATCGCATTCGATCCGGGCCTGCCGGCGCGTCTCGACGTCCATCGCGCCGCCAGCCACACCCGCCTCGGCGAACTGCAGGAGGCGCGCGGCCGGTTCGCCGACGCGGAGGCATCGATCCGACGCTCGAACGTGATCTCGGATCGGCTGACGCACGGCCACCCGGAGGTGCCGGAATGGCAGCGCGATCGGTCGGTGGGATACAACAAGATCGGCAAGCTGCAGCTGGCGCAGGGGCGCATCGCGGCCGCCGTGGAGTCGTTCCGGGACAGTCTCGCCCTCGTGCAACGGGTGGCCGACGCGCAGCCGGACGAGCCCGAATGGCAACGCGACCTCGCCATCAGTCATCACAACCTCGGCGATGCGCAACTGGCACAGGGCAACGCGGCCGGCGCGGAGGCGTCCTACCGTGCCGCGCTCGCGATCAGCGAGCGTCTGCTCGCCCAGACTCCGGAAAATCTCGATCGCCAATACGATCTATCGATCGACCACAACCGACTTTGGAAGCTGCAAGCCTCGCGCGGCGATATGGCCGGCGCGGAGGCTTCCGCGCGCGCTCGCATCGTGATGCTCGATCGGCTCGTCGACCGTGCGCCGGATAACCTGCTGTGGCGCCATGCGCTGCTCATCGCTCACCAGAACCTGAGTCATGCCCAGATGCGACGTAATCACCTGGCGGAGGCAGAGGCCTCCATGCGAACCGCGCTGTCGATGGTCGAGCGGCTGACGCGGTACGACCCGGCGAACATGCTCTGGCAGCGGGACCTTTCGCATACGCACCACATGTTGGCTGAGCTCATGTTGACGCGCGGTAACATCGACCAGGCAGATACGTTCGCGCGTGCCGGTCTGGCGATCAGCGAGCGCCTCGCCGCCCAAGAGCCCGGCAACTCGGTTTGGCAGATCGACCTCGTATCGTGTCGCTTGACGATGGGACGGGTCTACGAAGCGCGCGGTGATGCCGCCGCGGCCGAGGAGGTGTATCGCGCGAACCTTGCCGCCGTTCAGCAGCTGGGGACCGGCGATCCCGAGAACCATTCCTGGTGGCGTGAGCTGGCGCTGGCGTATAATTATGTCGCCAAGAAGCAGCGCGCGCGGGGCGAGCTGGCGGCGGCCGAAGCGTCTCTGGAGGCGGCGATCGCGGTCTTGCGCGAGGCGGTGCGGCGTGACCCCGGCAATGCGGATGACCAGAACGACCTGGCCGCCTGCCACAGCGATCTCATCGATGTGCTGCGCAAGCGCGGCGATCTTGCGGGAGCCGAGGAATCCTGCCGGGCCGCGGTTGCGGTCGTGGAACGGCTGGCGGACCGCGATCCCGGCAATGCGACGCTCCTCGACCAGCTCGCGGGCTGCTATCACAGGCTCCGCCTCGTGCAAGGCGAACGCGGCGACTTGGCGGGCGCGCAGGCGACGCTGAAATTGTTGCGCGCGACGGAAGCGCGCCGGGACAGCGCCAAGTGATCGATGCAAGATGGGCGCTCGTTCCGTTGCGTGCCGCGGGCCCGGATCGTGCGGAATCCAGCAGGGGAAAATGGGTCATGGAATGGTATTGGTGGGTCCTCATCGCGGTCGGCGTCATCGCGCTCATCAAGCTCGCGGCGGGCCGCCGCAAGCCGGAACCCTCGGGCGAGAACGAGATTTCGGCCATGTTCCAGCGCTCGCGCGACGAGGCTGCGCTGGTTGATCGCGAGCTCGCGAAGGTGGTCGCGGCGATCGCGGATCTGTTCGCGGCGGCGCCCAATTCGGCCTATTCCAACATGGTGTCGCGCGCGGAGCTGCCAAGCTGCGTCTCGAATTTCATGCGGCAGGCGGGACTGACCGGAATCCACACCAGCACCAAGATGCTGCATGTGGTGATGTCGCCGGTCCAGATCACCGCGCTGGTCAAGCTGAAGCCGACCGAGCCGCGGACCGCGGTACGCGAGTTCATCCGGATCGCGGACGACAAATGGGCTTTTCGCACGCGCCAGGCCGACGATATGGAGCGGGCCATTCGGGAGGCGGACCAAGAGTCGGACCGCGTCGTCGCCCTGATGAAGCGCGCGGCCGCGATTGAGGGGGCGGCGCCGGCTGCAGCCGCAACGCCTCCGCCACCGCCGGCGGAGCGCCAGGCCGTGCCCAGACCCGGCGATCCGGCCGCCCGGATCGCCGCTGACCTGAGCGCCGCGCCCTTGTCGCGCAAGCGCATGAACCTGCTATGGGTCGGACCCATGCAATTGGAGCTGTTCAAGACCATGGCCAAGGGCGCCTACCAGAACGTCGCCGTCGAAACGCTTGCCGCGGACGAGCCGACCCCGGCCGCCGATCTGTTCAAGGCAATCGCGCAGCAGATCAGCACGGGGCAGGTCACGGCCGAGGACATCGCCTGGGCCATCAGGGTCGATGCCATCGCGGGAGAGGCGGAGGAGTCGTTCAAGCGCGGCGACGTTCTGGAGGCGATCGAGCGCTATCGCGATGCACTGCAGGAAGCGCCCGGATGCGACGTCTATCTGATGAGCATGGGGACTTGTTACGCGGAGCTCGGCGCTTTGCGGGATGCCGTGCGCTACTATGAACGCGCTGCCCAGATCAGCCCGCAGAACGCCCAGATCGCCCGCAATCTCGCGGGGGCGAAAGCCGCGCTGAACGACGGGTGACCGACCGCCGCGTCTACACTTTCGCCGTTGGTGGCGCCGTCCGGTCGGCCGATACTTTAGGCACCGTTTGTTCAACTGCGTCCGCGTCGGGCGGCGCCAAGCAGCAGGTCCGCAACAATGCCCGCCGAAACATACTTCTGCCTGCACTGCAAGCGCCAGATCAAGAAGAGCGCGCAGGCCTACGTGATGGGCGAGTCGTTGACGACCAAGGGCGCGCATTTCGTCGCCTTGGGCGGCGTCACGGATATCGTGCCCTGTCCAAGCTGCGGCGGCGAGATCGACAACATGAAGATGATGCTCGGCGAATACGACGCCCGGCCGGGCGGCTCCGGTGGCGGTGGGACGGTCGGCTTCTTCGTCATCGCCGGGCTGATCGCGATCGCCGTCTACTTCATCTGGTTCCGTTGAAACGAGCCGGAGCCCGCGGCAGGCAGCGGCGCCGCTCCCGGCATCGATTACGCCTTCTGCACGAAGAATTGGTACATGCTGATGAACGTGTGGGGATTCTCCGTCTCGAAGGCGTGCCACAGCTCGAGATCGGTGAGCGCACTGGGGTCGGGGAAGCGCCGGCGGAACTGCCCGAGGAGGGATCCTTCGAGTTCGAATCCGAGAAACTGAAGTCCGCATTCGACCAGGAGGGCGCTGACCTGCGGCAGGGTGAAGCGGTGCTCCTGGCGATGGAACAGCAGATCGCGGCACTCGCTGATGCTGAAGAAATCCCGGTGCTCCGACGCCATCTTCCAAGCCATTTCGCTTCCCGTCGCCATCAGCTCCTGCCGGAACCGCCGGATGTCGTCGGCGCTGCTCCCATAGCCGCGCTCGGCGATGAAAGCCCGTGCGGCGCCGAGATGGCTGCGCGCGAGCTCGCTGTAGAGGCCCACGCGCATTATTCCGCGCGGCCGCAGCAGCGAGATCAGCACCCGCCAGCCTGCCGGCGGGTCCGCGAGATGGTGCAATACGCCGCTGGCCTCGATGAGGTCGAAGGTGCGGCCGATCGCGCCCAATTGCATGATATCGGCTTGTGCATAGTGTAAATTCGTCAATCCGAGTGCGCGCGACTTTCGTTGCGCATAGCACAGGCTGGTCAAGCTGAGATCGACCGCGAGCGCCTCGACGCCGACGAGCCGTTGGACGGTCTCGATCGAGTGCTGACCGGTCCCGCAGCCGGCGATCAGGATTTGAACGCCGTCGCGCTTGCCGAGCTCGCGCACGGGCGCCAACGGAAGCTGGCGGTGCAGATACACGTCGATGGTCGTAGGCCTGATCATGGAAGCCGTTCTGACCCATCGCGGAAATGGATTTTCCTCGTATTGCTGCTGCACCAGCAAGGACACGCCGTCCGTGATGGGGGTCAGCCGGGGGATCGACGCGCGCGCATTGCGGTCCTCCAGGGGTTCCCGCACTTGCTGCGTCAGCAACCCGTCCAAAGCCTTTGGCCAGGACCGATGCAAGATCGCTTCCGCCGCCGGTAACGAGCTCAGCGGGACATAGGACGCGAGCGCCGCGAGCCAAAGCGGCGGAACCGGATCGCCCGCGGCCATGTCGGCGATCAAGGCCGCACGCAGTCTCAATGCTTGATCGAGCTCCCCCTCCGCCAAGGCAAACACGTACTCGTTGACGAAGCATTGCTGGGCGAGCGCGCAGGCGACCTTCAACATGGCCTCGTCGAGCAACCTCGGATCGGAGGCTGCGGTCGCGGCTTCGAGCAGGATGAAGCGAAGAGCGGTGAGAAACCGCTCCAGCTCGATATCGCAGACAGGCGTCGATTCAAGCAGGCAGATCAGCAAGGGGTCGCCGCCGATCGCCGGCCAATCGGGCGGGGAGAGCAATTCCGCTTCGGACGGACGGCTCGGCCAAGCCTCGTTCGCGCGCCTGATGCAGCGGCCGATCGTTGCGTCTTGCTTGAGCACGCCGGCGACGAACTCCGCAAGCTGGCTCGGCCGACCCCAGGGCTCCGTCAGAGCGCGCAAGAGATTGCCGTGCAGCGCGCCGACATTGGAAATCGTTTCGGCCGGGGCGGAACGGCCGATGCACAGCATGAACAGAGCCTTGGCGCCTGCGTTCTCCTTGGCATCCAGCGCAGGTCGCGCCGCGTCCATTGCCTGCTCGATCTCCCCGAGGTCGAGAAGCAGAAAGCCGAGATTGCAAAGTGCATCGGCGTAGCCCGGCTTGAGCGCGATGGCCCGGCGGTAGCAGGCCTCGGCTTCGGCGAGCTTGCCGTGATTCTTCAACACCTGGCCGAGATTGTTGTGCGCCTCGGCGAAAGCCGGATCGAGATCGAGGGCCCGCCGGTAGCAGACCTCGGCATCATCCAATCGGCCTTGATCCTTGAGAACGTTGCCGAGGTTGTTGTGCCCTTCGGGATAACCCGGATCAAGCGTCAGCGCCTGGCGGCAAAAGGCCTCCGCCTCCGCGGCTCGGCCTTGCATCAAAAGCGCATGCCCGAGATTGCTATAGGCCCCGGCATATTGGGGTTCGGGTGCGAGCGCGAGCACTCGCCGGTAGCAGGCCTCGGCTTGCGCGTGCTCGCCGCGGTCTTGCAGGACATTGCCGAGATTGTTGTGAGCCGCCGCAAAGTCAGGCTTGAGCGCCAGGGTTCGGCGGTAGGATGCTTCGGCTTCGGCAGTTCTGCCGAGGTCCATGAGTGCATTGCCGAGGTTGTAGTGAAGCTCGGGAACGCGGTCGTTCAATGCGACCGCCTTGGAGAGGAGATCGACGGCGGCGCCATGCTGGCCCACTTGACGTGCGAGCACGCCGAGCCGATTGAGCGCGTTCACGTTGCCGGGATCGGCGGCAAGGATTTTTCGATAGCAGGCTTCGGCTTGCGGCAGCCGCCCGGCCTGGTGGTGAGCAACGCCGCTCGCCTCGATTTCCGCGAGCTCGGCGGTCAAGGGCGCACCCACGAATGAGCCGCCCGGTCGCGGGCCGCCATGTTTTGCCGCCGCTCGGCGTTGCTTGCGATTCATGGCTGCAAGGTTGGCGCAAAACCGCCGTTCGACCAAGGGGCTGGCAGGGCGCGATGGCGCCGAATGGTCCAGGAGCCGACCGGCAGCACCATTGTGGCGGACCGATCCGTTGCGGCGCCGTCAGAACCACTTCGGCGTCTTGGCGGTCCAGGCGTTCCGCGGGAAGCGGCTGTGCAGCAGGTTGTACGCGGCCTCGGACGTGGCGGAGTCCATGTCGCCGTATTGGGTGGCCCGCACGACGTTGTGGAGCGCCTCCGGCACCCGCGGATCGCTCAGATGCGCCTTCGCCCACGCAATGACGATTGAGCCGAGCCAGGCCGGCGCGCCTGGCAGCTTGCCGAGGCGGTTGTTGTCGGCCTTCGCGGCGTCCTTGTCCTTTGCCGCGATGAACGGCGGTGCGGAGAGCGGCAGCGGCAGGCCGCAATCGAGGCAGAGATAGGCGTTGCCCTTGTCGTCCGTGTTGGCGAACGGTGTGTCGCCCGCCGCCCACCAGCGCGGTCCGAAGCTCCCGATCACGTCGCGCTTGTACATATAGCCGAGGCCGTAGTCCGGATAGGGACGCGCGGCCGGCAGCTTGAGCAGCAAGAGCGCCGCCTCGACCTTCCGGGCCGCGGCGGTGCTGGCGGCGCGATAGCTCTTCCAGTAATCGGCGTATTGCGGAAAGAACGGCGCTACGGCCTCCGCCATCGACTTCGCGGTATCGGAGTCGTCGAGCAGCACGGCGC
>Ga0182024_10025108_pt1 | contig 10544 bp, 6 predicted proteins | sample P32metaG_FD_120480 | JGI IMG/M metagenome (GOLD analysis project Ga0182024, IMG submission 120480) | Permafrost microbial communities from Stordalen Mire, Sweden - P3-2 metaG (Illumina Assembly) | ecosystem: Environmental > Terrestrial > Soil > Wetlands > Permafrost | place: Sweden: Stordalen...
CGAGAGCTCACGCACGAACACCTCCAGCGGACGCATCACCACCTCCTGGCTCGGGAACACATATCCCTGTTCGCCGTCAGAGGCAAGTTTCCGGTCAAACGTTTATGGGAGACCCACTAGTGGCCTGGATTGGTGCTGGGCTGAGCATGGAGGCTGGATTGCCGTCTTGGGCAGCTCTACGGGCCAGCCTCGTGGACGCCTTAGAGCGGAAGGCCACGACACTCGAGCCAAAGGACCAGTCGAAGCTCAACGCTGCGGCGAGTCATGCTCGCCTCGAGACCGACCTTTGGGTGGCATTCGACATGCTCAGGCACAACCTAGGAGTCACAAGTTTTCGGGACCACGTACGGGACGCCATGAAGACTGCGCAGACTGTTGCCGTTCCACAGTCGTACGCCCTTCTTGCGCATTTGCGGATTAGGGGCGTTCTAAACCTCAATATCGACCGTCTGGCGACCCGTGCACTTAACGCTGAGCATCCCGGGAAGCTGCTTGTCGAGCATAACGGTCCAACCATTGCACGCCTCCAGCAAGTGCTGACTGAGCCGTCACGGTTTGTTGGCAATCTGCACGGCATTATCGAAGATTCGGAGAGTTGGATCTTTACAAGCCCACAGCTGAGCGCGCTTCTAAACAATGGTGCCTACAAGCAGTTCATCCAGACCGTGCTCGCGACACATACGGTCATCTTTCTCGGCATCACCGCCGACGATATGGCGGTAGGCGCCCCGCTCGCAGTGCTCTCAACATTGGGCGTCGAGACGCCAACGCATTTTTGGTTGACTGATCGAACGGACGCCACGACGGACTCGTGGGGCGAGAACGTCGGGATTCGGGTCATCAGATATCGATCTGCTGGGTCCGACCACAGCGAGGTGAACGAATTTCTCTCGGACCTCCTCAAAGCAACGCCACCTGAGCAACCCATTGCGCCGCCAGTTGCTCTGGAGCGTGATGCTGGAGTTGAACAGGAGCTTCCGCCACCGAGCGAGATGACATCATGGTCGGCCGAGCAGATCCGCGACGCACTGAACAAGGCGGTTAGCAAACTGCTCGCTCATGACTTGAAAGATAGTTTCAGCGAGTACGAGGCCCTTCGGCAAAGATACGACCAGGCGATTTACCGCGCCTGGTACGTAACGCCGGACGAGGGGAGCAACGAGCTACTCGGCTACACGCTAGACCGCGAGGTCGCGAAAGGCGCGTTTGGGCGAGTGTACCACGCGACATCGCGGTCTGGCGAGCAGGTAGCAATTAAGGTGCTGCTCGAGAATATCAGGAACGACTCGCGAATGTTGTATAGCTTTCGCCGCGGCGTCCGATCGATGCGAATTCTAAGCGATCGCGATGTCGACGGAATGGTTGCCTACAAAGAGGCCTCGGAGATCCCGGCCTTCGTCGTTATGGAGTGGATCGAGGGACCAAATCTTGCTGAGGCCAAGGAAAGCGGCTTCATACAGGAATGGCACACAGTTCTGCGGATCGGCGCCGAAATTACTCGAATCATTCGGCGGGCGCACGCTCTCCCTGAGCGCGTCCTGCATAGAGACATTCGACCGTCTAACGTGATGCTTAAGGACTACTTTGCGGACTCAGCGCGGGCAAAAGTTGTTGTTCTTGATTTCGACCTGTCTTGGCACAGGAATGCGTACGAGGTCTCGGTCTTGCATTCGGCATCCGCAGGTTATCTCGCGCCTGAGCAGCCGCGAACGACGCCTGGCTCCTCGACGCGCAACGCCGCTGTCGATTCCTTCGGCCTAGGTATGACATGTTTGTTCCTCTGCTCGGGTGAAGACCCGCTTCCCGACCAGCACCGCCACGTGGAATGGGTCAACACCGTGGCCCAGGCATGCTCCAGCATTCCCGCTGCGGAGTGGATGTCAGCACCGGCACGCTTTTCAAGAGTCATCGTCGCCGCGACGCAGGACTCTCAAAGCGCCCGATGGGACATCGCCGAGATCGAAACCGAGCTTGAGCGCCTGTACGATGCCGTAACAAACCCAGGAGGCGTTGTAGCACCAGATCTAATTGCGGAGGAGCTAGCGGCACGCACCGACGTGATGCAGGGGTACACGTGGAACGCGGACACGCTCGCGGCGGAACTGCAAGTACCAACCGGCCTCTCATACATCTTGCGCGCCGATCTCCAAAATGAGCGGGTGCTGTTTTTGGCGCAATGGGCCGCAACTGGTCGCGAGGAGCGGAAGAGCCTCGAGAAGTACATTGCTACCGGAGCGAAAACTGCTGTGGCGCGGCTCCGGGCTGCTGGTTGGCAGAAGGTCGGAAACCAGGGAGAGGGAGCAGCGACGGTGGTGACTGCCGAGATGCCCGCGGAGCGGCTGAAAGGCCGAATTGAGGACGTTGCATCGCGGATTGACTCAGCAATGGAGAAGCTTCGATTCGGGAGATAGCGCTCTCGGCTCGCGTCGCCCAGTGCCGCTTGTGCGGCATCACGTCTACCGTCCCAGTCGATATGTGAGGGGCTAGCTTGGTCGAGTCTACGAGGTCCTCATCACCACTCGGCCCTAAGATTCAGGTTGCCGGCCCGACCCAAAGGCGTTTGGCTATTTACTATTTTCGGCTGGGGGCACAAACACAACCCAGAACAGCAGGGCACAAAGGCTACCGACAAGAAGCGTCCCGAGTAGAGAGCCCTCAAGTCCAAGAAATATCCAGCCGATTATTTCGACAGACCCTGCTGCCGCGGATGTGATTTCGTGGACCACAGGCTGAACCCCGTATTCGACCACGCCCCAAGCGACAGCGAGAAGGCATATCCAAAGTGGCACCACTAGTTCATTGAACGGCCTGGAGCTCGTGGTTCGATAGAACTTTGATTAGGTCCGTCGAGAATCGCCGGTATTCATGCGGGTTTCGTGGTAGCAACGCTCCGGCGGACCAGGGCCGTGGGGGCCCGAAATCGGGATTTGTGCCCAATGATGGGCCGCCTCGTACGCGCTCTGCCCGCCTTTCGGCGCTGGAAGGACGCGCGGGTCGTCCACATACCCGTCCGGCTGCTCGATATCTAGGTCGGAACAGATCGGGCAACGCTCTATGCACCGTGCGGGCCACCGAGTGCGTCCTGGAGGGCTGCCGAGAACTCAAACATGACGAATGCGACGTGAAGCACCACGCGCCGGGCGTCGCTCCATGTCAGGGGTTCGCCCTCCTTCTGCGCTCCATGCTCCTGGCGTTGGACAAGCTCCACCACCGCCTCGGAGTAGTCGCCGAGACGCTTGAGCACCTCCACGCGTGCGTCGGGAAGGTTCGGGAGCGCGCCGGCGATTACTGCCCCGAGGCGCTTGTTGACGAGCGCCGGATTTGGCTCGACCACCGGTGGCTTGTAGCGCTCGACGGCTTCGGCGGCGAACATTTGGACTGCCTCGCGCGCCTTGTGCCCGATTGTCGTCAGCTCACGCTGAGAGTCCGCTCGCCAGAGCAGATCCTCCGCCTCGGTCCAGAGGTCGTAGGCGCCGGGATAGGCCGAGCGGAACGCCTCGCCGTCGAGGTAGCGCCGAATTGCGGCATCGGCTCGCTGGGCAGGCTCGCCTGACTGCTGCTGCATCTCTGCATAGAACGCTCGCCCCGCTGGGGAGATCACGTAGTTGTCGTGCACGTCTCGGCGGAGGTAGCCCGCGTAAACCAGCTCGTCCAGATCGGCCGCGATGACCTTACGCTGACGGTCGGGGCCTTCCAGGAAATCGCCCTCTAGCACGCGAACGAGGAACCAGCGCCGCTGCTCGCGCGGCAAATCGTGCTCGACCGCAACCATTTCGGCCAGCAACTGCCGCTGCTCAGGCTCCAATTCCGTCATGCCACCGGACTCTATGCCCCGAGCGCCCAACGTGCTTCGAACGGAGGGCTCGTCGCATCCCAAGCATCCTCGAATGGGTCCGCACTGCGATACTTCGGCCATGACCGAGAATATTCCCCCTACTCGGGGCTCAGATGGCTTCAACTGCCCTCACTGTGGCGCATTCGCACAACAAGCCTGGCCCCGGCTTTATCAGCAGGACGGTCGTGGCTCCACCGAGCTCGGAGAAATCTCGCGCAGCGTATGCAGGCGGTGCGGCGAGTCTGCGTGGTGGGTCTGGGACCAGATGGTGTTCCCGGTATTTAGCTCCTCGCCCCTCGCTCATCCGGACATGCCGGAGAGCGTTGCCGACGATTACAAGGAGGCGCGAACTGTCGTCAGCTTATCACCCCGAGGTGCATGCGCACTGCTTCGCCTTGCACTCCAGAAGTTGTGCGTCGAGCTTGGCGAGAGCGGACAGAATATCAACGACGACATTGCGAGCCTCGTCAAGAAGGGGCTGCTACCACAGATTCAGCAATCCCTCGACGTTTTACGGGTAATTGGCAACAATGCCGTGCACCCCGGCCTACTCGATCTCAAGGACGACACGGATACAGCGCTTGCCCTGTTCGGTGCCATGAATGTGGTCGTCGAGCAGCTTATCTCGGCGCCAAAGCATGCCGAGGCACTCTACTCAAGCCTTCCACAAGGTGCAATCGACGCAATCCAACGGCGCGACAACTCTCCATAGCCGGGTCCCTACAAACCATTTTGGATGGCGTCCACTATCAGTAGTCAATGCTCAAGGGCCATCTGGCGTACTCGCGCCCAGTCCCAGCTCAGCGCGGAGGGCGGCAATCCCGTCTCTTGGATCGAGGTATCCGTTGGCCAGCGCAATGTATTCAGTCAATTCAATGACAAGCCTTGTCGCATCCAGTTCAGTGAGCCCACCATCGACTTGGGCAGCGGCACCAAGGGAATTATTCATCTCACGACTTGGCAAACCAAACGGCGAGAGGTCTATGCGCCGGTCTACAGAGTTCGAGCCCGGCTCGTAGATCCCAGCTCGGACTCGCATACCGCCCGCGGCGTCTTGCGGCGCAAAAGCATGGATCTCAACCTCCTGGACCTCCGCATCGAACGGCACGACATCGGCAAGAGCGCCGGGTATCGTCTGGGAGACCAGCACTAGCCCATCGCGCCAAAGCGATGCCACCGTACCGAGTCGCACGGGCTCGGTGGCAGACACAGCGATATCGAGCAAGCACAGGATTGTTCCGCCCTGCGCCACCCCTGGCATCCTGACGGTTGCGAGTGCAGAGACCCCACTCGTAGCATCTCTGCCCCACCGGTAGGACGCTTCGTCTGTAGACTGATGAGCATTCGGAGTGGGGTTCCAAAATCCCATCAACGGTCCGCTCGAAAAAAGGGCGTCCTCGTCGGTTACAAATGCAGACTTTATTGCGGATAATACGTGCAGCCCGTTGTTAACGGATGAGCCTTGCAAGGCTCGTACCAACTCTTCGCGGTCCTGTGGCCCGATGAGCCCGCACTGTTCGATAGACGCGGGGGCTAGCTCGGCCACCGCGCAAAGCTGTAAAAGCGGTACCGTGGACCAGCCCTGCGGGGCACCACGATCGGGTGGATGCCTGTAGACGCCCCGCAGCAAGCGCGTTCCACCGCGTCGCTCTGCGCGGCGATCAAGCGATATCACGCGTTCGGCGAGATCGTGAAGTAGCGCGTCGGCCCCTTGTGTCTCGATAACTGCAGCTTGCCGTGCGGCTATGAGTCGACGTGCTTTTTCCGTCAAACGGCCGTTGTGTGCTGCCCAGTATGTCGGATATCGTCGTGAAGGACACGCTGAGATAGCATCAGCCAAAGCGGTGTCGTGCTCCGCGGACCACCCGATGACCAGAAGACCGTACTCGTCGAGCACGCGGTCGAGCAAACGCCGGAGCGGCTTCGGATACTCGCCCAGCTCTTCGCGCGTATTGCGCATTTCGCTCGATTCGTAGTCTCCGTGGAGCTTTATCACGGTAGTCCGCGCGTGTGCCAGCGGCGTCATGCCCTTGATGTCGTCTACGGTGGCGACCACCTGCGGCGAGGCGCCAGCGTCCTCCAGTGCCCGCTCAATGAGACGGTCGAAGTTCGTCGTCAGCACCACCCGAACATTGCGTTGAGCACACAAGACTGCAAGCACGCGGTGCACGGCGGTCGGTTGTATTGGTCCCTGTGGTGGAGGTGGATCAAAATAGCGACGTAGGAGCGCTTGGCGCGCGGCTGGTGTTGGTGCGAGCTCGTTCAACAGCTCGTCGTATTTAGGTTCACCCCGCCCTTGAGCTTCCCACCACTGCTCGGGGATGTCTCCGACCTCCTCATCCGCGACGTGATCAGCTCGCGCAACCTCCCGGATGAGATCTTGGATTACCGCCCAGCCCGTTGGGATACCGGCGGCACTCGACATCCCGCTTCCGACTAGAACCGCGTAGACGCCCGGCGCCGCGTGCATAGACGTGGCGAGAGCGACACGCGGATCAATACGAGCAGTTGGCGTTGACACCGGCGTGAACCCGAGTGGGATGTCAGCCATCACCGTCTACTCGGAGGCTCTCCGCGATCTGGGCGAACTCGCTGATCGCCGCCTCCAGGTCTTCGACGATCTCCTGCGCGAGCACATCCGGCGGCGGCAGGTTCTCGGAGTCCTCCAACGACTCGTCACGAAGCCATGTGAGGTCGAGGCTGACCTTGTCCCGCTGTATCAGCTCCTCGTAGGCGTAGGGCTTGAACCGCTCGCTCTCCTTTCGCCTACGTCGGTCCTTGGGGCGATAGGACCGGATGAAGTCCTCCAAATGCTCATATCCGAGCGGGTTCTGCTTGAGCGTGAAGTGCATGTTCGTCCGCAGGTCGTACACCCACAACTTCTTCGTCGACGGCTTCTCGGATGCGGGCTTGCGCTCGAAGAACAGCACGTTGGCCTTGACGCCCTGGGCGTAGAAGATCCCTGTCGGCAGACGCAGCAGCGTGTGCACGTCGCACTCGTGCAGCAGCTTGCGCCGCACCGTCTCACCGGCGCCGCCCTCGAACAGCACGTTGTCGGGGACGACGATCGCGCCGCTGCCGTTGATCTTGAGCAGCGTCTTGACGTGCTGGACGAAGTTGAGCTGCTTGTTGGAGGTCGAGGCCCAGAAGTCGTCACGGACGACCACGAGATCCTCGCGCTCGGTATCGCCCTCGGCGTTCACGATCGTCATCGAGGACTTCTTGCCGAACGGTGGATTGGTCAGGACCATGTCGAAGCGCTCTCCCGGGTCGCCCTTCAGCGAGTCCTCGACAGTGATCGGGCTGTCAGCGTCCTCGGCTCCGATCCCGTGCAGCAGCAGGTTCATCACGCACAGTCGCGCGGTGTTGTCGACGATCTCGCTGCCACGCAGCGCGTGAAAGCGCAGGTGGCGCTTCTGATCACGATCGAGATTTGGGTTGTCGTGCGAAATGTGCTCGTGCGCGGCCAGCAGAAAGCCGCCCGTGCCGCAGGCTGGATCGCAGATCGTCATGTCGGGCTGTGGACGCATGACGTCGACGATCGCTCGGATCAAGGGCCGCGGCGTGAAGTACTGACCGGCGCCCGACTTGACGTCCTCGGCGTTCTTTTGCAACAGGCCCTCGTAGGCATCGCCCTTGACGTCCACGTCGAGCGTCATCCACTGCTCACGGTCGATCAGGTCCACGATCAGCCGACGCAGCTTCGCCGGGTCCTGGATGCGGTTCTGCGCCTTGCGGAACACGACGCCGAGCATCCCCGGCTCGCGGCCAAGCTCGGTCAGGATGTGGCGGTAGTGCACCTCCAGGTCGTCGCCGTCAAGCGCGAGCAGGCTCGCCCAGTCGAGTCCTTGGGAGATGAACCCCTGTCGGTTAAACGGTGGCTTCGTCTGCTCGTCGGCCATCTTCAGGAAGAGGAGGTACGTGAGCTGCTCGACGTAGTCTCCGTAGGAGAGCCCGTCGTCGCGCAGGACGTTGCAGTAGCTCCACAGGCGCTGGACGAGGCCGTTTGAGGTCATGCGGGCACCTTGCGCCGGCGTGACTTCGTCGTCACGGGGTGCATGGCCGCGATGCGTTGGAGCAGTGCAGAAGCGGGCTCCTCAGACGGGTCCTGCTGCACGAGCATACCGGTGAAAGCGCGCTCAAGAATTGCACGGCGGAGAGATACGCTGCGCCGAATAGCCGTGTTAGTCCACGCCCTCATTGCGTCGATGAACGACAACTGCCGCTCGACCTCTGCGACCACCCGGCGCTGCTCGTTGCGAGATGGAACCGGGATTTGGACCTTCCGAAGAATCGCCTGGCTGATGTTAGGCTGTGCGCCGCCTTGTCCTGCTGCAATGAGGTCCGACCGCTTCTGTCTCAGTACGAGCCAGAGATAGGGAACCATCTCAGCATCGTGAGACATGATGGCACACACGGCTTGGTTCGTCGCGGCGTCAATATCAAGCACACCGAGTTTCCCGACTGTCGCACCATAGAGTGCGATCAGAAGGGTGCCACGCTCTACGACCTTTGCGCTCGATTCGTTAAGGCCGAGGTCGGAAATCGTCTCGTCTGTCGCTTTCACGTGACCATCGCGGAGCTCTCCCGATTTGACCCACGGAATAGAGCCACCGAAGTAATCCGGACGCTTTCGACTGGGTGTCCCACCACTGCTTGTCGTTGCTATTTCATCTAGGCGCCTCGTCGGCCAATCCCCTTCAAGCCCAGCACGGAGCGCCGCTGCCTTCAGCAGGGCAAGCCTCTTGTTTGCCAGACACAGTGATGCTTCGGCGACCTCAAGGCGAGAGAACTGTTCCTCGATCGCTGCCACAATGCGTCGCTGCTCCGGTTCGGGGGGAACCGGCACCGGGAGCAGCCGGAGATCCTCCTGCGGCAGGTGCTTGATCGTACTGCCTGTGACGTACGGCTCGAATGCCTGCACACTGGCAAACCAGCGCATGAAGTATGCGAGGTACTCGGACGACACCCCTCGCGCGGGACGGATGCGATGCAGCGCCTTCTGGTAGCCCACCCACGGAAGTTGTCCCTTCCAAATAGCGGTTCTGCCGATCTCGCCGCCCTCGCAGACCAAGACATCACCTGGCAACACAGTGAATCGCTCGATTTCGTCGTCGGCGAAATCCATCTCGGCCAGATCGCTGATGTCGATCCGACCCCATTGCACGTTCCTGTTGCGCAGGTAGGGCCCGGGACTCGTGCCGACCCTGGCCTTGGCCGACAGCATCTTCCCGAGCCGCGTCTCAGTGATATCGCCGAGGGCCGCCTGCGCCCAACCAGTGGGTAGCGAAGTCATCACGCCACCAACGCCTCGTTCAGCTCGTCCAACAGTGGGGTCAGCTCGTCCCCGAACACCTCATGCGCCTTCCCAAGCCCGCCCTGTTGCGCAAACGGCGCGTATTCGAAGTCGTCGGTGCTGATCGCAAGCGAAGCGGCAACATGATCGCGGATGCGCTCCAGCCACGCGAGTTGCTCCGGCGTGAACACGCGCCCGGCGTTCTCCTGCTGGAGCAGCCATGCCTTGAAGCGCTCGTCGACGAGTTCGGGGTAGGGCACAAGCTCGCTCTGCTGCTCCAACGCGAAGCGGACGAGCGAGACGAGGTTGGTGAACACGTTCCCGGCTGACCCGTGGACCTTGGAGCGGTCGAGCGTCTCGTATGCTTGCCAGAGTGCTTCGGGCGTCCAGCGGTGGGGTGGCCGCTCGATTGCGTTGGCCAGCTCCTTGATCTCCTTGAACGTCAGTCGCTGGCGATAGGGGCGGCTGTAGAGGATCTGAAGCGCGGTGATCTCGTCCTTGCTCTCCTCGATGAACTCGCGGAAGGAGTCGATCGTCGCGCGTGCTCGATCGAGCCCGTCGCGTGAGTGGGCGGCGTCGATCACCCTGTCCTTCGAGTATTCGTCGATGGCCTGCTCGTAGGAGCGCCGGATGTCCACCAGGCGCTCGCGCAGCTGCGGCTTGGTGACGAGCGGCTCGACGGCCTCGTCGAGCAGTCGCTTGGCGGCCGCCGCGATCTGGTCGTCGGTCGGCTCCGTCTCGCCCGCAGCTTCGCTGGCAGCCTGCACGTGAAGATCGGGGTCGAGCGCATCGACCATCGCGCGTGTGAGGTCGTGCAGCGCCGTGCCCGCGAGGTCTTCCAGCTCACCGCGATCCGTGTCGCTCAGCTGGCGCTCCAGCCGGGCTATCCGACCGGCGATCGAGGAGATGACGTTCGGGTCGCGGCTTCCGAACGTGACCTGCTTGAGCAGTCGTTCCAGCGGCACCGTCGGTTCGCGGTCGAGCGGTTGGGTGTCGTCGAGGTCGGTCTCGGTCACGCCGACCGCGTCGACGATCACGAAGTGGGTCTTGGCCTGCGCGTCGGGCGTCACCGCTTGCAGGTCTGCCTCGTCGATGACGCGCACGCCGCGGCCCTTCATCTGCTCGAAGTATGTGCGGCTCTTCACGGCGCGCATGAAGAACACACACTCGAGCGGACGCACATCGGTGCCGGTCGCGATCATGTCCACCGTGACGGCGATCCGCGGGTTGTAGCTGTTGCGCAGCTCGGCGATCATTTCATCCGGCTTACGCCCGGTCGACTTGTAGGTGATCTTCACGGCGAAGTCATCGCCCTTTGCGAACTCTTCGCGCACGATCTGGACGATGTCGTCGGCGTGCGCGTCGTCCTTGGCGAAAATCAGCGTCTTTGGCACCTCGCTGCGGCCGGGGAAG
>Ga0182024_10025110_pt1 | contig 10543 bp, 11 predicted proteins | sample P32metaG_FD_120480 | JGI IMG/M metagenome (GOLD analysis project Ga0182024, IMG submission 120480) | Permafrost microbial communities from Stordalen Mire, Sweden - P3-2 metaG (Illumina Assembly) | ecosystem: Environmental > Terrestrial > Soil > Wetlands > Permafrost | place: Sweden: Stordalen...
AACCGACGAGTTGATAAAAACCGCGGGCCTTTCGCCGGAACGGCTCGAGGATTTAGCGCGCACCGGCGTGGCCTGGGCGCTGCCGAATCTGTTGCTCGGCGCGCTGGTGATCGTGCCGGTGTGGTTTTTGTTTTACATTTTCCGGCCGCCCGGCGAGAGCCGGGATTGAACTACAAAGCGCTCTTAACATCGGTTTTTGCGAAATCATTTCCGATGAAAAGCAACGGGCACGAACACTCCTTGGCGAGGGCGTAGGCGAAGCAATCGCCGAAATTCAGCCCCGCTGGATGGAATCCCCTGCCCCATTGCTCATAGGCCTGCGCGACTCGCTTCGCCGAAGCCGGCGTCACTGGCTCGATTTCGATCGTAAGGACGTCAAACAATCGCAGCATCTCGTCCGCAACACGCCGACGAGCCGAAACAATGAGCGCTTCCGCTAGCGTCCCGGCCGACATCAGGATTTCGGTCTCTGATTGGAGAGCCGCGATGCATTCAGCGGCCTCGCTTTCGCGTAGCACGATTGCGAGAAGTGCTGAGGTGTCGATCACAATCACTTCGGCAAGCCATACTCGTCGTAGAGAAAGTCCTGGCTTCTGGCGGCGCTTGGACCGGGAGTCGCCTTCGCGGCGCCGGACGCGGCGATCTCCTGCAATAACCGTCTGCGTTCGGCGGGATCCAAGGGCTTTCTTTTGACTGCTGCGAGACGCACTGCGGGCTCGCCATGCCGAGTCAGGATGACCTCTTCCCCCGCTTCGGCACGCCTGACGAGATCAGTCAGCTGACCCTTGGCCTTACTGACGGAAATACGCATAGCTTATCCTATTTTGGACCACAATTATGGTCCATATTTTAGACCCATTGATAGTCCGAATCAAGTGCAGGATTTCGTCAGACGTTACCGATTTCCCGCCGTCGCACCTCGCGCGGCACCGAGCTTGGTGAGGAGCGACGCGGCGATGACTGCGATCCCGACCACGGCGATCATGATGCTGCACACCGCGTTCATTTCCGGGCTGACGCCAAGCCGCACTTCCGAATAGATGCGGATCGGCAGCGTGGTCGCGCCCGGGCCGGTGGTGAAGCTGGCGATGACCAAGTCGTCTAACGAAAGCGCGAAAGCGAGCATCCAGCTCGCGGCGATGGCGGGCAGAGCCAGCGGCAGCGTGACCGTCATGAAAGTGCGCGCCGGCGAAGCTCCGAGATCCATGGCCGCCTCTTCGAGGCTCATGTCGAAATCGACGAGCCGCGCCTGCACGATGACCGCCACGAAGCACAAGGCCATGGTGGTGTGCGCGATCGCCACCGTCCAGAAACCACGATCGGCCGAGACGGCGACGAACAACAAAAGCATCGACAGCCCGGTAATGACTTCCGGCATGACCAGGGGCGCATAGATCATCGCCGCGAACAGGAGCCTGCCGCGGAAGCGGCCGAAACGTACCAGCGCAACCGCCGCGAGCGTTCCCAACACAGTCGCCGCACTCGCCGAGACCAGAGCGACGCGCAGGCTGATGAAGGCCGCGCCGAGCAGCGGCGCGTCGCCGGCGAGCTCGGCATACCAATGCATCGACCAGCCGCCCCAGACAACGACAAGCCGCGATGCATTGAACGAGTAGACGATCAGAATGACGATCGGCAGGTAAAGAAAGGCAATGCCGATGACGAGCGTCGCCAGATTGAAGGCGGAGAGCTTGCGCATCGTCAATCTCGCTCCACCCCGCGCATCGTCTGGTGCTGAAAGATCACGATCGGCGTGACCAAGAGGCAGACCAGAACGACGGCAACCGCGGAAGCAGTCGGCCAATCCTTATTGGCGAAAAATTCGGTCCAGATGGTCTGGCCGATCATCGAGGTGCGCGAGCCGCCGAGCAGATCCGGTATGACGAACTCGCCAACGGCTGGAATAAAACAAAGCAGCGCGCCCGCGATCACACCCGGCGCCGACAACGGCACTGTGACGAGCCAGAACGCCTTCCAACGCGGACAGCCGAGATCGGCGGCGGCTTCAAGAAGCGACTCGTCGAGTTTTTCCAGCGTCGCATAAAGCGGAAGCACCATGAACGGCAGATAGGAATAGACGATGCCGATATAGACAGCGGTGTTGGTCGACAGCCATACCGGCGGCTCGCGCACCAGATCGAGCGCCAGCAAGACCCGATTGAGCGGGCCGTCATGCTGCAGGATGTTCATCCAGGCATAGATGCGGATCAGAAACGACGTCCAGAACGGCAGGATGACCAGAAGAACGAGGACCGCCTGCATACGCCGCGGCGCACGCGTCATCGCGTAGGCGATCGGGTAACCGATGACGAGCAGCATGACGGTGGAGAGCGCGGCAATCTCGAGGCTCTTGACGTAGGAGAGAAAGTAAAGCGGGTCGGAGCCGAGGAAGGCGTAATTATCGAGCGACAACCCGGCGAAGAAACTCTCGACGCCGCGCCAGCCGGCTGCAAGGTCGAACACCGGCGTGTAGGGCGGCTGCGCAATCGCGGTCTGCAACAGGCTGATCTTCAGCACGATCAGAAACGGCACCAGAAGGAACGCCAGCAGCCACGCATAGGGAATCCGCACGACAAGCTTTGCCATAAAGGAGCGTTGCGGCTTTCCCAACATGGGGGTGTCGCTCGTCATTGCGTCAGCACGATTGCCGCGGCGCGCGCAAAATTCAGCCATACTTTATCGTTCGCGGCGATGTTTCGCTGCGCAAATGGCCCGATATTGGCCCGGCTCGCTTGCAGCGGCACCCCGGCGTCGGTTCGCAACCGGTAGATCGACAGATCGCCCAGATACGCGACATCCGTGAGCGTTGCGGCCACGTCGCTTTCCAGCGCCGACTGGGGGTCCGCCGCCGGCTTCGGCGTCATCCGCAGTTGTTCCGGCCGCACCGCGACCCAAACCGTCGCGCCGGGTTCGGCGGCGATCTTTTTCGCGACGTGCAGCCGGCCCAAAGCCGTGCCCTCTACGCTGGTGCCGTCGGGCCCGACGCGCCCCTCCAGCAGATTGACGCTGCCGATGAAGTCGGCAACCCAGCGCGAGTTCGGCTGCTCGTAGATCTCGGCCGGCGGCGCCACTTGCATCAAGCGGCCGCGATCCATCACCGCGATGCGGTCGGCGACCGTCATGGCTTCGCTTTGGTCGTGGGTAACGATGATAAAGGTCAGGCCGAGTCGGCGCTGCAGTTCCATCAACTCGAATTGCGTCTCGCCGCGCAGCTTCTTGTCGAGCGCCGCCATCGGCTCGTCGAGGAGGAGGACGCGCGGCCGCTTGACCAGCGAACGGGCCAACGCCACGCGCTGGCGCTGGCCGCCGGACAATTCGTGCGGCTTGCGGGCGCCGAAACCGTTCAGCCGCACCAGCGCCAGCATTTCGGCGACCCGCTCGGCGATCTGCGCCTTCGATAACCCCTCCTGCTTGAGGCCGAAACCGACATTGCCCGCGACGGTGAGATGCGGAAACAGCGCATAGCTCTGGAACATCATATTGACCGGACGACGATGCGGCGGCACCGGCAAAAGATCGACGCCGTCAAGGAGAATGCGGCCGGCGTTGGCGCGCTCGAAACCGGCGATCAAGCGCAACAGCGTGGTCTTGCCGCAGCCGGAAGGTCCGAGCAGCGCAAAGAACTCACCCGGATAGATGGCCAGCGAAAGATCGTCCACGGCCGGGTAGGCGCCAAACCGCTTGGTCAGCCCTTCGATCCGCAACAGCGGCGCCAACGTGCGATTGGTCCAAGGTGCGAAATCCCGTTTCGCCAAGCCCTCTTTCGATCCGACGGTCTGCATCAATGCTTGGCTCGCGACGGCGCGCGCCCCAATGGCGCGCCGCGCGCACGCTAAAGCATTTCTGCGGTGACTGAAAAGATGCGGCGTCAGCCCAGGACGGCAACGGGCGGCCTCGCCGCCGGGCCGGTGTCGTCGACGGCGTCGGCTACCAGCTTGCGTGGCTCGGGGCCGTAATAGTCGCCCAACTGCACGCTTGGCCGTGGCTGCGTGATAATCGAAACAAAGCGGTCATAGAGCGCCTTTGCCGAGACCGGCTTGGTCAGATATTCGTTGACCCCCAGCCGGACCGCCTCGACGACGCGCCAGCGTTCGCAGTGGCCGGTCAGAATGATGATCGGAATATCCGGCGTCGGGAATACGCCGGGTGAGCGCACGATCCGCACCAGTTCCGGGCCGCTGAGCATCGGCATTTCCCAATCGAGGATGACGACGTCGGGCGCCATGGTACGGATGGCGTCGAGCGCCGCGATGCCGTCGGCGGCCTCATAGATGTCCTTGATGCCGCAATTGACCAGCAGATTGCGGATCATCTTGCGCATGTACTGATTGTCGTCGACCACCAGAACGCAAAGCGACTGGACGATATTTTCGATTTGCTTCTTGGTGTGTTTCGCGGACACGTTCGCAGACATGCCGCCGCTGGCGCCAAAGCGACCGCGTAGTTCTCGGTTCTGATCTTGACCTGGCATTCGCGGATAAAAGCACGGACCCTGTTGCGGGACGGTAAAATAAAAAGCGGCAAATTGTTTGCATCGTGCGCTCATCGCCGGTCGCGGCGGCCGGCGTAGTAAGGCACGGTTAACACCAAGCCTGGCAGATCGATAAAATTTTACACACCGGCGCGGCTTGGCGACGAAGCCTGCGCCATGAAGCGGTCGAGCCGCGCGGCCTGTTCCGCCGTCAGCCGCAAGCCGAGCTTGGAGCGGCGCCACAGCACGTCGTCGGCGATCTGCGCCCATTCCTTGCTCATCAAATAACGCAACTCGGCGGCGGTGAGGTCGGCGCCGAATCGCATGCCGAGATCGTCGAGCCCGGTCGCGGTGCCGAGCACGCGATCGACCCGCGTACCGTAAGCATGAACGAGACGGCGCGCATGATCGGCGGTGAGGAAACGCCAGGTCCGTTGCGTGCGCTCGATCAGGGTGTCGACACCGTCATAAACGAAATCGCCGCCGGGCAGCGGGCTGTGCGCGGTCCACGGCCGCGAGCGCGGAAAGAAATGCGCAAGCCGCGCCAGCGCCTCCTCGGCGAGACGCCGGTAGGTCGTGATCTTGCCGCCGTAAACGGCGAGCAGCGGCGCTTCGCCAAACCGTTCGTCGAGCTTGAGCGCATAGTCGCGGCCGACATCCTGCGGCTTACGCGCGCCGTCGTCATAGAGCGAACGCACACCGGCGAATGCCCACACCACATCAGAGGCGCCGATCGCGGTGCGAAAATACTCGTTCACCACGCCGCATAGATAGTCGATCTCCTCGCCACTCGGCAGCACCGTCGAAGGATCGCCGGCAAAGGAACGATCGGTGGTGCCGATCAGGGTGAAGTCGCGCTGAAACGGGATGGCAAACACGACGCGGCTGTCGAGCGCCTGCAAAATATAAGCGCGGTCGTGATCGTAAAGACGCGGCACCACGATGTGGCTGCCTTTGTCGAGCCGCAGGCGGTGCTGCGGTTCGATCCGCAGCGCCGTTTCGGCGAACAGCTCGCTCCAGGCGCCCGTGGCATTGACCAAGATCCGTGCCGTGATGACGTCGCGCTGGCCGCGGGCATTGAGCACCAGCCGCCAAGTATCGGCGCGGTCGGCGCGCACACAGCGGGTGCGGGTGCGGATCACCGCGCCACGCTCGGCGGCATCGACGGCGTTGAGCACGACGAGGCGCGAATCGTCGGCGAAGCAGTCGGAATATTCGAAGGCGTGATGGAAGCGCGCCTTGAGCGGCTGCCCGGCTTCGTCGGTGACCAGATCGAGCTCGCGCGTGCCCGGCAGAATCTTGCGCCAGCCGATCCAGTCGTAGATCAACAGACCGAGCCGCAATAGCGCCGGCGAACGCCGCGCCTCGTTGATCGGCAGCACGAAGCGCAGCGGCCGGATCAGATGCGGCGCGGCGCGCAACAGCAACTCGCGCTCGCGCAGCGCCTCGTGGACCAGCCGGAACTGGCGCTGCTCGAGATAGCGCAAACCGCCGTGAATGAGTTTCGACGACGCCGAGGAGGTGCCGGAAGCGAGATCGTTCTGCTCGATGAGGACGACGCGAAAACCGCGGCCGGCGGCGTCGCGCGCGATGCCGGTGCCGTTGATGCCGCCGCCGATAATGGCGAGATCGAAGTCGGCCACTGATTCTCCTTGGGTTCCGATGATACTATCCCGGCCTTGCCTCCGACGGCAGATCGGCGATGATGCCGGCAGGACAAGGCCCAATTAGGCGTGGTTGGCCCGCATGGACTTTCGCGATCGTCACATTGTCGTCACCGGCGGCGCCGGCGCGCTTGGCACGGCCGTCGTCGCCGCGCTGATCGAGGCCGGCGCGACCTGCCACGTGCCCTGTTACGACGAGGCGGAGGCGAAGCGCTTTCGCCTGCGCGACCACAAGCAGGTGACGCTGACCGTGGCCGGCAATCTTGCCGACGAAGCCGCGGTCACGCGCGCCTATGCCGGCATCGCGCCGCTGTGGGCCTCGATCCATATCGCCGGCGGCTTTGCCTTCGCGCCGCTGCGCGAGGCCGACGTGGCGATGATCCGCCAGCAGATCGATATGAACCTCATGAGCTGCATGCTGTGCTGCCGCGCCGCAGTGCAGGCGATGACGGCATCGGGAACCGGCGGCCGCATCGTCAATATTTCGGCGCGCCCGGGCGTGGAATGGCGCAGCGGCGCCAATATGGCGGCCTATGCCGCGAGCAAAGCCGGCGTCGCGGCGTTCACGGCAGCGCTCGCGGAAGAGGTCGTCAAGGACGGCATTTTGGTCAATGCGGTGGCGCCCTCGACCATGGACACGCCGGCCAACCGGCAGTCGATGCCGAAAGCCGATTTCGCGCTGTGGCCCAAAGTCGAAGAGGTCGCGGCCACGATCCTGTTCCTCGCTTCGCCCGACAATCGTGTCACTCGCGGCGCCATCGTGTCGGTTTACGGCAAGTCCTAATAGCCCGGCCATAATCCCGGCGTCGCCAGTTCGACGAGATGACCGTCGGGATCGCGGAAATAGATGCTCTCGCCGCCGCGCGGCCATGTGGTGCGGCCTTCGATCGCAACGTCGGCGTCTTTCAGCTTCGCTTCCCAGGCGGCGCGATCTTCGGCCGCGATCGAGAACGCGATATGCACCGGGCCATGACCGTCATGCGGCGGGATGGTGCCGCCCGGCAGATGCACCGTTTCGAGCGAGTGCCCGCGCAGGAACAGCAACAGCACGCCGCGATGGCCGACGTCGTAGGCGCATAGCCGCTGATCGCGATAGATGCTGTTTAAGCCGAGCACCTGTTCGTAGAACGGACAGACCCGTTCGAAGGCGTCGACGTAAAGGACGGTTTCCAGGACGCCGAGCAGGTCCGGCATCTTGGGATCAGCCCGACACCGCAACGATCTCGCGCGCAGGCGTCGTCACCAGCCGCGACACGGCGTTCGAGGCGACGATGGCGCGCTGCTGGGCGTAGGCCTCGTGATTGCGCTCGATGTAATCGAGATCGTAGAGGTAGTTCACCATCAAGCCGTAGGACTGCTTGAGCGCGCGCTCCGAGGCGTCGCCGAGAAAATCGAGCTGTTCCAGCCGCGCGCCGTTGCCGAGATGAAAGCGCGCCACCGAATCGACCGGCAAGCCGCGGCCGTTGCGGGCGCGCATGTAATACCAGGCGGCGGCGCGCAACAGCGGCTCGCGCACCTGTTCGGCGAGTTCGGGCGTGCGCCACCAATTGTCGTCGTCGAGCGCGGCGAGCGCTTCGCGATCGTGGTCGTCGATCGCGTCCGAGCCGGCGTTCTTGCGCTCGCGGTTGAGCCAGCCGGCGAAATTCGGCGCCGGCGACAGCGTGACGAAGGTGCCGACGCGCGGCACTTCGCGGGAGACTTCCTCGACCACCTGCTTGATGAGGAAATGGCCGAAGCTCACCCCGGCCAAGCCGCGCTGGCAATTGGTGATCGAATAGAACACCGCCGTGGTGGCGCGCTGCGGTTCGACCGGCTCGCGCTTGTCGGACAAAATCGGCCCGATCGCCGCGGCCATTTCGCGCGTCAGCGCCACTTCGACGAAGATCAGCGGCTCGTCGACCAGCGCCGGATGGAAGAAGGCGTAGCAGCGGCGGTCCGGCGGATCGATGCGCCGGCGCAGCTCGTCCCAGTCGCGGATTTCGTGCACCGCCTCATAGCGGATGATCTTTTCCAGGATCGCGGCCGAGGTCGACCAGTCGATGCGGCGCAGCACCAGAAAGCCGCGATTGAACCACGACGAGAACAGATGAACGAAATCGCTGTCGATCATGGCGAGCTCGTCGCGCCGATGATCCATGGCGTCGAGGAGCTGCTCGCGCATGCGCACCAGCGCCGCGGTGCCGCCCGGCGCGAGATTAAGCCGGCGGAACAGTTCGAGCCGCCGTGGCTCGCTGGCGACGTGAAGGTCGGCTGCCATCTCGTCGGATGGCGTCTGCCGCCAGGCGGCGATGGCGCGATCGATGCGGCCGCGATCAGGGCCGAAGGTGGTGGCGAGCGCCTCGAAAAAGGCGATGCGCGGCCCGGTGGTCAGCTCGGCGTAGAGCGCCAGGATCTCCTGGGCTAGCGCCACGCCGGAGGCTTCGCCGCGCCCTGAAAGAAGAGCCTCGCACAGATCGACCAGGCCCGCCGAGCGTTCATGCGCCGGCTCGCGGCGCTCGCGCTTGATGAGCGAGCGGCTGCGTTCGGCGATGCTTTGCAGCATTTCGCTGAAGAATGAGGTATCCACAGTTCATCCCATCCGTCCGGCAAGACTTAGCTAGTCATGGGCCAAAGCAATGACAAGTTCGCTAACGGGCGGAAACCGTAGACAAATCTGGACAAACCGGCCCCGCTTTGTCAGGTAGGCGCCGCGCGGCGGCTCCACGCGGCGTTGAGGGATTGCCATGCCGGGTCCATCGAAACCAGGTGCTGAACCAGGTGCCGCACCAACCGCCGAAGCACGTCCGCTCGCGGGATTGCGCGTGCTGGAGCTTGCCCGCATCTTGGCCGGGCCGTGGGCGGGGCAAATCCTCGCCGATCTCGGCGCCGACGTCATCAAGGTCGAGCGCGAAGGCATGGGCGACGATACCCGCGCCTGGGGTCCGCCCTTCGTGGCTGCTGCCGACGGCGGCCATCTGTCGTCCGCTTATTTTCATTGCACCAACCGCGGCAAGCGCTCGATCACGGTCGATTTCACCAAGCCCGAAGGCCAGCGCATCGTCAAAAAGCTCGTGGCGCGCGCCGACGTGCTGATCGAGAATTTCAAGGTCGGCGGGCTCACCAAATTCGGCCTCGACTATAAAAGCCTCGCCCCCGACAATCCTCGCCTGATCTATTGCTCGGTGACCGGCTTCGGCCAGACCGGGCCGTCGGCGGCGCGCGCCGGCTACGATCTGATGGCGCAAGGCATCGGCGGCATCATGGGCATGACCGGCGCGCCGGACGGGCCGCCGATGCGGGTCGGCGTGCCGATCGCCGATATTTTCTCCGGCGTCTATTCCGCGGTCGGCATTCTTGCCGCGCTGGCGCGCCGCGAGCACACCGGCCGCGGCGGCTATGTCGACACCGCGCTGGTCGATTCCACCGTCGGCACGCTCGCCTTCCAGGCGCTCAATTATCTGGTCTCCGGCGAAGTGCCCAAGCGCATCGGCAATGCCCATCCCAACCTCGTGCCCTATCAGGAATTTCCCGTAGCCGACGGCCGCGTCATCATCGCCACCGGCAACGACGCGCAATTCGTCAAACTGTGCGGCATCCTCGGCGCGCCGGAGCTTGCCGCGATGCCGGCCTATGCGGACAACAAAGGCCGCCTCGCCCATCGCGCCGAACTGGTCGGCAAGCTCTGCGCGCTCACCTCGCAGTTCAAACGCGAGGAGCTTTTGGACAAGCTCGAAGCCGCCACCATTCCCGCCGGACCGATCAACGATCTCGATCAGGTTTTCGCCGATCCGCAGGTGATCCATCGCGGCATGAAGATCGAGCTCGACAGCCCCGCCGCCGAGGGCGGCAAGATCCCCGGCATCCGCACCCCCATCGTGCTCGACGGCGCCGCAATGGCCTCCGACCGCCCCTCCCCCCGCCTCGGCGAACACACCGCCGAAATTTTGCGCGAGATCGGCGAGTAATCATCCCGCCCCGCGGTAGCGGGGAGGGGGGACCGCGCGAAGCGCGGTGGGAGGGGCGCGGGCCGCGACGAACTTTCTGCGCCGACAACGAAGCGTCGAGTCAGAGGCCCCCTCCACCATCCTTCGCTCCCTACGCGAGCTACGGATGGTCCCCCTCCCCACTTTCGTGGGGGCGGATGCAAAGTGATCCCGGTCTCGCGAGCGCCGCCGCGCGCGAGCGATGTCAAACAGCGATATTTGTTTGCCTCCCCCCTTTCGGTGACGGGGATCAGCGAGCTATCCAATCCAGAGCGGGCCACGACGAGTTGTTGCGGAGCAACTCTTTGCGGCTCGCTTCCGGCAAATAAAGGGAAGCGGAACGCCGGCAAACGCGGGCCTTACCACCCGCACGCATACGGCGTGCGGGGCGCGCCACGGAAGGAGCGGCTTGCGCCGCCCTTTCCGCTCTCGGGCGCGCTCGCCTG
>Ga0182024_10025111_pt1 | contig 10543 bp, 11 predicted proteins | sample P32metaG_FD_120480 | JGI IMG/M metagenome (GOLD analysis project Ga0182024, IMG submission 120480) | Permafrost microbial communities from Stordalen Mire, Sweden - P3-2 metaG (Illumina Assembly) | ecosystem: Environmental > Terrestrial > Soil > Wetlands > Permafrost | place: Sweden: Stordalen...
ACCCGTACGATGGCACGGTCAGCATTTTGCTGAACACGACGCCGTTCCCCACGCCGCGGCCGTCGCATTCGCACTGAAGCGAGGCTTCGGGGGATGGCCCGCGCCATTCTAACTGAGGCTGTCCCGCTCGTCGTGGGTGTGGGACTGTTACGAAACTCGTGGCGTCCGCTAAAAGCGGGCTCGGTTGTCCCACTTTCGCTTTCCCGGCACTGCCGTGCCGGGCTATCAGATTCCGCCGCTACGCGGCTGGGGCGGAGTTTGTCCCACCGGCACGCTCTTCCATCGAGTTTCGTAACAGCCTCCTTAGTCCCTTGAGAGACTAAGGTTAGTGGTTATGGCCTTCGTCGCGATGGTCCTCGCCGTGGCCATGGTTTTGGGCGTGGAGATCGTGGTCTTCGTGGTCCCAGTGTCCCTCGTGTAGTTGCCAGCCTTGCCGGTAATGGTCATAGTGCGGATGATTCCAGTAGGCTCCTTCGTAGGGCGGACGGTCCCAGCGGCCTGCAACCCAGCGGTAGTGGCGGCCATTGGGGGCCCAATATCCGTCAACCCAGGCGTAGCCGGGGCCGGGCATTGGTCCAGGCGTCTCGATGCGCAGGGGCGGTGGCGGCGATCCGATGTAAACCGAAACCTGCGCTGATGTGGGGACGACGATCGCGGTCGCCAGCAGTGCAGCATAGATAAAGTTGAGTTTCAATTCGTATCTCCTTCTTAGAAGTTCGGATTTCCAATAATGAGGATTAGTGAGCCGTCGTTGAAAGATGGCGAAAGGGCGATCCCCTCCGTGCGTCGCCCGATGATCACAACTGCACAGTTTTGGAAATGTTTTTGGAGAAGGGCTTCGAATGCGGTTGCAAAAGTGGTCTGCCGCGCCTGAAGGCGCTGCTGATTTTTACGTCACTTACGGCATCGCTAAAGCGATGCCCTGATACGAATCGGGTTTGGGTTGATCGTTCTGAATTCAAATTGGCAAGAACCTAGATTGTAAAGTGTGGGACAGAGAACTCTGATCTTCAGTCAATCGAGTTTCATGTGGTTGGTGATGGAGGATTTTGGTTTGCGAAGTGGAAAATTCTTTTAAGGTGGGCCACCTTTTCAGGATGAGGCTGCGACTTTCGGATCCAAAATGTCTCGAACCTAGGCAGTAAACTATGGGAAGATAGGACGGAATTTATACACTGGCAGGTCGGGCGAGGGCGCCCGTCCCACATGTTTGAAGGTGGAAGTGGGAAATGTTGGTGACGGCGGAGCAGAAGGTGTTGTCCTCGGTGGCGGCGCAGCTCATGAATGGCGAGCAGGTCGTATTGGATGGCCAACAGCTGCGGATTAAGCGCGTGGGCAGCGGCCGATTGCGCATGGTCGAATTCAAGTTGAATGGGCGAGTGTTTGAGGCCATTGAGCAGAATCCGACGAAGCCGAGTCGGTGGGGAAAGCTGGCGCGGGAGAAGCGCCAGGTGGTGCAGTTTCGCGATGTGGCATCACACAAGTATGTGGCGGTCGCGGTGGATGGTGAGATTACCGAGTATGGGCATAGTTGATGCGGAGCTTCCTCCTTGCGCTGCGTTTCTCTCCTAACAAAACCTGGCAAGCTATGTTTCTACCGTTGAAACGTTCTGTCTGAATTTCCCACTATCAAAAGGAAATCGGGTGAAGCGGAAAAAAACTTTGGCGGGATGAGCCATTGCGCCTGCCTTTGACACTTTACTAAATAGACAGACAATTTGCGGCTTACTCGCTGCGGGGCGTAATGGCGAGAGCCAACGAAATCAGAGGATGGTCATGAAAAATAGAATCGTATGCGTTGCTACTCTGTGGATGTTGTCGCTGTGTCCGAGCGTGGGTTTTGCGCAATCGTCGCATCAGGCTGGGGTCGCGGTTAAAGTGCCGTTTGAGTTTGTGGTGGGGAACCAGACATTTCCCGCGGGAACTTACAAGTTTCGCTCGTTGCTCAACTCAGTGGCGGGCAAGGACGCGATTGATGTACTTGAGGTGCGGAGCGTGGAGGGCCACATGTATCGGGCGATTGTCACCGATGTGGTGGGCAGCACCGAGGAGGCCAGCCATCCCAGAGTGAGGTTCACGCGCAGTGGTGGACAGGTTTTCTTGTCCGAAGTTTGGGAGCCTGGGCGGACGGCGGGATGCCGGGTGCCGAAGCGCGTGGATCTTGAGCAAACTGCACAAAACGAGGATGTGACGTTGATTGCGTCCGTGGATTGGCGGTAAGGTATTTGGCGCTCCTGGTTGGCTTCGTTTTGCCCTGCGGGGCCTGAATCGTTTTTTCGGTTACCCAGGGCTTACGCCCTGGGCTAATTTATGCCGCCCCTTCGGGGCTGTGGTCTGAATCAAGGGACTCAGTTTCACGGCTTCGGTTTTTACGTATGCCGCAATAAACAGCAACATAGGACCAACAACTGCGCGCTGATGTACTTCCCGTGGGGAGATTACACAGGAGCAGCGTTCGGTGCGGAATGATTGCGTTACTCGTGTTTTGTGTTTCCGCTTAGCAGTTGGAGCGCGTGGGGTAGGAGATCGATTACGGCTTCTAGTGAATCGATTGCTCCGGCTGGGCTGCCGGGGAGATTCAGGATTAGAGATTTTTCTCGGACTCCGCAGAGGCCGCGGCTTAGAGCGGTGAATGGAGTTTTCTTGGCGCCTTCGTAGCGCATGCGTTCTGCGACGCCTTCGACCAGGCGTTCGCAGACGGCGCGTGTGGCTTCGGGAGTGACGTCGCGTTCGGCGATGCCGGTGCCTCCGGTGGTTACGACGAGTTTCGCTTCCTTTACCCAATACGCGATTGCGGTCTGGATGGCGGCCTGGTCGTCTGAAACTACCTCGGTGCCGATCAGCGAGAATTTCTTTTTTCTGAGGAGTTCGCTGACCGCGGGGCCGGAGAGGTCGTCGCGATCGCCGCGGGCGCAGGAATCGCTGATGGTGACGACAGCTGCGGTTAGTGCTTCAGGAGTCGAGGAGGACATCTTCTTCCTCCTCCTGTGGTGCTTTGCCGCCATCACGCTGGGCTTCGTCGAGCTGGCGCAAGCCTTCCATGAGCAAGCCTTGGGTATTCAAGTTCGTTGTCTGCTGCTTGGATTTGCCTTCGAAATTTACTTCGAAATTTCCGTCGGTCCAGCGCAAAACCTTGAACACGGCCGGATCTCCTACCAACGAGCCGTAGGTCGCGTGCGTTACTTGGCCTTCGCTGAAGAAGAGCTGGCATTTGTCGTCTTTATTGCTGAGGGTGAGCGAGCAGCTCTTGCGGCCCATTTCTAGCGACTGCACCAGATCGATGACATTCATCTGCAGCAGGCTGCCGCGCAGCACGCCATCCGAGGGAACCGTCTTGGCCATTTTTTCCAGCGCGATTTTGTCGATCACGCGCTTGATGCGTTGCGTGGCTTCGCGGAGGAAGAATGGTTTTTCGACGAAATCGTCGACCGGGAGATCGGCGGTGCTGAGTTTTTCGCTGATGTCGCTTTTGGTGGCGACGAGGATTACTGCGGCTTCGGCAGTGCGCGGGCGGCTACGAAGTTTTTCGATGAGCTGGCGGCCGTCCATGCCGGGCATGCGATAGTCGCAGACCAGCAGGTCGGGCGGATCGTCGACGGCTTTGAGGAGCGCGTCGGCAGCATCGGTTGCGGTGGTGACCTGGGCTAGCGGCGTGAGGGCGCCGCGAAGCAGGCCTAGCACCATCGGATTGTCATCCACCAGCAGCAGTCTTACGTTGTTCGCCATTACGTCTTTTTTCGCGCGCGCTGATCGTCGCCAGTCTTTTTTATGGTGCGGCGATAAGCGCCGCTTCGTCCGCCGGATTTCCGCTCCAGCACGATTTCGCGAATCTCGATTCCCTTGTCGAGCGCCTTAGTCATATCGTATACCGTCAGGGCGGCTATGGTGGCGGCCATGAGCGCTTCCATCTCCACGCCGGTCTGCGCCGTGGTTGAAACTTTCGAGGCGATCGCGACGCCATTCTCGCACAGCCGCATTTGCACATCAACGTGGGAAAGCGGGAGGGGATGGCACATGGGAATCAGATCGGCAGTTCGCTTGGCGGCCATGATTCCGGCCAGACGGGCCACTTCGAGCGGATCGCCCTTAGGATTTTTGGGCAGCGCTTTTAGAACTTTGGGCTTTATGAGTACGAAGGCGCTGGCTTCGGCTTCGCGCCTGGTGGGGGATTTGGTGGAGACGTCGACCATGCGGGCTTTGCCGGAATGGTCGTAGTGGGAGAGCTTTTTGGACATTGCGAAGAATTATCTTACTAGAAGCTATCGTACAAAATCGTTTAGGTGTTTTGCGGATCCCTAAAGACTCGTCGCGCCTATAATGGCATGTTCAATGCACCGGTAAGAGAGCATGACCCCTGGTCGCATCCCGTGGTGGATTTGCTTGATGGCGGCGGCTTTCATCGCCTGCTTCCTTGTGGGCTTTGTGTATTTACCTCTCAAACTTCCGGAGGCTGTCGACACCACGGCGCAAGCGGGATCGGCTGCGTCCCAAGTCATGCCTTCACATCTACCGGTCACCGCTCGTGATTTCCGGGTTCCGCGAAATTCCATGGACGCAGCGGCTCTGGATTTGCGTTTTTCGCATTAAGGACAATCACGCTAAATACGAATCCCCAAACTTGGGCCTCGCTTCGGAGGGACAAAATAAGGGACTCGCTCCTCTTGACTTCGGCATGCGATTGGGACTAGTCTCCGGCTGACTCGGGAAATCGATTTTCTACAACGCCTGAGTTTTCCTTAAATCAAGACTTTCCATTTTGCGACGAGGAGACTGTTCATGAGAAGAATCAGTGGCGTGTTGTGCTTGGGTTGTCTTGTAGTCGGGAGCTTTGGCATGGCCGCGGCGCAGGAGCAATCAATGGGGCCTCCGAAAGTGCTGACGGTCACGCGCGAGTTTGTGAAAGCGGGTAAAGGCGGGGCGATGCACGATAAGGCTGAGAGCGCTTTCGTGCAGGCGTTTGCGCGGATCAAGTATCCGACGCACTATCTGGCGATGAATTCACTTTCCGGCAAGCCGCGGGTGTTGTTCTTTACGGGTTACGATTCCTTTGCAGCGTGGGAAAAGGACGCAACCACGGTCAATAAAAATGCTGCTCTTTCGGGCGCTCTTGATCACGCCGCCGTAGTGGATGGCGACCTGCTTGATTCGATGGATATGGGAGCTTGGGCGTATCGCGAAGAGTACAGCCTGCGGCCGAATTCGGATATCGCGCACATGCGCTACTTCGAAATTTCGCTTTATCGCGTCAAACCAGGGCATCACAAGGACTGGGATGATGCGCTCAAGATGGTGCTGGCAGCAGAGCAGAAAATGCCGGACAATCATTGGGCGTGCTACCAAGCTGTCTATGGCGTGCCCGAAGGAACTTATGTTTTTATCACGGCACGGAAGTCTGCCGACGAGATTGATAAAAACATGATGCAAGAGAAAGATTTCGCGGCGGCCGTGGGCGAAGAGGGGATGAAGAAACTGGATGAGCTCGCGGCGGTGGCAATTGAATCGAGCGAGTCAAATCTGTTTATGTTCAATCCGAAGATGAGTTATGTTTCGGATGAATGGGTGAAGGCTGATCCGGAATTCTGGAAGCCGAAAGCTGCACCCGCGGCGGCGCCGAAGAAGCCGACTGATAAAACGGGCACTGGGCAGTAGCGTTAGTGATCGGGCGTCTGGGCCTGCTTGGACTGGCGGGGACGCCCGTCCTCCATTCTTATTTCATTAGTATGGGGACCCATTCGCCGGGCGCGATCCGCTCCCGATCCGGCGGGATCACGATGTAGCAGTTCGCAGTGCCTGTTGCGGCGATGTCTCCCGAGCCCTGCCAGCGCACTAACTCGACTTCCGCCTGCTCGAATTCGCCGGAGAGAATCGCGGGCAGGAAACGTTTGAGGCCTGGCTTGGTCTTGATTTCGGATTTCAATTTGGCGTGCGGTAAAATCAGTTTTCTCGGCGTCATTCCGGCGAGGGCTTCGATCATTGGGCGGGCGAAGAGTTCGAAGGTGACCATCGTCGAGACGGGGTTTCCGGGCAGGCCGAAGAAATATTTGTATTCCTCGGGGGCTGAAGCCCCGGATTCTTTTTGAGGCGTGTCGGCGCGGCTGAAGCCGCGCCCCTTCAAAGCGTCGTCATCCATACCGCCGTTTTTGTCTGTGGCATCCTGGTGGCTCCCGCTTTCGCGGGCGGGGGCGCCCGCGCCACACGGGATTCGCCCGAAGACGGCTGGACGGCCGGGTTGAATCTTTACTCCGGTGAAGAAAAATTCTGCTTTGAATTGTGCCAATACTTCTTCCACCAGATCGTACTTTCCCATGGAGACTCCGCCGCTGAGTAACAGGAGGTCGGCTTCCATGCCGTCGGCGATCAACTCGCGCAGGCGTTCAGGTTCGTCGGGGGCGATAGGCAATAGCATCGGCTCACCGCCTGCAGCGTGGATTTGGGCCGCTATCGAGTAAGTATTCGAATTGCGAATTTGCGTGGGCTCGGGAGGTACATCGATGTCGACCAGTTCGTCCCCGGTCGCGAGGACGGCGATCCGCGGCTTCGAATATACCAGCAGACGCGACCTTCCAACCGATGCTGCCAGCGCAATTGCAGCGTGATCCAGGCGCACGCCCGGAGACAACAGTCGGTCGCGCCGCTTAGCTTCGGCTGCGATGGGAACAATATTTTCTCCGGCTGCAATTGTTTTTGTGATCGTGGCTTGATCACCTTCCCGCGAAGTGTATTCCACCATGACAACGGCGTCGGCCCCTGTGGGTACAGGTGCGCCAGTCATAATGGCGGCCGCCTGGCCGCACTTGAGCTCGAACGTCGCGTCTGCGGCGGCTCCGGCGCGGATCTCAGCGATCACCTCAAGCTTGGCTGGGACCTTCTCTAAATCGGCGACGCGGAGCGCGTAGCCATCGCGTGTGGCTCGAGGAAATGGAGGGAAATTGCGGTCGGCCACTACGGGTTCGGCGAGAATTAGTCCTTGGCTGTCGAGCAGTGCGACTAGCTCTCTGCCGCGGGGACGTACGATTGCAGCGTGCTGCTCCACCAAATGACGCGCATCTTCGAAGCTGAGAACTGAGGACATGCAGGGATCATACGACAGGTGGTATTTCGAATGCAGGCGCGGACGTCATCGCCCGTGCTGGGTGTACCAATCAGATGTACACCGCGTCAGAGTGTATTTATGACTCAGCACGAGCGACGACGCTCGCGCCTACACTGCGAAGTTCGCGCCTAGATTAGGTTCTGGCGAAGCTCTCGGGGATCGGTTGCGTACATGATTGCGGTGTCGAGATCTACGATCTGAGCACGCACAAGTTTTTCCAGCTCACTGTCAAAATTCTGCATACCCTCGGAGACGCCTTCTCTCATTGCCTGAAGCAGATTGTCCGCAGAAAAATCCTCCACTTCTATGCACGCCTGAGTACGGGAATGGGCATTGAGAATTTCCACGATGGCGATGCGTCCGAGCCCGTCTTTGCGGGGAATCAGGCGTTGGGAAACGATGTAGCGAAATGTTCGTGCGAGACGGTTGCGGATTGAGCTTTGTTCTGGCTGAGGAAATGTGCCGATAATACGCTCCACGGTTTTGGCGACGCTGACGGTGTTCATACTGGTGAGAACTAGGTGACCGCTTTCGGCGGCTTCCAAAACCATTTCAATGGTCTCGCGGTCACGGGTTTCGCCTACCAGAATCACGTTCGGCGCCTGGCGCAAGGCCGCGCGCAGGGCCAAGGCGACGCTGGGCGTGTCACTGTGCAATTCGCGTTGATGGACGGTAGCCCGCTTATGATTGTGCAGGAACTCGATGGGATCTTCGATAGTGATGATGTGGCAGACCTGTTCCTGGTTAATGCTGTCGAGAAGCGCAGCGAGGGTTGACGATTTTCCCGAGCCACGTGGCCCGGTCACGAGGACGATGCCCTCGCGAAGGTGGGCCACCTTTTTGAGCTGCGGCGGCAAGCCGAGAGAGGTCAGGGCCGGAATAGATGTTGCGATGACACGCATGACGACAGCGCAACTGCCGCGCTGGATGAAGACGTTCACGCGAAAGCGGGCGACACCGGGAAGTCCGTAGGAGACGTCGCAGAAACCCTGCTCGCGTAAGAGTCCGATGGCCTGCTTGTTTTCGCCAATCAACTCGGAGGCAATGCGGCGGGTATCATCGGCCGTCAGGAGACGGATGCCTGTGCCCTGGATCGCTATCAGTTGCCCGTGAATCTCCACTTGCGGCACACGTCCGGGCGAAAATATGAGGTCGCTCACCTGGCTGTTTGCTCGCAGGATGGCAGTCAACAGCTCATGCGGAGCAATAGTGCCTGAGCCGTTCGAGGGCTCAATGACGACAGAAATGGGAGCATTGCCGGGCGCTGCCATAGGTTTTTGGGGGGACTGAGTTTTACTCTAACTAAATTGGTGGCAGGGTTTCTAGGAAGAACGTCGCGGACATAGACCTTGGTAACAAGGCTTCACTTTACGCCCGACCAATTTCTCCGCGGCTCCGGTTTGGGGCTGGCTTCGTCTTGCCCTGCGGGTCCTGAGTCGTTTTTTCGCTTTACCCAGGGCTTACGCCCTGGGCTAATTTATGCCGCCCCTTCGGGGCTGGGGACACGCCTTTGCCCGACGCGCGTGAAAAACGAATCTCACGCACACGGAAGTGCTGCAGGCGAGAAACTCCCACTTCAGGCAATACTGGGGCCGAAGTAACAGGGGTCCTTCGACTGTGTTGCCGACGCTTCGCGCCGGCAACTTCGCTCAGGATGACTAAGTTTCTGCAGCCTATTGCTGCTTTTTCGTTGTCGTCTTTTTCTTGCCGTAACTGGTTTCCACCGAAGCCCCGAGACCCTGCAGCATGGCCTTAGCTTCTTCCGCGTGTGGACCGGTGGGCTGCAGCTCAAGGTATTTCTGGAACGCTTCCGCGGTGCCTGGCGGAGCAACCATTTTGTCACCTTGCAGCGTGGCAGCACCGATCAGGTTTGTGCCCTTCCAGTAATAGGCGTCTGCGCGATTGGGATCGGCAGCAATAGCTTTGTCGAAAGCCTCAGCTGCGGCTTTGCGCATCTGCTCGTCATTTTTGGTGTTGGCGTTGGTTAGAATGGCGCCCAGATTGAAGTAGTACATGCCGGCCCCGGCCGGATCCAACTGCGCGGCCTGGTTGTAAGATTTCACCGCGTCGTCGGTCTTACCCAACTGGGCCTCAGCTTTGCCTTTATTGTTGTATAACGAGGCGAGCGTTTTGGTGGCATCGGCGGGTTTCGGGGTGGGTGCCGCGTCCAACGCTTTCTGCCTGATATCGACAGCTTTCTGATAATCGGTAACTGCGGTGTCGTAGCGTTTGGTTTTCTCGGCAGGATCGGTCAGCTTGGCGGTGGAACTGAGTTCGTAATCTCCTAGCTTCGCCCACAGCAAATCGCGAGAGGGATCCATTTGCGTGGCCTGGGTAACTTGGGCGATGGCAGTGTCGAAATCGCCGGCGTCCGCGGCTGTCTTGGCAGCTGCCAGCTTCTCATTTAATCCCTTGATGGTGTTGTTTTCCTGGGAGACCTTGGCTTGCTGCTCCTGCTGCTGCTTCAACTGCTCGGGAGTCAATCCAGCTCCCTTAGCGGCGTTAGCCGCCTCTTTCTGCATATCGAAGTCGAGCGTGCCCTCGTCACCGGTGAGGGTGAATCCATTGACATGAAAAATTTCTTTCTTGTCTGTCCCGATGAGCGCGACGTTGTAATGTCCGGGGGCAACGCCCAAAGAAAAGTATTCACCCTTATTGTTGGTTTTGAGATCGTACTTGCGTCCGGTTTCTTTACTTACCCATTCCACGGTTGCGCCGGCAATGGGCTTGCCTTGCGCGTCCTTAGCAACACCCTTGACGCTGGTCGTGTCCTGGGCAAAGGCGGGGCTCGCGCACAGGACCGCGGTGAACATTAAAACCGCTAACATGACGAAATATCGCTTCATTGGCTTTCCTCCGGATCGAACTTTTTATGACGGTCTGGCTACGCTCTCTGTTTCGCAATAAGGAATCGGATCGCTTGCGCCAGCCTGTTGAAAGGCGCGCAGCCTAAGCACGCAACTATCGCACACTGCGCAAGCACAATCTTCCCGACTGTAACAAGACCACGTTAAATCGAATGGCGCGCCCAGTTCAAGGCCAAGGGTCACAATTTCGGACTTTCGCATGCCTATCAGTGGGGTCACGATTTCGATGCGGCCATCTTTGGTTCCGGTTTTTATAACCTCATTGAAGGCGCGATAGTACGCGGGCCGGCAGTCAGGATAACCTGAGCTGTCCTGTTCGACAGCGCCGATGTAAATCTTTTGTGCGTCCAAGACCTCCGCCCAACTCACCGCGACGGACAGGAAATGCGCGTTGCGGAATGGAACATAGGTGATCGGGATCTCATGGCCGTTGGGGGTAGCAAGTGGCCATTCAGGAACAGCGATGTCGGGATCGGTAAGGGCAGATCCGCCAATGGCACGCAGGGCCTCGTTTCGAACCACCAGCCGGTCGTGGATTCCGAGGCGATCGCAGATTCCTAGAAAGGCAGTTCGCTCTCGCTCT
>Ga0182024_10025112_pt1 | contig 10542 bp, 10 predicted proteins | sample P32metaG_FD_120480 | JGI IMG/M metagenome (GOLD analysis project Ga0182024, IMG submission 120480) | Permafrost microbial communities from Stordalen Mire, Sweden - P3-2 metaG (Illumina Assembly) | ecosystem: Environmental > Terrestrial > Soil > Wetlands > Permafrost | place: Sweden: Stordalen...
GCGTCCGCGACAAGCTCCCGGAGCACAGGCACGACCTCGACCGCCGCGGCGAGCACGCTGACACCTGCGACGGGTTCACCCACAACAGCCACAGGAGGCGCCCGATGACCGGTCGCGATCGCATCGTCATCGTCGTGCTCGCCGCGCTTGCGGTGGTCGCCGCCGCGTGGTTGCTGGTGCTCGCCCCCGAGCGCGAAAAGGCGTCGAAGCTCGGCGGCGAAGTCAGCACCGCCCAGGCGCAGCTGTCCGCCGCCGAAAGCCAGGTGAGCGCCGCCCGCACCGCGGAGGCGGGCTACCCGGCGGCCTACGCCTCGCTCGTCAGCCTCGGCAAAGCCGTGCCGATCGGCCAGGAAGTACCGTCGCTGATCTTCCAACTGGAACGGGCGTCCAACCGCAAGGGCGTCGAATTCTCCTCGATTGCCTCCGGAAGCGCCGGCGGCTCCAGCACGAGCTCGAGTTCGGCCGCGGTGCCCGCAGCCGCTGCGACCGGCTTCACCCAGATGCCGTTCACGTTCGTGTTCAGCGGCAGCTTCTTTGACCTCTACAAACTCTTCCAGCAAATCGACCACTTCACCCTGCGCACGAGCTCCGGCAGCCTGCAGGTCAGCGGCCGCCTGCTCACCGTTCAGGACATTCAGTTGGCCCCTGCGTCTGCGGGCGAAAAAACCAGCAGCCGGCTGACGGGCACGATCACCGCCACCGCGTATGTGCTCCCCGCGAGCCAGGCTGCGAGCGGCGCGTCGGCGACGTCGCCGACGGGCGCGCAGACGACCTCGGGCTCGGCTCCTTCGAGCCCTGCGACCACCCCTGCCGTGATCGGAGCAGCACGATGAGCGCCGTAAGCGATTTCTTCTCCTCCCTGAAGGAGGATCTGCTCGGCCGGCGCCTGCGGCCGTTCCTGGTGGTACTTGGCGTCGCGTTGATCGCCGCCGTCGCTTACGCCGTGCTCGGCGGCGGTTCCTCGTCCTCGCCGACCCCGGTCACCGCGTCTGTGCCAAGCGGCGCTTCGGCGTCGGTCGGAGCTGTGGCCGTCACCCAGGCCCCGGCGAACCCCAACCAGCCGGTCTCGGAGACGACCGAAGGCACGTCCAAGCAGCACCACGGCGTCGCGCACGACCCGTTCACGCCGCTGCCTGAACCGAAGAAGGCGTCCACCACGTCGACCACGTCCGGTTCCTCCACCGCGAGCTCATCGACGGGGTCGGGAACGTCCCCGTCGAGCCCTGGAGGAACGGCTCCCACGACGCCCAAAGAAACGACGCCGGCTAAACCCAAGGTCTATGTCCACTTCCACGTGACCGTGCAGTTCGGCGTCGTGCCGGCGTCGGCCGAAGGGGCGCCGCCGCAGCCCGCGCAGCTGAAAACCCACAACGACATAGCCCTCGACGAACCGTTTCCCAGCAAGGCCAATCCCCAGCTTGTGTACCTCGGTGTGGTGCTGAAGACCGGCAAAGAAGCGGCGTTCGCGTTCACGGGCGCGGCGATCCTGCACGGGAGCGCGACCTGCAAGCCGAGCCCGACGCAGTGCGAAGCGATCGAGATGCAGATCGGGCAGGCCGAGACGCTCGAAGTCGTCGAAGCCAACGGCAGTTCCGTCACCTACGAACTGAAGCTTCTCAGCATCACCAAGAGCGTGAGCTCCTCCGCGTCCACCGCCCGCGTGCACGATGCCCTCCGCGCCGAATCGAAGGCGGCGCGCGAACTGCGCCGCCGCGTACCCGCGTTCTCGGAGCTGCACTACTCGGCGCAGCAGGGCGGGCTGATCGTACTCGCCGGACATTCGGCCTTCGCGCGTGCTCACGCCGCGCGGCGTCACCGGCGCTGAGAGCCTCAGCAAATAAGCTACGACGGAGATGGCGCTCCGTCTGATAACCGCCGGCGAGTCGCACGGCCCCGGCTTGACCTGCATCGTCGAGGGTCTCCCCGCGGGCCTTGTGCTGCGCCCTGAGGAACTCAACGCCGACATGGCCCGACGTCAGCTCGGCCACGGCCGCGGTGGGCGTATGAAGATCGAGCGCGACGCGGCCGAGGTCACGGGCGGCGTTCGTCACGGGCGCACGCTCGGCGGCCCGATCGCCCTGCAGGTCGCAAACCGCGACTACGCCAACTGGGAGGAGCGCATGAGCCCCTGGCCGGTATCGAACCCCGCCCACCCGGTCGATGAGGTCCACCTGCCGCGGCCCGGTCACGCCGACCTCGTGGGCACGCAGAAGTACAAGCAGTCAGACGTGCGCAACATCCTCGAGCGGGCCTCCGCCCGTGAGACGGCCGCGCGCGTCGCGGGTGGAGCGCTCTGCAAGGCGTTCCTGCGTGCGCTCGGCGTCGCGGTCCACTCGCACGTGGTCCAGATTGCCTCCGTCCACGCCCCCGCCCGCGAGCGGCCACTCGCGCCGGATGACTTCGCCGCGGTGGACAGCTCGCCCGTGCGCTGCCTCGACGCGGAGGCGACGAAGGCGATGGTGCGCGAGATCGATGCGCTGCGCAAGGCGAACGAGTCGCTCGGTGGGGTCTTCGAGGTGCAAGCCTTCGGGTTGGTTCCCGGGCTCGGCTCGCACGTCTCCTGGGAGGAGCGCCTGGACGGTCGCCTGGCGATGGCGATCTGCTCGATCCAGGCGATCAAGGGCGTGTCGATCGGAGATGGTTTCGCGGTGGCGGGAGTACCGGGCTCCCGTGCGCACGACGAGATCTTCTTCTCGCCCGAGCGTGGTTATTACCGCGAGACCAACCGCGCGGGTGGGCTGGAGGGTGGCATGAGCACCGGTGAGCCGCTGGTCGTGCGCGGCGCGATGAAGCCGCTTCCGACGCTCACCAAGCCACTGCGTTCCGTGGACACGGAGACCCATGAGCCCGCGCAGGCGCTGCGCGAGCGCACCGACTCCTGCACCGTTCCGGCCGCCGGCGTGGTGGGGGAGGCGATGGTCGCATTCGTGCTCGCCGGCGCCTACCGCGCAAAGTTCGGCGGCGACCACATCGACGACGTCCTGGAGGCTGTCCGCGCCTACCGCGAGAGGATCGGGTGGCGTTCGTCCTGATCGGCTTCATGGGGGCCGGCAAGTCGACGGTCGCGGCCCGGCTGGCCGAGCAGCGGGGAATGAGTCCGCTCGACAGCGATGCCCTCTTGACGGAGCGCTTCGGCCATCCCGTGGCGCGCGAGTTCGAGCTGCATGGCGAGGCGTCATTCCGGGAGAAGGAGGCGGAGCTTGTCTGTGAGCTGCTGACAAATGCGAGCTCACAAACAGTGATCGCACTGGGTGGGGGTAGCGTCCTGTCTGAGCGGGTACGCGGCGCGCTCGCCGGTCACCTCACCGTGCTGCTCGATGTCGATCCGATCCTCGCCTGGGAGCGCATCCGCGTGGCGGAGGATGGCTCCGAGCGTCCCCTTGCGAGTGATCGCGAGGCGTTCTTGGCGCTTCACTCCGAACGTTCGGCGCTGTATGAGGAACTGGCCGACGCCGTGCTGCTGTGGGCGAGTGCCACATCAGGCGAGTATCCGGTGCTGGTCGGCCGCGGACTCCTGCGGTCAGGCAACGTGAGCCGGATGGATGCGATCTGGCCTTTGGAGCGTTTGCGATCCCGCCCGTTCTGCGTCAGCGACGAGACCGTCGCTGCCCTTTACGGCGAACGGTTTGGGGATCCACAGGCGTCGATCCTGATCCCGCCCGGCGAGGAGCACAAGACGCTTGCGAGCGCCGAGCGCGTGTGGCATGAGCTGGTAGCCGCCGGCATGACCCGCGCCGATCACGTGGTTGCGCTCGGCGGCGGCGTGGTCGGCGATCTGGCGGGCTTCTGCGCCGCCACCTACCAGCGCGGCGTGCCGGTGGTGCAGGTTCCCACGACGCTCGTCGCCCAGGTCGACGCGGCCTACGGCGGCAAGACCGGTGTCGACCTCCCCGAGGCGAAGAACTATGTAGGCGTCTACCACCAGCCCGCGGGGGTGCTCGTCGACCCCGACACGCTCGCGACCCTGCCCGCCGCCGAGCTCGCCGCCGGCTGGGTCGAGGTGCTCAAGACAGCCCTGATCGCCGGCGGGGACCTGTGGGAGCGGGTGGCGGCCGGCGGAGAGGTCGAAGAGCAGATGATCCTCGCCTGCGCGCGCACGAAGCTCGCGGTCGTGGCCGCGGATGAGCGCGACGCCGGGCGGCGTCAGGTCCTGAACCTCGGGCATACCGTCGGTCACGCGATCGAGACCGTCACCGGCTACGCCCGCTATCGCCACGGCGAGGCCGTCGGCCTCGGTTTGCTTGCCGCGCTGCGCCTCTCCGGGCAGGAGGCCCTGCGTGCGCAGGTGCGCGAGCTGTTGCTCGTCCGCGGGCTGCCCGTGACGCTCGGAGATGCAGCCGTCGATGTCGAACAGATCGTCGCGGCTACAGCACGTGACAAGAAGCGCGTCGGCGCTCACGTGCCGTTCGTGCTGGTCCAAGCTCCCGGCGACGTTGTCCCCGGCCATGAAGTCTCCGAGGCGGACCTGCGAAGCGCCGTGGCCGAGTTGATCTAGGCTCTTGCTCGGATGACGAGCGCGCGGGGTCGCATAGAGGTGCTGCACGGGGTCAACCTCGACATGCTCGGTCAGCGCGATCCTCTGCACTACGGCACGCTGACGCTCGCCGAACTCGATGCGCAGATCGGCGCGTGGGCGATTGAGGTGGGCTTGGAGGCGAGCTTCTTTCAGACCAACGCCGAGTCGGAGTACGTCGAGCGCCTGCACTCACTGCGCGGTCAGGTCGACGGCGTGATTCTCAATCCCGGCTCGTGGACGCATTACGCGTACGCGATCCACGACGCGCTGGAGCTGAGCGGCCTACCGGCTGTGGAGGTGCACCTCTCCGACGTGCACGCGCGCGAGCCGTGGCGACGGCTGTCGGTGATCGGCGAGCTGTGCCTGGCGACGTTCTCGGGCAAAGGGTCCGAGGGCTACCGGCTCGCGCTTGCGCGTCTGCGCGAGGAGCTGCAAGAGGCCGGCACGTGAGCGAGCGTCGTAAGGAGGCCGGCGTTCGTGGGATGGCCGACCCAGGTGGAGTGCGTGGTTCAAGTGGCGAGCGCGTGGAGCGTCTCGCGGCCGAGCTGCGCGAGCGTGAAGTCGATGTGCTGCTCGTCGCCACGCCGGTCAATGTGCGCTACCTGACCGGCTTCACCGGCACGAATGGACTGGCTCTGATCTATGCCGAGGAGGCTGCCGCGCACCGATTCCTCACCGACTTCCGCTACGCCACCCAGTCGGTCGCGCAAGTGCCGGACGCGTTCGAGCGCGAGATTGTCGCGGGCGAGATGCTCGAGGGCCTTGTCGACGTGCTCACCTCATCGAGCGAGGGGGACGGGCGGTTGGGGTTCGACGACGCGAGCGTCACCGTCAAGCAGCACGCGCGCCTGGTCGAGCTGCTGGGGGAGGAGTGGGAGCTCGTTCCTTGCGCCGGCGCGGTCGAGCGGCTGCGGGCGGTCAAGGACGCCGGGGAGATCGACCGCATCCGCGCTGCTACGCGCCTCGCGGATGAGGCGCTGCGGGAAACGCTCGAAGCCGGCGTCGTCGGACGCACCGAGCGCGACGTCGCGATCGAGCTGGAGCTGCGCATGCGCCGTCTCGGGGCAGAGGGCCCGAGCTTCCCGTCGATCGTCGCCGCGGGCGCGCACGGCGCGCTCCCGCACGCCACGGCGCGCGCGCGAGAGATCCGTAAGGACGTGCTGGTCACGATCGACTGGGGCGCGCTGCACGATGGTTATTGCTCGGACTGTACGCGCACGTACGCGACCGGCGAGCGGATTTCCGCGCGGGCGCGCGAGGTCTATGCGCTCGTGCTCGCGGCTCAAGGGCAGGCGCTCGCCGCGGTGCGGGCGGGCCCGAACGGCAAAGAGCTCGACGCGGTCGCCCGCGAGCTGATCGAGCAGGCGGGGGAGGGCGAGCACTTCGGCCACGGCCTCGGCCACGGCGTCGGGATCGAGGTTCACGAGGGCCCGCGCCTGTCGCGGCTGGCGAGCGAGGAGCCGCTGCTCGCCGGGAACGTGGTGACCGTCGAGCCTGGCGTCTATTTGCCCGGTCGGTTCGGCGTGCGCATCGAGGATCTCGTCGTCGTGAGGAAGGATGGTCAGCAGGTGCTCACGGGGCTGTCCAAGGAGCTGACCGTGATCTCTTGAGCGGGAAGGATTCGCGCCGATCTCATCGCTCCTCGGGTAAGCCTCCCCATAAGCCCGCGGCCGTAGCGGCGCTGCCGTATCTCTGACCGGTGGTTAAGCTACGCCGAGCGCCGGAAACGGTACATACATCGAAACCCACTGATTTGCAGGTATATCCTTGCTAACTACAAACCAATTTAAGAACGGAAACCACATCGAAGTCGATGGAACGGTCTTCAAGATCCTCGAGTTCCAGCACGTGAAGCCGGGCAAGGGCGGCGCATTCGTCAGAACGAAGTTGCGCAGGGCCTCCGACGGCAACGTGATCGACAGGACATTCAGGGCGGGGGAGAAGTTCCGGTCGGTGAGAACGGAGGCGCGAAGAATGCAGTTCCTGTACGCCGATGGCACCGACGCGCACTTCATGGACACGGAGTCCTTCGAGCAGATCGCCGTCGCCGAGGGCAGCGTCACAGACGCGCTGCGCTGGACCAAGCCGAGCAGCGAGGTGGACGTGCTGTTCATCGACGACGAGCCCGCCGACGTGCAGCTGCCGAGCGGGGTGGACCTGGAGGTCACGCAGGCCGACCCGGGCCTACGCGGTGACAGCGTCTCGGGGGGCGGCACGAAGCCGGCGACGCTCGAGACCGGCGCGACGATCCAGGTTCCGTTGTTCGTCGAGGTGGGCGAACACATCCGCGTCGACACGCGCTCGGGCGAATACGTATCGCGGGCCTGAGGCTCCGCGGTGCGGCGCTCAGATCAGCGGAAGGCGGCGGTGGTGGCGCTTTACCAGCACGATCTGACCGGCAGGCCGCTCTTGGAGACGCTTGGGCCGAACGCGTCGTTGTTCGCCCGTGCGCTGGCGTACGCGGCGGCCGACCGTGCGGATGAGCTCGACCAGGTCATCGACCGCCACGCCCACGGTTGGTCAGTGCAGCGGATCCAGCCGCTGGAGCGGAGCATTATGCGCGTAGCACTGATCGAGATGCTGCATCCCGACGCGGCCCCCGCAGAGGAGCCGATTCCGGCTGAGGGGGCGATCGAGGAAGCGGTGGAGAGCGCCAAGACGTTCTGCGGAAGTGAGGCGCCGGCGTTCGTGAACGGGGTGCTGGCCGCAGTTTTGCGTGAGGTGCGGGAGAATCAGCCAATCACATGAGCGGGGTCGAACACCTGGACAACCTGATTGCGCAACTGGAGCGCGCCGCAGAGCAGTTGCGCTCGGGCGAGCTCTCAGCAGATGTCGCCGCGACGATGGTCGAGGATTGCGCCGCGCTGGCGACGCAGGCCGCGGCCGAGCTCGAGCAGCTGGCGCTGGCCGATCTTCGATCGGCCGAAGGTTTCGCTCCGGCGCCCGGCCAGGATTCCCTGCTTTAGAGCAGGTCGCCGAGGTCGTGAGCACCGATGCGTATCCCGAGCACTTGCGCGAGGAGGTCGAGCGCTATCTCGAGGAGATGCGCTTTTCCGCGGAGGCGCTGACGGCGGGCCTGGAGGAGGCGATGCGTTACTCGCTGCTGGCGGGTGGCAAGCGTATCCGCCCGGTGCTTGCGTTGGCGAGCGCTCGCGCGGTCGGGCTGGAGCAGCGCGAGGTGCTGCCGCTGGCGGGTGCGATCGAGCTGATCCACACGTATTCGCTGATCCACGACGATCTGCCGGCGATGGACGACGACGCGCTGCGTCGCGGGCAGCCGACCTGTCACGTGAAGTTCGGCGAGGACGTGGCGATCCTGGCGGGCGACGGGCTGTATGCGGAGGCTTTCCACCACCTGCTGAGCAACCAGCGCTCGCCGCCCAAGCGGGTGCTGATGGCTGCGACCGAGCTTGCGGCGGCGACCGGTGTGAGCGGGATGGTTGGCGGGCAGTACGCGGACGTGAGCCCTCACACGCCGAGTGGGCCTCAGGTGCTGCGGCGCTTGCACGAGCTGAAGACTGGCCGTTTGATCGGTGCTTCGGTGCTGTGCGTACTAGTGTTGGGAGGGATCGCGGATGAACCTGCGACAATCCAGTTTCGCCGTTTTGCCGCCGAGCTGGGTGTGTTGTTCCAGATCGTCGACGACATCCTCGACGTGACAGGCACCGACGACGCGCTCGGCAAGCCGCAAGGCAGCGATGAGCGTCATGGGAAGCGCACATATGTGAGCGAGTTCGGAATCGATCGAGCCAGGGAGCTGGCGGCGGAGTCCCACCGGATGGCGCGGGAGGCGCTCGCAGAGGCCGGGGCGAAGATGGACCGGCACGATGCGACCGGCGAGCTCGAGCAGATAACCGACTTCATCTATACCCGCACCTCATGAGCAGAGATAAGCAAGAGCCATCAAAGCGCCTCCTGGAGGGGATCGACGGTCCGCAGGACCTGCATGGCCTGTCCGAGGCGCAGCTGACGGAGTTGGCTCAGGAGGTGCGCGAGCACATCATCGAGACGGTTGGGGAGATCGGCGGGCACTTCGGCGCCAACCTCGGTACCTGCGAGCTGGCGGTGGCGCTGCACTCGCTGCTGGAGAGCCCGCGCGACAAGATCCTGTGGGATGTCGGCCACCAGGCCTATCCGCACAAGATCCTCACGGGTCGTCGCGAGCGGTTGAGCACGATCCGCCAGTACGAGGGGCTGGCCCCGTTCTGCTCGATCGAGGAGTCCCCACACGACATCATGGGCGCGGGGCACGCCTCGACGTCGATCGGGTACGCGGTGGGCATCAAGGAGGGGATGCGCCACGGGGGCGGCGAGCAGGGGAAGGTCGTGGCCGTGATCGGCGACGGCGCGATGACGGGTGGGGTGGCGTTCGAGGCGATCGGGCAGGCCGGTGGGCTGGGCACGCCGATCGTGGTGGTGCTCAACGACAACGGCATGTCGATCGCGCCGAACGTGGGGGCGCTGTCCAGATACTTCAACCGGGTGCGGCTGAATCCCAAGCTGTGGCACGCGCGCGAGGGCGTCGAGGGCGGCTTGACGCGCCTGCCGGGTGGGATCGGCGCCGCGTTCGAGCGAATCGGCCCCCAGCTGAAGGAGTCGATCAAGGCGTTCTGGGCGCCCGGCCTGTGGTGGGAGGAGCTCGATTGGGCGTACATGGGCGTGGTGGACGGCCACGATGTGCGCGCGCTGAGAGAGGCGCTGAGGGAGGCGCTCGCGGCCGAACGTCCGGTTGTCGTGCATGTGGCGACGGTCAAGGGCAAGGGGTTCGCGCCGGCCGAGGAGGGCGGGCTGGAGGGCATGGAGAAGTGGCACGCGGCCAAGCCGAAGTCGATCTTGAACGGCATCGAGACACGCCCGGTAAAGGCGCCGGCCATCTCAGGACGAAACGACCAAGAGAAGCCGGCCGCGCCAGCGGCGCCGCAGTACACGCAGGTGTTCGGCGAGGCGCTTGTGAGGGAGTGCGAACGCGACGAGCGCGTGGTTGGGATCACAGCCGCGATGAACTCGGGCACTGGGTTGAACATCCTGCAGAAGGCGCTGCCAGATCGATATTTCGATGTGGGGATCGCAGAGCAGCAGGCGATCCTGTTCGCGGCCGGGCTGGCGCTGCAGGGGATCAAGCCGGTGGCGGCGATCTATTCGACGTTCCTGCAGCGGGCGTATGACCAGATCGTGCACGACGTGTGCCTGCAGAGGCTGAACGTGGTGTTCGCGCTTGATCGCGCGGGGCTGGTCGGCGACGACGGACCGACGCATCACGGCGCATTTGACATCGCGTACCTGCGCTGCTTGCCGAACATCGTGCTGATGGCTCCGCGCGACGAGGCGATACTGGTACACATGCTGCGCACAGCGCTGACCTACGACGACGGTCCGATCGCGTTGCGCTACCCCCGCGGGGAGGGCGTCGGCGTCCAGTTGCCCGCCGAGCCGCGCTCGCTCGCGATCGGCGCGGGCGAGATCCTGCGCGAGGGCGGCGCCGCGGGCGCGGTTGGGGCGCGCGTCGCCCTGATCGGCTACGGCTCCGGTGTCGGCAAGGCGATCGAAGCGGCCAACCTCCTGGCGGGCGATGAGATCGCGGTGACGGTCGCCGACGCCCGCTTTGCGAAGCCGATCGACGCGGGCTTGATGGCGCAGCTGGCGGCCGAGCACGACCTGCTGGTAACTGTCGAGGAGGGTATGCTCGCGGGCGGCTTCGGATCGGCAGTGTGGGAGACGCTGAACGAGATGGGCGCCAAGATTCCGCGCATTGTGCGCGTGGGGCTGCCCGACCGCTACGTGACGCACGGCAAGCCGGCGTTGCTACACGAGGAGGTCGGTTACACGGGCACGCGCATCGCCGAACGAGTGCAGGCGGCAATCCTTGATCGGCACTCTGTGACCGTGGGCGCGTCAGGGACCCGTTAAATGAAACGACCCGCAGGGGAAGCGGGCCGTTTCGGGGAGGAGGGATGCTGCTGTGCTTCGGGTCGTTCATCATGATGCCCGGGGGAGAGGTGGCTATGTGTGATGTTCATCACAGTGAC
>Ga0182024_10025113_pt1 | contig 10542 bp, 9 predicted proteins | sample P32metaG_FD_120480 | JGI IMG/M metagenome (GOLD analysis project Ga0182024, IMG submission 120480) | Permafrost microbial communities from Stordalen Mire, Sweden - P3-2 metaG (Illumina Assembly) | ecosystem: Environmental > Terrestrial > Soil > Wetlands > Permafrost | place: Sweden: Stordalen...
ACATGCCGTCCTTGCCGTTCCAGAAATAGACGCCAGGCATCAGGGTATAATTCTTGCCGTCGAACTTAATGAAGATCGAAGCGCGGTGGCCGTCGCGGCGGTCCTTGCCGAAGGCGATCGGGCCGGCCAGCACGCCGGTATCGAAGTCCAGCGTCTCCATGGCGTCGACGAAGCTCTCCCGCGTCACGTCGCGGCCGGCCTTTTCGAGCGCCCTCGTGATCGACATCGCCGACGGCAGGCCGTAGGTCATAAAGGCGCCCGGGGTGCGATCCGGATAATAGAATTTATACATCTGGATCCATTTTTGCTGCTTCGGCCCGTCGGTCAGATCGTTCAACGGCGAGCCGTAGTAGAAATTCTTCAGCGCGTCATCGTTGCCGACATTCTTGGCGAATACGGCCGGCACCGGGATCGCCTGCACGGCCATCACGAGCGGCTGCTTCATGCCGAATTCGGCGTATTTTTGGGCGATGAGCGGCGAGACCTGGGGATAGAGCGTGGAAATGACGATATCGGGTTCGGCCGCGCGGACATTGAGCATCGGCGCGGTCACGTCCGTCACTTTCACGCTGACCTTCTCGAGCACCACGATCTGCGCGCCGAGGCGCGCCGCCACCGCTTGCGCCGCCGCCGCATTCGCCGCGCCGAACTCGTCGGGATGCGTCAGATAGGCGATCTTCTTGCCTTTCAACTCCTTCACGGCGAATTCCATGATCGTGCTGCCGACGGTGCGCTGCGTGCCGCCGAAGGCGCCGAAGACATAGCGCGTCGGCGGAATCACCGCGGAATCGCCCGCGGCGTTGAGCATGGCGAACGGCACCTTCTCGCGCGTCACGAATTCCTGCGCCGCCACCGCGGCCGGCGTCGAGGAACCGCCATTGAGGAGAAAGACCCGATCGACGGTCACCAGCTTCTTGACGACGGCAACGGTCTCGTTGGGATTGGCCTTGTCGTCCTCCATGATGACATTGATCTTGCGGCCGTTGATGCCGCCGTTCTTGTTGGTCTCGTCATACCACATCTTCGCGGCATAGAGCGCGTCGGTCCCGAACGCCGCGAGCGGACCGGACAGGGGCGCGAACAGGCCGATCGTGATCTCGGTGTCCGTGATGCCCGGATCGGCCGCCCGCGCCGAGCCCATGCCAAAAACGAGGCCAAGGACGGCAACTCCGGCCGCCAGCTTCGCAAAAAGATGCATCGATACTTCCTCCCCCAAAACCACAGTCTATTCTCCGTCATACCCGGGCCGGCCGGAGGCCGAGACCCGGGTATCCATCAGAAATTTGGGATGGATGCGCGGGTCAAGCCCGCGCATGACGAACCATGACCAGCAAGGTGAAAAAACAACGCGAGATTATTCGGCCGGGACGAGCTGGCGGCGGACCGGCCAATTTTCCTCGGCCTTGCGCTTTTCCCAGCCATCCAGGATTTGATGGGCCTCTTTCGCGAATTCGTCGAGCTGCCCCGGCTCCTCCACGCGGCAGGTCATTTCCATCCGATGGCCGCTGGGATCGCGAAAATAGATCGAGTGGCAGAAGCCATGGTCGATCGGGCCGATGACTTCGACGTGATGGTCCTGCAGCCGCCGCTTGCCGGCGCGCAGCGTGTCCATGTCCTCGACCTCCAGCGCCAGATGCTGCACCCAGCTCGGGGTGTTGGGATCGGCCTGCGCGGGCTCCGATTTCGGCACCTCGAAGAAGGCGATGTAGCTACCGTCCGCCATCTCGAAGAAGATGTGGATATGCGGGCTGTACATCTTGACCGAGGGCACATAATCGTTGGTCAGCGCATGGGCGAATTTCAGCCCGATGACATCGCTGTAGAACTCGACGGTTTCCCGCGCGTCGTTGCAGCGATAGGCGACGTGATGGAGCTTCTGCAACATAGTCTCTCTCCTGGGCGCTATCGAATGTTTCGCTTAGGGTACCGTGTCGATCCATTCTAAGCGAGCAGGTTCTTCCGGCGGCTCCATTCCCGCACCGCCGCGATGCATTGCGCCAATTGTTCGGGCTGGCCGAGATAATAGTGCGTGGCGCCGGCGATGCCGATCATTTCCTTGTCGGGCGTCGCCAGGGCCTTGTGGATCGCCGGGTTATGGGTCGCGGGCACGGCGTCGTCGGCCTGGTTCTCGATCTGCAGGATCGGCGTGCGGTGGATGCGTGCCGCCGATACCGGGCCCTTGGCCTGCGACAAATCGTAGGACCATTGCGACAGCCAGGAGCGCAACGAGGAAAAGCGCGCCAGCCCCGCGGGCGCGACGTTCGCCACGCGTGGATCGCCGAGAAAGGACCAGTTCGACTTGCGCCCGTTCGGGTCTATCGTGGCGTCGATCCAGCGCACGTCGCACATGGTGCGGTGCACGACGAAGCCGCGCTCGACCTCGCCGTCGTTCTTGGCCTTGAACCGCGACAGAAGGTCCTGCGTCCAGGCCGTGATCTTGCGATTCCGCGCCACCTGCGCCGCCCGGAACCGGGCGACGAAATCGGCCGTGAATGGCGGCTTGTTCGGGCAATCCGCGGCGTAAATGTCCAGCTCGACGTCGCGGTCGTCGGGGTCGAGCTCGTTCCGGACCGAGGGATCGAGCCATTCGGTCAGGGTTTCGGCGCGGCTCAGATGGGCCGCGATGAAGATCACGCCGTCCGCCGGCTGCAGGTTCGCGGCGGTCAGATCGTAGGAATCGCCGGCCGGCGTGTGGGTGATGGTCGGGTGCTCCGCCTGGCTCTGGTAGAAGAGCGACAGGGAACCGCCGCCCGACCAGCCGACCAGGATGATTTTCCTGTAGCCGAGGTCGGCCCTCGCCCAGCGGACATACTGGCCCAGATCGAAGCACACCTTCTCCATGATCAGCGCGCTGTCGATTTTCGGGTAACGGCTTCCGGCGCAGATAACATGCAGGCCCGCATCGGCGAGCGCCGCCGGCATCGGCAACAACTGCAGCGTCGAGGTCGGGTGCATGAAGATATAGACCGTGTCCGAGGGGCGGTTGCGCGGCAGGAAGCGCTGTCCCTCCAACGTGACAAAGCCTTGCGTGCCGGCGAATCCGTAAGTCTCGGCGAATTTCGGCGCCTCGGGGAATTGCAGAATGATGGGAATGCGGTCCCATTCGGCTTTAGCATCGGCGGCCATGCGTCCTCCCTATTCTCTATCGGCTGAGACTAGCAAAATGCGCGCGGCCCGTTAGGCCTGATCTGCTATTCGCGGGCGCGTCAGGGCTCGGCGTTGCGGCGGTCGAAATCCCACACGCGCTCGAAACCCATCAGACGAGAAAACGCATCGAAGCCGTAAAACGCGCCCGGCCAATTCTTGATCGACCCTTGTGCCCGCAACTCGCCGAACACGGAAGCGAGGGCCGCGGCCATGGCGAGGAATCCGGATGTGGGGAAAATCGCGATCTTGAATCCAAGGTCCTCCAATTCGGCGCGAGCCAGAATGGGCGTGCGGCCGCCTTCGACCATGTTCGCGACCAAAGGCAGATCGAAGGCGCGGCCGATGCGCTCCATTTCATCGACGCTTTCCGGCGATTCGATGAAGAGGATGTCCGCTCCGGCGCGGGCAAAGGCTTCTCCCCGCCGCAGCGCTTCATCCAAGCCCATCGAGGTGCGCGCATCGGTCCGCGCGACAATGAGGAATTCCTTCGAGTCCCGCGCTTGCGCCGCGACGCGTATCCGGTGCGCCGCCTGTTCGATCGGGATCACGCGGCGCCCCGGCGTGTGGCCGCATTTCTTTGGGAATTCCTGATCCTCAAGCTGGATCGCCTGAGCGCCGGCGGCTTCATAACCCCGCACGGTGAAATCGACATTGAGCAGCCCGCCATAGCCGGTGTCGCCGTCGGCGATCAGCGGCGTGGCGATCCCGGACACCATCTGGCGCAGGCGGCCCACCATGTCCGAATAGGTCGCAAGACCGGCATCGGGCAAGCCGAGATGCGAGGCGACAACGCCGTAACCCGTCATGTACAAGACATCGAAACCGATGCTGTCCGCCAGTTTCGCCGAAATCATGTCGAAGATGCCGGGTGCCGATATCAATCCCGGCAACCGCAGGCGCGCGGCAAGCGATTCTTTCATGATCGATGCTCCGAAGCTCCGGACGCTCGGCGCGAGAAAGACGCGCCGACCGTCCGATGTTAACAGGAGTTGCGCGCCGCGGCTCGTCGGCGCGGCGGTATTGCGAGCCAAGAGGAATTGCTGGATAAAGGCGACAGGGAGAGCGCGATGGATGCAATGAAAGCTGGTATTATCCCGATCGAATCGGGGAAGGCGTTCGATGCCTTGCGCGCCGCATGGGCTGAAATCCCGGCTCAGGCTAAATTCACCCGCGCCTCCGAGTGTCCAGAGGTGGCGACACCGTTCGGACCGATTTATGTGCTGTTGCGCGGCGAGGAAACCGGCGGCCAGCTCGGTCTTTACGAGCAGTTCGTCGCGGGCGGCACGGGCGCGGGGCCGCACTACCAGACCACCGAGGACGAAGTCTTTTACGTGCTCGAGGGCGAGTGGGAATTTCAGGCCGGAAACGAGATACGGAAAATCGGACCGGGCACCTTGATCTATGCCCCCGCGAACGCGACGCACGCCTTCAAATCGCTGAGCAAGGAGCCGGGGAGGATGTTGAGCTGGAACGCGCCGGCCGGACATGAGCGATTTTATGTCGGCATGGGCGATGCGCGGGCGCGCGGCGTCGACCACAACCGCGTCGCCGAAGCCAACTACCATGTCGTGTTCACCGGGTCGATGACGGTACCGCGAGCCTAAGACCGAACATGGCCGATACCTTTCCCGTGGGCAAGTTCGCCCATCGCGATCGAACGGAGATCGTCACTCTTGGCGGCAATGACGTCGCCACCTTGTTGAACGCGGAGGAATCGGCCGGGCGTTTCGCGGTCCGCGAGATTGTGGCCAAGCCCGGCGCGGCGAGTGTGCCGCGCGTCTCGGCGGACGACAACCGCTACTACTTCGTGGTCTCCGGCGAATGGGAATTCGAAACCGGCGGCGAGCGTCGCGTCGTCAGCGAAGGCGCGGCGATCTTCGTGCCTGGCGGTCAAGAGCTTCGCTCGCGGCTCGTCGGCGCCGAGCGGGGAAAGTTGCTGGAGATCGTCGCGCCGGTGGCGCGCGGGTCCTGACACGGCCAATGGATCGGCGCGAAATCCTCAGCCGCGCGCGCAAACTCGCGCCCGTGTTGCGCGAACGGGCCGCGCGAGGGGAAACGCTGCGCCGCGCGCCCGACGAGACAATCGCCGATCTGATCGATTCGCGTCTTCTGCGGATCTGCCAGCCGACGCGTTTCGGCGGCGGCGAGCTTGGCTGGGATACGCTGTGCGAGTGCTCGATCGAACTGGCGAAGGGCGACGGCTCCCAGGCCTGGGTGGCCAATATTTATGCCGAACATCCCTATATCGTCGCCCTGTTCGCCGACGAAGCCCAACACGAAATCTGGGATGGCAATCCCGACGCGCTGATCTGCGCTTCGCTCATTCCCCAAGGCAATAGCGCCGAGGCGGTTCCCGGCGGTTATCGGCTGAGCGGACGGTGGTCGTTCGCGAGCGGCGTCCATCATGCGCAATGGATCATTCTCGGTGAAATCTCGGGCGGGGAGCAAATGCTGTTCCTGGCGCCGGCGGCCTCCTATCGCGTCGAGGACGACTGGCACACGGTCGGCATGGCCGGCACCGGCAGCAATTCGATTTCGCTCGACGGCATCTTCGTTCCGGCGCACCGCGCGGTCTCGCATCGCGATATCGCGGCGGGGTGCGCGCCGGGGATGGAAGTCAACACGGCGCCGCTGTATCGGATGCCGGTAATGGGTTTCGCTCAATTGGCGCTGGCCGCGGTGCCCATCGGCGCCGCTGCCGGCATGGTCGACGATTTCAAGAACTTCGTCCGCCCCCGCGCGGGCGGCGCGGCGGCGCCGGCGGGAAGCGAATTGCTCCACGAGCGCATGAGCGGAGCGGCGGCCGAGATTCGAGCCGCGGCGCTGCTCCTCTTGGACTCGGCGCGCACCAACATGGAGTTGCTCGCGTCGGGTGTGTCGCTGGGAGAGGCCGAGGCCGCGCGCTCGATGCGCGACGGCGCCTATGCGGTGGTGATGGCGAGGCGCGCCGCCATGCGGATGTTCGAGGTCACCGGCGGCCGCGGACTTTATCTGTCGGCGCCGATGCAGCGCGCCATGCGCGACGTGCTCGGTGGCGCCGCGCATGGCAGTCTGAACTGGGAGCGGAGCGCGCTGCGCTACGCGCAATTCACATTGAACGCCGGCCGCTAGCGACATTTCCGTGCCATTCCCCGACCGGCACCGTGAGGAGGAGTTTCGATGGAAACGATGCTGGCCGCGGTCGGCATTTCCGAGACGGGGGCTTCACCAATCTGGTGATCGTTCCTTGATGGCGCGCAAGGGTCATCATGCGAATCCCGCGCCCTTCGGACCTGTTCAGCTCAACTGACGCGGGGTACGATGCGCTCGAGTTGAAAGACAAGAATGAGTGGGGGAGGGGCACGTTCCATGGCGCCCTTGCAAGAAGCCCAGCCAAAGCAGGTTAGCGACGCGGAACTGGTCGCGCGGGCGCGCGCGATCGCCCCCGAACTCCGGGAACGAATCGCCGTCGCGGAGCGCTTGCGGCGCTTGCCGGACGAAAATGTCGCCGCGCTCCGTCAAGCCGGCCTCCTCAAAGTGTTGCAGCCCCACCGCTATGGCGGGCATCAAGCGTCGCTCCGAACCCATATCGACGTGGTGGCGGAATTGGCGCGCGGCTGCGCCTCGACGGGCTGGTGCGCGGGCGTCGTGCACGCTCATTCCTGGCTGATGAGCCTGTTTCCGCGACAGGCGCAGGAAGACAGTTTCGGCGCCGATCCCGAGGCCATGATCTCGGCGGTGATCTCGCCACGCGGGACCGCGAGGCGCGTCAAGGATGGCTTTATCCTCAGCGGCTTTTGGGCGTTCTGCTCCGGCTCCGAACACGCCCAGTGGCTGTTGCTCGGCGGCGCCGTGCAGGACGATAGCGGCGCCCCGATCGACGAAGGCGATTTTCTCGTGCCGTCCTCCGCCGTCACCATCAAGGACGATTGGAACGTGATCGGCCTGCGTGGCACCGGAAGCTGCGGCATCGTCGCCAAGGACGTCTTCGTGCCGGAACATCGCTATCTGTCGCTGCCGCTGGCGATCGCGGGGCGCGCTCCGGGCGCTGGCCTGCACGATGGCGGGCTTTATCGGTCCGCGCTGGTGCCGGTGCTGGCGCTCGCGATCACGCCGGCGGCGCTGGGCGCCGCGGAGGCCGCGCTCGACGCGTTCAACGCGCGTCTTCCCGGCCGCGAACTCGCTTATACCCAGCGCGAAATCCAGATCGAGATGCCGGTGACGCACATGCAGGTCGCCGATGCCGCGACCAGGATCGCGACCGCGCGTCTCGTTCTATATCACTGCGCGGATGAAATCGCGTGGGCGGCCGAACGCAACGAGACGATGGATTTTACGAAACGCGCCCGCGTCCGCATGGATTGCGCGTGGGCCGTGCGGCTGTGTCTCGAAGGCGTTGAAATCTTGATGCTGGCTTCCGGCGGGTCGGGGATCGGCGATACAAATGCTGTCCAGCGCGCCTGGCGCGATCTTCACGCCATCAACATGCACGGCCTGCTCAATCTTCAGACCAATCAGGAAATGTATGGCCGCGTGTTGCTCAACCTCCAGCCGAACACGCCGCTGATCTGAGACGATTTCGGCGACAATTGTTTCAGCTACATCTCTTGCCAATTCGCCGGAGCTTCGCGCTGGTGCGGCGGTCCTCAAAGCACGGCGAAATAGCGGAAGATCGAATGATCCGCGCGCCGGTCGGCCGCTCCGACGAAAACGGTGCGGGTAAGCCAGTCATGCGGACCCACCGGTGCTTCGAAGGTCGGCGCGACACGCATGTAATATTCCCGCGGATCGACGGGCTCCAGCGCTTCCATGCGGCGCAGGATTTCGGGCGGCGCGTGGCGAAAGCCGCGGTTCTTGATGACGATCAAGGTGCCGTCGGAAGCTTCGAGCATGTATTGGGCATTGAATTCGACGACGCCGTTGGGCCACCAACTCGCCCAGTCGCCGCCGCTGTCGGGGACGACGTGCCCCTGGAGCCGAGGCCCCGAAATCTCGCCCCCCGAAGTCGGTGTGAAGCCACGGCGCACGCCGCTGGGCAGCAATCCGATCTTGGTGCGCGAGGTAAACTTCACCTCGATCTGAAAAGCGAATTCGAGTCTCGGTTCGATGCCATGCTCCATCGCGCACCTTTTCCTTTTCGAAATGACGCGGCCCCATGTCCCTATGCCGCCGAGCGGCGTCCCCACAGTTCGGCGGTGGCGAGGCGCGCGCCCTCCGCCAGAGCGCCGAGCTTCGCCCACATGATCGAAGGATGCACCCGTCGGCCGAACGGTCCTTGGGCGAAACCGCAATCGGTGCTGCCGATTACGTTCTCGCGGCCGACCAGTTTCGCCAACCGCACGATGCGCTCGGCCACCAATTCGGGATGCTCGACGACGTTGGTCGAATGGCTGATCACGCCCGGCAGCAACATCTTCCCTTCGGGGAGCTTGACGGATTCCCAAACCCGCCATTCATGCTCGTGGCGCGGATTCGCCATTTCGAGCGAATAGCCGCCGACCCTGACGTTCAGGATCAAATCGACGATGTTCTTGACCGCGACGTCGTTGGTGTGCGGGCCGTTCCAGCTTCCCCAACAGATATGATAGCGGCTCCGCTCCTCGGGGATGCCGCGCAAGGCATGATTGAGCGCCTCCACGCGGACGCCCGCCCATTTGCGGTAGTCTTCCAAACTCAGCGGCGGCACCATCACATCGTAATAGGACGCGAGGAAAGCGTCGTCGATCTGCACCGTCAGTCCCGAATCGACGATCGCCTGGTACTCGTCGTGGAGCGCGGCCGCGATCGCGAACAGCGCTTCCTCTTCGTTGCGGTAATATTCGTCGCCGCGTTGCGGCAGCACGCTCGCCGGCGCGACGACGGGAAGAAAGCCGCCGCCGACGGAGCTTCGCGCCACGGCCGATTTCAGGTTGGCGATGTCGCGCTGAATCGATTCATGGCCGCGATAGGAGATCGGTCCCGTTATCACCCAACTGCCCCGACTGCCGATCGATTGGCCCAATCCCGCCGGACCGAAGGCGCCCTCGTATTCGGCATAGAACTCGGCGAAATCGCGACGGTCCTTGCCGTGGGTCGATGCCAGCGCGTCGCCGGTGTCCCGCCGATATTCGAAACCGCTCAGCCGTTCCAGGACATAGCGCGACCAACTGATCGACTTGCCGAACTCGCCATCGCTGACGAGATCGATCCCAACCGCCGCCTGTTGCCGAACGATTTCGGCCACCGAGCGCCGCAGGCACTCGGAAAACGCCGCTTCGTCGCCGGGTTCGCCCTCTTGCCTTGCTCGTACGAGGGCAAGCAATTCCGGCGGGCGAATGAGACTGCCGACATGCGTGGTGAGAATCCGCTCGCTGGATGGCATCGTGTCCTCCTGCAATATGCTTTTGGCGGCCTAATCGCTGCGACCTCAGATGATGGGCGGCACTGTCTGCACGCGTTTCGGCCAAATCGTCCGCAGCTTGCCGTCCTGCCATTCGGCCAGGATCGAATTGTTGTAGACGTTGAGGCCGTCCGGCCCGTACTTCACCTTGCCGCCTTCGATCGGCACCGGGAGCCCGGTGAATTCCGTGTTGGCCAGCACCTCGCGCAGCTTCGGGCCCTCGCGGCTGGCGGCCTTTTCCAGCGTGTCGCGGATAATGATGCCGGTCGAATACCCGATCTCGAGCTGCTCGTTCGGCGGATAGTGGGATTTGTCCGGATGGGCCTTGCGGTACGCCTCGACGAGTTCGCTGACGCCCGGCACCGGCAGGTCCCAGTTGCCGGTGCACACGCCCATCAGATGTTCCGAGTTCTTGCCCAGCGCGTTGCCGACCGATTCCGTGTTGAACACGCCGCCATTGACGATCGGCACGGTCACGCCCAGCGAGCGCAGCGCGTTCACGATCAGGATCAGATCGTTGAGGAACGCGCCCAGAAAAATCACGTCGGGTTTCAACTGGAGCACGGGCGCCACCGCCACCGAGGGGTCGGTCAGGCCCATCTGATAGCCGAAGGATTGCACCACTTCGAGGCCGATCTTCTTGGCCTCTTCCGGCAGCTTCTTCTGCACCACCAACCCGACTGCGTCGTTGCTCATCACGATGATGCAGTTCTTGGGCGGGGCGCCTTTGGTCGCCTTGAACATTTCGTAGACCGTGTCCATCCCGTAATTCCAGATGGCGCCGCCCTGGGGCAGGATCTTGAAGGTATATTTCATCCCGCGCAGCACGATCGGATCGGCATAGGAATTGGTGACCAGAGGAATCTGCGATTTCTCGCATTCGATTTGCGCGGCCATGGTCATCGCGCTGGCGGTGACACCGGCGACAATGACGGCCTTGTCCAAATCGATGATGCGCCGGGTGACGCTGGCGGCCTGCGCCGCGTTCTCCGAAGTCGTGTCGGCGATCACCGCGCGGAGCTTGGCGCCGCCCAGCG
>Ga0182024_10025114_pt1 | contig 10542 bp, 10 predicted proteins | sample P32metaG_FD_120480 | JGI IMG/M metagenome (GOLD analysis project Ga0182024, IMG submission 120480) | Permafrost microbial communities from Stordalen Mire, Sweden - P3-2 metaG (Illumina Assembly) | ecosystem: Environmental > Terrestrial > Soil > Wetlands > Permafrost | place: Sweden: Stordalen...
AATTGCATATGGAGTGATTGCTGCACAACGCAGCCGCAAGCTCCAACCCTCCCGCCCGTTGGCGGGGAGGGTGGCGACGCGTAGCGGCGCCGGGTGGGGGGACTACGCGAACTCGGTGTTCGCGCCCGTCGACGCGCGGCTGCCGCAATGAGCGCCTGATGGATTGATGTTGTGCGTCTGGCCACGTGTGCCACCGCGGAGTTTGGGCGGCCTCGACATCACCGCAATGTCACAGTTCGCGTAGTCCCCCCACCCCGCCGCCTCGCTGCGCGAGGCATCGACCCTCTCCGGAACGACGGCACCGCGGGCTCCACCCTCCCGCCCGTTGGCGGGGGACAACAACCGCCATATGCGATTGCCCTGCCTCCTCTCCGCCACGGACAGGTCTGTAACGTTGCACCGCATCGGGATACAAACGTCAGACACGGGGACACGCCTCCGCATCATGTCGCGGATCATCATCGAGGGGGTGAAGCACGTCTACCGGCCGCCGCGCGCCCGGCCGGTGCTGGCGCTCGACGATGTCTCGCTCGCAGTGGGGGCGCGGGAATTCGTCGCCCTGCTGGGGCCTTCGGGCTGCGGGAAGTCGACGCTGCTTTATCTGGTCGGCGGCTTTCTGCGAAACGAGACCGGCACCATATCGGTCGACGGCAAGCCGGTCGGCGCGCCGGGACCCGATCGCGGCATCGTGTTCCAGCATTTCGCTCTGTTCCCGTGGAAGACCGTGCGCGCCAACATCCTCTATGGTCTCGAGCGGCAGGGGCTGCTCACGCGGGCACAACGCGAAGAGCGCGCCCAGGCCTTCATCGATCTGGTCGGCCTCAAGGGCTTCGAGGACAGCTACCCGTCGCATTTGTCGGGCGGCATGCGGCAGCGCACCGCCATCGCCCGCACGCTCGCGTTCAATCCGGGCATCCTGCTCATGGACGAGCCGTTCGGCGCGCTCGACGCCCAGACCCGCGCCCTGATGCAGAGCGAGCTCCTGGGCATCCTGCGGCGCGATCCCAAGACGGTGATCTTCGTCACCCACGACGTGCAGGAAGCGGTCTATCTGGCCGATCGGGTCGCGGTGATGTCGGCGCGGCCGGGCCGCATCAAGGCCATCGTGGAGACCAAGTTCGATAAAGCGGCGCCCGATATTCTCAAGGCCAAGGCCTTCGTGGACAAGGTCGATGAAATCTGGAACCTGGTGCGCGTCGAGGCCATCAAGGCGCAGGAGACCGGGGCGTGACCCGATGAAATCCGCGCTCATCCGCTATCTGCCCTTGCTTATTCTCGCTGTCGCCTGGGAAGCGGTGGCGCGGCTGGGGCTGGTTTCCTCGCTCGCCTTGCCGCCGCTCAGCAAGGTCATGGCGGCCTGGCTCGATCTCGTCCGTGACGGCGAGCTGATCCGGAACGGTCTTGCCTCGCTCTATCGGGCCGGCCTGGGGCTCGCGCTTGCGGTCGCGATCGGCACCGCGCTCGGGATCGCCATGGCCTCCTCACGCGCCCTCGATGCACTGCTCGGCCCGCTGGTCGAGCTGTTCTATCCGATGCCGAAATCGGCGCTCATTCCGGTGACGGTGCTGTGGCTCGGCTTCGGCGACGGCTCGAAGATCCTGCTGATCTTCCTCGGCTGCATGCTGCCGGTGACGCTCGGCGCTTTCAACGGTGCGCGCGGCGCCGAGGCGGTCTTGATCTGGTCGGCGCGCAGCATGGGGGCCGGCCGCTTGCGGGTGCTGCGCGACGTGGTGCTGCCGAGCGCGCTGCCGGAGCTGCTCAACGGCATCCGCGCCGCGCTTGCGCTCGCCTTCATCCTGCTGGTGAGCTCCGAGCTGATCGTGGCGCAGCAGGGGCTCGGCTATCTGATCGGCTTCCTGGGCTCGAGCGGCGCCTATGAGGCAATGTTCGCGGTCGTCCTGACCGTGGCCACGCTCGGTTTCGCGGCCGACCGCGCCTACGGGTTGCTGATGCGAAGGGCGCTGCAATGGCGCGACTGACGGCGTCGCGACTGACACTGGCGCGACTGATTGGGGCGCGCGCCAAAATGGCACGGCTGATACCGATCGTGCTTCTGGGGCTCGCCTGGGAGGGGTTTGCGCGCAGCGGCGCGGTGACGCCGTTCATGCTGCCGCCGCTCAGCGCCGTGCTGCTGCGCATCTGGTCGGACGCCAGCGCAGGCGATCTTGCGCTCAACACCGGCCTCACGCTTTACCGCGCGCTCGCGGGCTTTCTGATCGCCGCCGGCGCCGGCCTGGCGCTCGGCTGTGCGATGGCGCGCAGCGCGTCCGTGCGCTGGTTCTTCGACCCGATCATCTCGGTCGGGTTTCCGATGCCCAAGATCGCGTTCCTGCCGATCGTGATCCTCTGGCTCGGCTTCTTCGACACGCCCAAGATCGCCATGGTGGCGGTCGATGCGATCTTTCCGGTGGTCACCGCCACCATCGCGGGCCTGCAGGCGGTCGAGCGCGAGCTGATCTGGTCGGCGCGCAACATGGGGGCGGGCGGGCGCGCCTTGCTGTGGCAGATCATGCTGCCGGCGGCGCTGCCGCAAATCCTCACCGGGCTGCAAGTCGCGCTGCCGCTCTCGCTCATCGTGGCGGTGGTCGCCGAGATGGCGATGGGCGGCTACGGGCTGGGCGGCGCCATGATGACGGCATCCCGCTTCGCGGATTCACGCGGCGTGTTCGCCGGCATCGTGGAGATCGGCGCGGTCGGCCTCTGCCTGGTCAAGACCATGGCGATGCTGCGCGCCCGGCTTTTGGTCTGGCACCCGGAGGCCGAGCAGCAAGCCATGACGTAGGCCGATACCGCACTGAATTGAAGCACCGAATCGATGATTGCGGCAGCGATGGTCCTTTCGTGCGCCGGCGGCACTCGATCGCGCCCCCGCCGATGCGCGCGAGATTTCGAAGGAACCAGCGGCCGGGCTACCCGTTGGTACGCTGTCACGCCAACCGGTGTCGCAGCCACGATGGAACCCGGCTCCCCATGGACATGCTTCTGGTCAAGATTTTCGCCACCGCGCTCACGCTCAGCCAGGTGACGACGGCGCCCGATGCGCTCAAGACCCATTTCGACCGCGACGCCGATCAGGGCAAGGTGGTCGCGCTCCTGCGCGACGGCTGCATGCATATGCGCAAGGTGTTCGAGATCGAGGACATCAACCTCGACGATCTGCTGGCGACCGCGATGCAGGATGCGGACCCGACCGCGGGCGGATCCGCCGCCTTTCGCGGCATCAAATTCGCCGACCTGCAAAACGCGTATCGTCAATTCTGCACCGACGAGCCCGCCGCCCAATGGGGCTTCGATACGCCCGCCGTCATCGACTTCTACAACAAGACGCTCGCCGATCTGCCCGACCCCGCGCGGCTCAAGGGCCTCAAGCTGCCGGGCGCGACCGTCATGCTGGATGGCAAGGGCGACCGCTTCAAGGAAGTGTCCGGTGCGGATCAGCGCCGGATCTCGGTTCCGCTCAGCGAGATTCCCGTGCTGGTGCAGAAGGCCTTCGTGGCGGCGGAGGATAAGCGCTTCTACGAGCATGCCGGCATCGACGAACGCGGCTTGATCCGGGCGGCGGTGTCCAATCTGGCGGAGCCGGGGCATCCGCAAGGCGGCTCCACCATCACCCAGCAGGTGGTGAAGAACCTCCTGGTCGGCGACGACGTCAGCTACGAACGCAAGATCCGCGAGATCGTGCTGAGCTCGCGGCTCGAGCGCGTGCTCGGCAAGGACGAGATCCTCGAGCTTTACTTGAACACGATCTATCTCGGGCGCAGCTCCTGGGGGGTCGAGATGGCGGCGCGCAGCTATTTCGGAAAATCCGCCAAGGATCTCACGTTGGCGGAGGGCGCGCTCTTGGCCGGTCTGCCGAAGGGGCCGAGCTATTTCAGCCCCGACCGCTATCCGGACCGCATGCGCGAGCGCCGCGCGTATGTGCTGGGCCGCATGCAGGAGGATGGCGTGATCACTGCCGCGGAGGCGGCCGCGGCGCGCGCGCGCGAGCCGGTCCTCATTCCGTTCGAGAAGCCGCAGCGCGACTTCGGCTTCGTTTTCGCCGATCAGGTCGTGCGCGAAGCCACCAAGCTCGCGGGCACCAACGGGGTGACGTCGAAATCCTATACCATCCATTCGACCATCGACGAGCCGCTGCAGCGGAGCGTGGAGGCATCCCTGCAGGAGGGGCTCTCGCGCTACGAGCGGGATTTCGGCCGCGTGCATTTCCAAGGCCCGGAAACCAACCTGAGTGCCGCCATCGCGCGCCTGGAAGGCCAGGCCCCGGCGCCGGACGCAAAGGCCGCGGATGCCAAGCCGGCCGACAAACGCCCCGCTTGGCAGCGCGCCTTGGCGAATGCGCGGCTCCCGCTCTATGACGTGCATTGGACGCCCGCCCTGGTGCTGCAGACCGCGGCTGGAAAGCGCGGGCGCGCCGGGATCGAGGTCGGCCTCGCCGACGGCCGGGTCATGCCGCTTGCGGGCGACACCGGGCCGATCCAGGGCAAGCTCAAGCCGGACGATGTGATCTTCGTCCATCTGAGCGACCGCAACGGAAAATCGGGCGGCAAGGCCGAGCTGCGGGTGCGTCCCGAGGTGCAGGGCGCCGCGGTGGTGCTCGAGAACGCCACCGGACGCATCCTGGCGATGAGCGGCGGCTTCTCCTATCCGCTGAGCCAGCTCAACCGCGTCACCCAGGCGCAGCGCCAGCCCGGCTCCGCGATCAAGCCGCTGAGCTACCTGGCGGCGCTGGAAAACGGGCTGCAGCCCAACACCCTGATCCGTGACGAGCCGATCACGCTCCCCCCGATCGGCGGCCACGGCGAGGAATGGTCGCCGAAGAACTACGAAGGTGGCGGGCGCGGCGTTCTCCCGCTGCGCCAGGCGCTGGAGGAATCGCGCAACCTCGCCACCGCGCATCTGCTCGACGGCGGCATCGCGGCAAAGCCGGAGCAAAGCCTCGACCGCCTGTGCGCGCTGGCGCAGGAGCTCGGCATCTATCGCGACTGCGTGCACTATTATCCGTTCGTGCTCGGCGCCCAACCGGTGCGGCCGATCGATCTGGCGGCCTTTTATGCGGCCATTGCCAACGAGGGCGTGCGCCCGAGCCCGCATACGGTCGATGCGATCGAGCAGGACGGCATGACCTATGCGTGGCAGGCGCCGGCAGCGACGCCGCCAAGTGCCGACGACCGCGCCGCCTTCTATCAGCTCAAGACCATGCTGCAGGGCGTCGTCCAGCGCGGCACCGCCCGCGCCATGGCGCCGCTCTCGCCCTACGTCGCCGGCAAGACCGGCACCACCGAGGACGAGAACGACACCTGGTTCGTCGGCTTCACCAACGAGATCACGGTCGCCGTGTGGGTAGGCTACGACAATGCCGGCGACACGCACCGCACGCTGGGCGAAGGTTCGACCGGCGCCAGCGTCGCGGTTCCTATTTTCCAGTCGATCGTCGAGGCGGCCTGGAATCACGGGATGAGCAAGACCGTGCTGGCGCCGCCCTCGGTGGAGGCCAAGGCCGAGCTTGCGTGCGATTACGATGCCAAAGCGGGCAAATCGCGCCGGCGGGACTCGGGCGACTGCGTGCGGCTCGATGCCAAAGGCCGTCCGATCGATGCGCGCTATCGCCTGGTCTCGCGCGAAAGCACCTATGCGAGGCGCGCCGCTCCGGCCGATGACGGCACCGGCAATCCGGGCTACGCCGCCTTCGGCAGCGCCGGCCGTCCCGCCGAGGGGTCGCGCGATTGGTTCGGCGGCTGGCGCGGGCAAAGCCAGCAACGCAACGGCTTCTTCTGGAACTGGTGATCCGCCGGCGGCTTAAGCGCGCGCAAACCGATTGGCAGCGGCAACGCGCCGCGCAGGACTTCCTCGGCTGGGTCAAGGAGCCCGATCTGCTCGCACCGGCGGGTCGCAACCGCCAAAAGAGATTTCGTTTGGGCTTTGCTCGCTTTCCGGTTATATAACCGGAAACAGGTTTTACCGGCATCCGGAGCAGCCCCTATGGCCAGCAAATCCCAGCGCAGGGCGACCCGCACGCACCGCCGGCGCGCGGCGGCCCTCGGTTTAGTGCGCGTCGAGGTTCAGGCGCCCAGAAGGGATGCCGGTCTCATCCGGGCGCTGGCTGAGACCTTGCGCGGGACGGCCGCGAATGCCGAGGCGCTTCGATCGGCGCTGGCGAAAGTCCTGATCAATCCCGAGGTCAAGACCGCCTTCGATGTATTTGGCTCCGAACTTCCCGATGAGACCTTCGCCGGGGTTTTTGACCAGCCGCGCCAACGGGATTGGCGTGAGGTTGATCTGTGAAATTCCTGCTCGACACGAACATCATTTCGGAGATCCGGAAGCGCGACCGAGCCCATCCGAACGTTGCGCGTTGGGTCGCTCACACTCCCGTCGAGGAGATCGGGACGAGCGTCATGGTCCTCGCCAAGATCCGTCGCGGCATCGAGTTGAAACGGCGGCGCGATCCGGAACAAGCCAAAGCGCTCGATCGATGGTTCGCGCAGATGCGGATCCGGCTTGCGGATCGGGTCCTGCCCATCGACGAGCCAATCGCGGAAGCCTGGGCGCTGCTCGCTGTCCCCGATCCCTTGCCGCTGATCGATGGGCTCCTGGCGGCGACCGCCAAGGTGCATGGCCTGACGCTGGTCACCCGCAACGTCGCCGACATTACGCCGGCCGGTGTGCTGTTTCTCGATCCGTTCGCCGCTTGATGGCGGCTCAGGCGGACGCGAATTCGATGCCGATGCTGGCTTCCGACCGCCAGATCAGACGGCAGCGGCGGCGCGTGCCGTCGGGGAAAAGCAGGGTGAACTTGACGGGCACACGGTCGGAGTTGGTGATCAATACGCGCGCGCCGGTCGCCGACAGGTCGCTGAGCATCCCGCTGAGCGCTGGCAGGCCGTCATCGAATTCCAGCCTGACGACGTGGTTCTTGCGCTCGCGCGGACTCTTGCGCTGCGCGACAGCCGCCCGGGAAAAGCGTTGCGAGGCCATCCAATGTCGTTCCAGAGACAATGCCGCTGCAAGGCACGATATAGCGAAATTGTTAGCAAAGCTTAAACGATTGAGAAAACGCCCCGCGCCGCTATGATCATGGCGCTCAAGCGCAAGTCTCGATGGCAAATATTGGGAGGATGTCAACCATGAGCCTCAAGCCAACCAAGAGCCTCAAGCCAAGCCTCACCACCGCAAGCGCGGCGCTGCTCGCGGCCGGCCTGTTCGCCGGCATGGCCAGCGCGGCAGCCGCCGGATCGCTCGGCGGCCCGTTGGAGCTGCAGGACGAAGGCGTGTTCTTCGTCAACGCGCAGACCACGACGACCAATTTTCCCGATACGCCGGCCACCGGCGCGGCGACGCCCGGCGAGATCACGATCGACCAGATGTATGTGCAGTACCGGATCCCGAAGACGATTTCGGGGCCGCCGATCGTCATGGTGCACGGCTCCGGCCACACCGGCGTCACCTACGAGACCACGCCGGACGGACGCGAAGGCTGGGCCACCTATTTCGCCCGCAAGGGCTTTCCGGTCTATGTGGTGGATCACGTCGGCCGCGGCCGCTCGGGCTTCGATCCGACCGCGATCAATCGCGCCAAGGCGCAATCCAATTCCGGCCTGCTGCCCTCGGTGCCGCTCACCACGCGCGAGCGCGCCTATCCGAACTTCCTGATCGGAGCCCAATATCCGACGCCCTATCCGGGCCAGCAGTTCCCGGTCGAGGCGCAGGACCAGTATTTCGCGCAGCTGGTGCCCAATACCGAGAACCTGCTGCCGGGCGGCGGGACCAATACGGTCAAGGCGTTGGCCGCGCTCCTCGACAAGATCGGGCCGGCCGTGGTGATGGTGCACTCGCAGTCGGGCGGCTACGGGCTTGAGCTGATCCGCCAGCGCGCCGCCAAGGTGCGCGGCTTCATCGACATCGAGGGCAGCTGCGGCCCGCTCAGCGCCGACGATGTGGGGAATTCGTTCCGTAAGGTGCCGACCCTCATGGTGTTCGGCGACTACACCGAAGGCTCGAGCGGCCCCAACGGCGACGAGCGCCGCAAGCTGTGCAACCAATCGGTCGATGCCATCAACGCCGCCGGCGGGACCGCCAAGTTCCTTTACCTGCCCGCGCTCGGCATCAAGGGCAACAGCCACATGCTCATGATGGACAAGAACAATATCCAGATCGCCGACCTGATCATCGGCTGGCTCGGTCCCGCGGCTGCGGCGACCGCGAAGAACTGATCGCGGCCGGCAAGGAGGAAGCCATGCGAGGAGGAAGCCATGGGGCTCTCGGCACGACGTGAGATCTTCAGCAAGCTGGCGATGCTGGGCGGCCTAGCGGCGATCGGCAGCGCCGGCCCGGCCGCCGCGCAGGCCCCGAGCCGGCGCTTCGTCAAACGCGAATCCGCGGAACGCTCGGGCTATTCGCAGGCGGTCGTGACCCAGGGCGGCAGGACGATCTGGCTTGCCGGCCATACCGGCGCGGTCGATGCCTCCGGCAAGTCGCTTGCCGGCGACCTCGACGCGCAGGTCCACGCCGTGTTCGCGGCGCTCGCCGCCACCCTGGCGGAAGCCGGCGGCAAGCTCTCCGACATGGTGACCATGACGGTGTTCATCACCGATCCGCGCAACCATCGCCGCTTCACGGAATTGCGCCGGGAAATCCTCGGCGAGAACTTTCCCGCCAGCGCGTCCATTGCCATATCGCATCTGGCCAACCCCAATGCGCTGCTTGAGATCCAGGCCGTCGCAGTGATCGCGTAGTCGTGTTGCAACGTGTCCCGGCCTTGAGCCGGGACCGTCCCAAGCTCTGAATTTGGAACGGTCCCGCTCCGTGACGGGAGAAGTTGGAACAGAAGCTTGCGTTCGTCGGAATTAGAAAAGCGCGCGGTCACTATGAAGGAATCGCCACATCCGCTCATTCCCGCGGACGCGGGAATCCAGACTTTGCCAAACTGCAAGGACTCTCGGTGGGCAAAGACTAGGTCCCCGCGTCCGCGGGGACGAGCGGGAGAGGCTTTGCTTTGACAATTCTCCTCACAGTGCGCGCGCGGGAATGAGCGGGCGAAGTCCCGGTGTCGTCATTGCCCAATTTGAAGAAGGCGTCGGCGCTCCTCACGGATTGTTCAATTTCTGCAGCCGCTCGACGATGTGCGGGGGGCTGCGATAGGCGCGCGCGATCACCTCGGCAAGTTGCTCGCCGGTGCGCGGTGCGTTGAGGCCGAGCCCCATGCGCTCGCCTTCGGCCAGGAATTCGGGATCCGCGAAGGTGTCGGCGAGCGCCTTGCGCATGGCGGCGACCCGCTCGGCCGGCACCTCGGGCGGCATCACCAGGGGCCGCCCGAGCGCCAGCGGCGCGAACCCCGCCTCCATCACCAGCTTGTCGTCCGCGTTGGTGATGAGATCGGGCGCGAACGGAACAGCGGGCAGTTCCTGCAGCCGCTCGGGCCCATATTGGACAATGGGCTTGGCCAGCTTCTCGGGCAGCCAGTTCGGGCGGGTGGAGGTGAGCGCGCTTTGGAAGACGCTCGGATAGCCGTCGAGCTCGCCGCGTTCCATGGCCAGGAAGGCATCGTTCTGGCCCGGATAGCCGTTGACCAGCTTCATCCTTGTGCCAAGCGTCGCATTGAGGAGCCGCGCATAGAAGGCCGGCGTCGAATTGGCGCCGGACGCGCCCATCTGGGTTTCCCGGCTCTTGAGGTCGGCTACCGAATTCACCGGCACCGTGTGCCACACCAGCACCATGGCGACCTCGAAGCTCGGGGTGCCGAGCCAATTGAGCCTGGTGGCGTCGTAGCGCGCCTGTTTGGTTCCGAACAGCGGCTCGAGCGGAGTGTTGTTTTGCACCAGCGCCAGCACGGTGCCGTCCCGCTCGGCCGAGTTGTAGATGTAGTTCAAGGCCAGAATGCCGCCGGCGCCCGGCATGTTGCGCACCACCACGGTCGGGTTGCCGGGAATGTGCTTGCCGATGAAGCGTCCGATCGCGCGCGTCATGGTGTCGTAGCCGCCGCCGGTCGAGGAGCCCACCACCAGCGCGACGGTCTTGCCCTTGTAGAAGTCGGCGATGCCATCGGCCTGCGCGGGCGCGCCGCTCAACGCCATCAGCAGTGCGATGATCAACTTGTGCAGCATTGCGTGGCTCCGTCCGTAGCCTGGATGGAGGCGCGCAGCGCCGCAATCCGGGGCGTCAGTCCCGCATTCCGCAAGAGCTCCATAGCCCGCGAAGACGGGCGTAAACGCCCTCATGCGGGCTACATTCACTCCAGGCGGACATTCTTGGAGAAGTCGTAGTCGTGGCCGCTTTCGCAGGAGAAATTCCAGCGCACCGTCTTGTTCGAATAGCCGCCGCCGAACACATCGGCAAGAAAGCGTTGCTGCGCCGCCCAGCCGGCTTGCGCCTCGGCCTTGCGGTAGCGCCCCGGCATGGTGTCGTTCAGCCAGCCGTGGGGCGCGCCCTCGTAGACGTGGATGTCGTAGCTTTTCCTGTGGGCCTCGAGGCAATTGCGGAAGCGCTGTACGTCGGCGAGCGAGATGATGTGATCGGCCTCCCCGAAGGCGCCGAACACCGGGCAAT
>Ga0182024_10025115_pt1 | contig 10542 bp, 4 predicted proteins | sample P32metaG_FD_120480 | JGI IMG/M metagenome (GOLD analysis project Ga0182024, IMG submission 120480) | Permafrost microbial communities from Stordalen Mire, Sweden - P3-2 metaG (Illumina Assembly) | ecosystem: Environmental > Terrestrial > Soil > Wetlands > Permafrost | place: Sweden: Stordalen...
AACACGCCTTCGGCGCCGGCGTCGACCACGACCGTGTACGTGGCCGATGTCTTGAGCGGGGTGTCGGGCGTCAATGTGGCCGTATTCTTGTTGGAATTGTAGCTGACCGTCACCGGCACGTTGTCGCCCAAGGAATCCTGTAAGAGCACCGTGCCGCTGGTAATCGTGCTGGCGTTCATGGCTTCGTTGAACTTGATTTGGATCGGTGCATCGATGTCGATCCCGGTTGTGGACGCGGCAGGCGTAACGGACAGCACCGCCGGAGCGGAGGGTGCCGTGGTGAATGTCCAGGTGACATTCGCGGCAAGCGTGTTGCCGTCGGAATCGGCCACGCCGTCGGCGCCGCCAGTGATGGCGACCGTGTACGTCGCTCCGGAGTTCAACGTGCTGGACGGCGTTAGCGTCGCGGTGTTGCTCTCCGAATCGTAAGTGACCGTTGCCGGCACGACATTGCTCGAGGAATCTTCGAGTTGCACCGTCGAACCGCTGATCGTGTCGGCGTTCATCGCCGTGAGGAAGGGAACGGTGATCGCGGAATCGGTCGCCACGCCAGTCGAGGCTAGCGCCGGTGAAACCGTGCCGGTCAACTGCGAAAAGACGACATCGACGTAGTAATTGCTATTCAGAATCGTCTGCGTGGGGAATGCGCTCGTTGCGTTGTAATCGTAAACGCTGCCCGTCGCTGTGAGCGGGCCGTTGACGGTGCTACCGTTGGCGAAGAACCCTTGGTCGTCCGCGTAGTTCCCGTTAGGGGCAAAGTAGGAGGCGATGAATGTCGTTCCGGCTTGGATCAACACGGGTTCCGAGAAATCGACTTCCTGCCAGCCCGAAGCCGTCTCGTCGCTGAATGTCGCGGTGGCGAGCAGCGTGCCGCTGGACGACCAAAGATTGCCGACGTTGGTCCCGCTGCTGCTGGCTCCCTTGTAGAAGCGGATGCCGACAATGTAGCCGCTCTCGCTGGATTGGAACTGAACGCCTAATTCCACCGCCTGACTGTCGGGATTGTCGCTATACGCGGGCACGGTGGTGTTGCTGAAGATCGTGGCTTCGCCCGGACCCGGCGTTGGCGCGGGAACGCCCGTCGCCGTGGTGAACGACGAAACGAAATTGCCGTCGATCGGGGCACCGGTTGGGTCGGTCACGCCGGAAGTGCCGCCGACGACAAACACCAAATAGGTCGCTCCCGGAGCGAGGGGGCCGGTCGGCGTGAGCGTCGCGGTGTCGTTCGCGGAGTTGTAGGTGACTGTCGCGGACGTAACGTTGCCCGCCGAGTCTTCGAGCTTCAGCGTGCTGCCGTCCACCGAGGCCGAATTCATCGCGGCGCTGAATTCAACGGCAACCGACGTAACCGCGACACCGGTGGCGTTGTTGACCGGCGTAACGGACACAACCGATGGCGCCGCGGCAGTGGTGAATGTTGCCGTAACATCACTGCCAAGAATGTCGCCGCCCGAATCGGCCACGCCATCGGCGCCGCTGGTAATGGTGAGCGTGTAGGTCGTCGAGGTGGCGAGCACAGCGGAGGGAGTGATCGTGGCCGTGTCGGTCTCAGAGTTATAGCTGACCGTGGTCGCAACGACGTTTTCCTGGGCGTCTTTCAATACGAGCGTGCTGGAGGTCAAAGTGGCGGCATTCATCGCGTTGTCGAACGCCACGGCGATCGATGTGTTGACCGGCACGGCCGTGCTGCCGTCGGCCGGCGTCACGGAGACAACCGAGAGCGGTGCTTCGGTCGTGAACGATGCCGTGACGTTGCTCGAAAGCGTGTCGCCGCTGGTATCCGCAACCCCGTCGTTGCCGCTGACAACGGTCACCGTATATGAAGTCGAATTTGCCAAAGGGGCGCTCGGAGTGACAGTGGCGATGCCGCTGTCCGCGTCAAAACTGACGTTGGTTGCAATCGAGTTTCCCAACGAATCCCGTAGCAGCAGCGTCGAGGTGTTCAACGTGTCGCTGTTCATGGGGTTGTTGAACTGCACGAGAATCGCCGAGTTGACGGGAACATTCGTGCTGCCGTCGTTCGGCGTGATCGACGTCACCGCCAGCGGCGCAAACGACGCCGTGACGGTGAACGATTGATCGGCTGTATTCCCGGCCAGGTCGGTCGCCGCGATTTCAACCGAATTGGCTCCGACCTCGGCGAAGGTGGGCGTCCAGGTCACCATCCCGGTCGAAGCGTTGATGCTGAATCCCGTCGGACCGGAGACCACCGAATAGCTCAAGCCGCTCGACACCGAATCGGTCGCCTGAGCAGTGTAACTGTACGGAGTCTTCACGGTCGCCGTGAGGTTCGGGCTGGAACTGAAGACCGGTGCGGCAGAATCAACTGTTAGAGACAAGGCGTTCGACGCCGCGCTGGTCAGGTTCGTCGTTCGCGTGGTATTGCCGACCGTGTATTGCTGATCCACAAGAGATTGCTCGGCAGTGATCTGATGATTGCCATCGGCGAGTAGCGTGGTGCCGTCGGTCGTCACGACGACACTCGACGAGGTCGCGACGGCGCTGCCGATCTGCGTGCTGCCGTCCAAGAGGATCACGGTGTCACCCGAGGTGACACCCGTCACGAGGAACTGCAGCTCATGGCCCGAGTCCGAATTGTTGAGCGAAGTGATGTCGTCGCTGCTGCTCGATCCTGTATCGGACGCGGCCTCCAAGCTGATTCCCGTCGGAGCCGCCGGATCGATGAACAACGGTACCATCTGCGTGTTCGGCGCCGAATTCGGGGTTGTGGAGCTGGCAACGCCGAAAAACATCGGTGTTACGCCAACCAGACCGTTGGTCGGCGTGACGGTGACCATTCCCGTCGTCGAATTCACGCTGAAATTCAAATCCGAACTGATCGTTTGCGTCGGAGTCAGGTCGGCGCTTGGATAGTTCGATGCGATGTCGGCCAGGCCAGTCTGGTCGTAATAGGTCACCGGATCGCCTTCGAGGTCGAAGGCGGACAATTGGAAGCTAACCGCTGTGTTCACGGTCGTGGTCACGCTGCTGGGCGCCGTGGGAACGGTGTTGAGGACTGGTCCTGGGTCGTTCGGATCGGCTTGCACGGTGACTTGAAAAGTCTGCGATGTCGTGCCGCCGTTTCCGTCGTTGGCCGTGACGGTCACCGATCCGCTGCCAGTCGTGCCGAGCGGCGCCGAGAGACCCAACGCGAAGTCGTTGTTGTCGGTCGTGATCGTCGCCGAAGTAACGGTCACCGGACTGAAGGGCAGGTTGTTGTTCGAGGAATCGTTAGGCACGTTGCCAATTTCGGTCAGGACATTGCTTCCCGACACGACCTGTCCGAAGACCGCGTATTGGTAATCGAGGAACGACGAAGTCGCCGTGGTGGTGATGAAGAATTCCGTGCTGCCGCTGTCGTCGGCCGCCGTACGGGCCAGGCCCACGACGCCGATGCTCGAGTAGCGCAGCGGCTGGGTCGGATCGGCCAGCGGCAGGGCGGGATTGAATTCGTCGTCCAGCGTTACGACCGAGGCGTTTTCCGGAGGCGTGGCGCCATCCAAACCTGCCTGGGCCACGAAACCGGGAACAATTCGGTAGAAATCGATGCCGTTGTAAGCCCCCGATTGGGCAAGGTCTTCTATTTGTTGCACCGTATTGGGAGCCGCATTCGGGAAGAGCTCGATGACGATTGTGCCGGAGAACGAAGTGTCGCCCGACTGGGTGCTGGCCGTATGCGAGATGTTCAAAACCAAATCCGGATTACCGGTTTGGAGATCCGCGGCAATCGCCCCATTGGTCGAGGAAACTGAATACGTCAACGGAGCGCCGCTCGGACTCGTGGCGTTGATCGGAATCTCCAGCGGCGCACCGGCGAGAAGCGTCACGTTTGACAACGGCAGCAATGTCGGCCCGGCCGTCAATAGATGCCGGTTTTCGAGATGTTCGATGCCAAGCGACCGCCGCCGTCGAGTCTGAATTCTCGCCGCACGGGAAGGAATGTGTCCGAAAATTCGCGCCCCAAGCTGTCGTAGCGGATTTTGCATGATGTCTCTAGGTGAACGCGCTGCCGCATCCGAAGTAAAAATGCAGACGCCCCTACATCGACGTGCCAGCAGAATTGGCCGTCGAGCCCTACATCGATCCTAATCCGACTTGCGGGATACCGCAACAATCTGGCAGTGTTGATAGTCCGCACGGCATCGACGGCACAACGAGTTGCCGAGCAACATTTCGCGCGCAACATGGCCCGCCGGAGGCACTTGCATGTTCGCAACGCATGAAAAAGATCGCTGATGCGCAAGAGCGCAATCTAGAGTCCGCTACGTCCGATGTACCGCACGAGCGGAGTTGCCAAACCCGGCCACCGCGCGAGTACACCGATCGCAGCCGATACTGCCCAGCGCCGTCGTAGCATCGATCCCAGCATTCGGCAAATCATCATGCGTCGGCCAAGCAAACGTCGATGCAACTTGTCCCACTTTCGTGCCGCGGTAAGTGGATCTCCTGCCAACGACTCAGCGACCAACGGTGTGAGTTCACAGGCCGATAGAATTCCCCAGGTCATTCCCTCGCCGGTAAACGGCTCGATGTAACCTGCCGCATCACCGACGACAAATAGCCGTCGGTCGGCAAGATGTCGCGGACGCCCGGTCAACGGCGGCGTACCCTGCCACACGGCGGAAGTAAGCTCCTCGGGCCACGGGAATCCGGCCTGGTCGACGATGGCGCGCGCCGCGATGGCGGGCCTCCCGGCCGCTACAACAATCGGCCGGTCGAAAGCGGCCGCCACATTCAAGCGACCATCCCCCAGTCGGACGAAGCCCACATAACCGCCATTGCCGATCGCCATGTAAATCGCCCCTAGCTCATAGAATGCGGGCGACGTGGCCAGCACGGCGCCGGCTCCAATTCGCGACCCGCGCGCTGGTTGGCGGCGACAGTTTTGATGCCGCGATAGAAAACCACCTTGGATTCCGTCGGCAGCCACGACCGCTTTGGCAACGATCGTGGCTCGATTGTCTGCACACGTCAGATCAACGCGCCACGATCCATTGACCCAATCTGCAAGTTGCGCCGTCGTGCCGGACTGAAATTCAACACCGGCGTCGACCGCGGCACGCGCAAGTGCGGCGTCGAGTGCATCGCGCGAGACCGCAACTCCTCCGTCGAGCGCCAGCGGCGCGCAGCGACCGGCCGCGGCAAGACAAAGTCGTCGGATCGGCTGCGCCGCCAGCGACGGCAAGATGTCGGCCAAGCCGATTCGCGCAAGAAGCTCGACGGCCGCGCTACCGACGCAACACCCGCATACCTTGCGACGTGGAAACTGCGCCTTGTCGACCAACAGCACCGACAGACCGAGGCGGGCCAACTGTCGCGCCGCGACCGATCCAGCGGGACCAGCGCCGACGACCAACACGTCCCAACGGCGTTGGGTCGTATCCGTCAACGCATTAGTCGGGTCGCAAGCCAGGGTGGTCATTCGCATCTCGCCACCAGGATAACACAAACCGAAACGGCATGCGGCGCTGAATTCTACAATCGGTCAGCCCGGCTTGCACGGCTAGCGAACGAACCTCGTCGATCGTGAATGCCGCACGCACGGAAAGCGGCCCGTCGACGCGGACCACGGGCGAGCGCGTCAGCAATCGCGTGCCGGCGTAGGTCAACCACCAAGCGACGTTTGATCGCGCCAGATCGCATACCACGACCAGCCGATCGCTTGCCGCCGCCATTCGCTACATGAGTTCCCCAGCGTCGGAATCGCTCAAATGATGAAGAAATAATGTGCAGATTACGGCGTCGTAGCTACCAGGCAGCTCGTCGTTCAACACATCGCATTGGAAGAAGTTGATCCTCGCGCCGGCCGCTTCCGCCTGCCGCTGGGCGAACTCGATCGCCCGCGGGCTGATATCGCACCCGGACAGTTCCAGCGCGCCGCCGTGTCGCCGCGCGATCTGAAGCAACGCCCGCGGAATATCGCCGGCCCCTGTCGCGACATCGAGCACGCGCGGCGGCCGCCCCAAGCGGCGGCTCAATTCGGCCAGCGGCGGCCAAATCAGCCGAGCAACGCGTGTCAATCGGTTCAGCCTTGAAAGGCCTCGCAACGCTTCATGATGCCAGCATTCGCCGAGCGACGGGTCGTCCATCAATTCGGGAAGCCGCACGCGGTGCTTCAGTCGTGGGAACAGTGGCATTGTGGGTCGTTCTGAAATGGGAGTTTTCTGCATTTGGCTATGAAACAGATTGTATTGAGCTACTTGCCGCGAAGCGAATTTGGTAAAACGCCACCCGGAAGCTGACCACCCGTTCAATGCCGAAAGGCCGCCATCGCCATTAGATCAATGATTGCTCAGATACTGGGAATCGGCACTGCGGTTCCCGAATTTCACGTCGAACAGGCCGACGCCGCCCAGCAGGCATCGCAGTTGTGTTGCGCCACCGAGCAGCAGGAGCGGCTGCTGACGGTGCTCTATCTCCGTGCCGGCGTTGAGAAACGGCACAGCGTGTTATTGACCGCGAGCACGAACGGCCGTCCCGCGGAGCAGTCGTTCTACAGTCTCAGTTCCGTTGGTTCGGCTGGCCCAACGACGGCCGAGCGCATGCAGGCCTACGATCGGCATGCCGCTCCGCTGGCAGTCGATGCTGCCGCGCGATCGTTGATCGACGCGGATGTGCAGGCAAACGAGATCACGCACGTGGTAACGGTGTCGTGCAGTGGGTTTGCGGCGCCGGGCGTCGATCTGGCACTGATCCGCGAATTGCAACTGCGGCCGGAGACTTCGCGAACCCACATCGGATTCATGGGTTGTCACGGAGCTTTGAACGGCCTGCGCGTGGCGAAAGCATTCGCCGAAAGCACGCCGGGCGCATGCGTATTGCTGTGCGCGGTTGAGCTTTGCAGTCTGCATCATCAATTTCTTTGGCAGCCCGATCAAATCGTGGCCAGCGCACTCTTTGCCGACGGCGCCGCGGCGGTAATTGTTCAAGCCGGCGGAAAGAATCAAGCGAACAAGAACAGCGGAACTGAAAACCGGATTGACTCGGAGCACGATGCACTTGATATCGTCGATTTGCGGTCGGCCGTCATACCGGATTCCAACGATTTCATCCAATGGCAGATCAAAGACCACGGTTTCGAGATGGCGCTTTCGACGCAAGTGCCCGGTCTCATCGATCGCGCCCTTCGACCTTGGCTCGAAGCCTGGCTCGGCGAACATCAATTGGGCATCGATCAGATTGGCTCCTGGGCCATTCATCCCGGCGGGCCACGCATCCTCGACGCCTGCGCCGCGGTGGTCTGTCCGAACTCCAAACGCCTGATCGATTCCGAGTCGGTGTTGGCGGAATACGGAAACATGTCATCGCCAACAGTGCTGTTTATTCTCGATCGCTTGCGGCGCCGCGACGCACCGCGGCCCATTGTCGCCCTGGCCTTCGGACCGGGAGTTGCCATTGAGGCGGCGCTGCTGAAATAGTTCGCGTATGGCGCCGTTGCCGTTGCGGAAAGCTTTGCCGGGTATTTGCGTTCGGCAAGATCGGCAACTCAGGCGAACGCTTTCGCTTCCGCCTCGCGGGCCACGGCGATGCATTCTTTCACGTCGGGCACGGGGTTGCGGGAGTTTTCTTCATACTCCAGCGACAGGGCGCCGTCGGCCGGGAAATTCACCTTCGCCAAGGCTTTGTAAACGCCCTCGACGTCGAGATGCCCCTTGCCGAGGATCACACCCCGGGAGGTGGCCGTCTGTTCCGCGAAATCTTTCAAATGCACGCCGAAGAGTCGATCGTTCAACAAGGTGATCGCCTTGACGGGGTCTTCCGCCGAGCGGATGTAATGGCCCAAGTCGGCGCAGGCGCCGATACGCGGATCGCGCCCCTTGATTGCATTGAGCACGTCGGCGATCTTGCTGTACAGCGCGCCGGGGCCATGATTATGAATCGCGATGCGAATGTCGAATTCGGCCACCAGCTTTTCCAGGCTATCGAACGCATCTTCCGAAGGATACGCGGAAAGATTCTTGATGCCGATCTTCTTGGCGAACACGAAGATCCGCCGATTCGCTTCGTGGTCTTTGCCGAATTCGTTCACGCCGTGCGCGGAAATCCGCATTCCGGCGGTCGACATTTTCGTCTTTATCTCCGCGATACGATCGTCGGACGAGCCGGGCGGAAAATGCTTCACGGAGAACTCGATCGCGGCGAAGCCCAATTCGTGGGCCATGTCGATCGCCTTTTCGACGGGGAATTCGCGGAAGGTATAGCTTTGCAGGCCGAGCGGAAAGCGGCTCGTCTTGGCCGCGCCGTCGGCGCCCCAGGCGAATCGCAACTTGCCGGCGATCAGCGATGCGCCCGCTACGCCAGCGGCGGCGCCTAAAAATCTGCGCCGAGTCGAATTTGTTTGCATGGTTGTCTCTCCAATGATATTGACATCGTGAATTGGATCGTCGGTGGAGCGGGCATGAGGGTCGCATGGGGGAAATTCGGCAACCCACGACAAGCATACGGCCTTTGCTATGGCTCGTAAACCCTTTGAAGTGCCGGAAGTTGCGTGGGCCAAAGCAACCTGCGATAGCCCAGAACTTTCGGACCGCTCGCCGACAAGCAGGTGATGCGGATGCACGGATTCGCCAAAAAACTGCTTTGTGTGTTTCACGGGGATTGGGCGTTCGCGAGAAGCGATTGGGCACTCACGCTCCGTGCGCATCAGTTCGCCTTCTCCGAGACGGTCGCCAAGATTTGTTGCACCTTCCCGAAGTCAGCGGGCTTGACCAAATGGTGATTAAACCCGGCGTCCTGTGAACGCTGACGGTCCGACTCCTGCCCGTAGCCGGTCATGGCGACCAACACGACATGCTGGAGAACTGGCTGCTGTCGCAGCCGCTTCGCTACCTCATAACCGTCGAGTCCTGGCAAGCCGATGTCCAACAACACCACATGCGGCCGATATTTGAGGGCAGCTTCCAGTGCAGTCGGGCCGTCGTGAGCCGTCTGAACGTCATGCCCTGACGCCCTTAGAAGCATCGCCAAGCTCCCAGCCGTATCCACGTTGTCATCCACTACCAGCAACCGCAAGGCTGGTCCGGTCGGCTTGGCGGTTTCGTCGGGAGTCGAGGGCGACTGCAGTGCGGGAGTCAAAACGGTCGGCAGACGAACGACGAACTCCGTGCCGAGTCCCAAAGAACTGTGGACCTCCACCTTCCCCTGGTGCATTTCCACCAGGCGTTGCACCAGAGCCAACCCGATGCCCAACCCGCCCTGTGAGCGGTCCAGCGACCGTCCCGCTTGTGTGAAGAGGTCGAAGATACGAGGCAGGAGATCGGGAGCGATTCCGACGCCCGTATCGCGAACTCTCAATACGCATTCCTGGCCCTCTTCCTGGACGGTCAGCCAAATGTGACCCCCTTCATCGGTGTATTTAGCAGCGTTGGTGAGCAAGTTCACGACCACCTGTTCCAGCCGGGAAGCGTCGGCGTAGAGCCAGATCGGTTGCGGCGGCAACGACACCGTAAGTTCATGCGTGCGTTGGTCCATCAACGGGCGGGCCGTCTCCACCGCCCGTTCCACGATGCCGCCCACGACGACCCGATCAAGTCGCAGATGAACCCTGCCGGTGGTAATGCGGGAGACTTCCATCAAGTCGTCGACCAGACGAGTTAGTTGAGCCACTTGCCGCTCGATGATGGTGCGGGCCTGCTGCTCGAGCGAGTCTTCGTCCTTTCGCAGGCGCAGCAGATGCACGGCGTTGGAAATGGGAGCGAGCGGGCCGCGGAGTTCGTGACTGAGCATCGCCAAGAACTCATCCTTGCGGCGGTGCAGGTCGGTCAACGCTTCCCTCTGGTCTTTCAATTCCCGCTCCAAGCGGCTGCGTTCGCTGATGTCTCGAATGTTGCATTGAGCGACGGTCCTGCCGTCCACCCGATAGACGTTGCTGACGAACTCGACCTCGGCCTTCTTCCCGCTTCTGGTTTCCAGCGGCAGGTAGTCGTAGCGGATATAGCCACGCTCTTGCAGTTGTCGAAAGGCGGCTTCGTTTTCTGATTTGTCCTTGAACAGACCGATCTCCCACAGTTCCTTGCCCAAGAACTCGTCTTGCGAGTAGCCGAGCAACTCGTTCATGAAGGGGTTGGCGTCGAGGATTTTCCCGGTGCCGGCGTCGAGGATGAGGATGCCGTCTTTGGCCGTCTCGAACAGCCGCCGATAGCGGACTTCGGAAGTCTGAATGACGACTTCCGCTCGCTTGCGTTCGGTGATGTCTTCAATGGCAAGCAGGATCAGGTCCGGTTGGGAGTTCACTGATTGAAAGCGGCTGGCGTTGAGCAGCATGTTCCTTCGGCCAATCGCCGGGAAAGCGAGTTCCACGTCGTAGTCGTGGATGGGATGGCTGTTCGACAGGACTTCCGCCAGCAGCGTCCGCAACCGAGGAATGTTCCACTGCCCGTTGCCCAAGTCGTGGATGTAGCGGCGTTCGGTTTCCTCTCGTGAGACTTGGAAGTGTCGGTAGAAAACGGCGTTCGCCGTTTGGACTCGCAGGGACTTGTCGAGAACGAGGAACGGCTCTCGCATGGTCGCAATGATGTTGTCGGCGTAGGTGAGGGCGTCCTG
>Ga0182024_10025116_pt1 | contig 10541 bp, 9 predicted proteins | sample P32metaG_FD_120480 | JGI IMG/M metagenome (GOLD analysis project Ga0182024, IMG submission 120480) | Permafrost microbial communities from Stordalen Mire, Sweden - P3-2 metaG (Illumina Assembly) | ecosystem: Environmental > Terrestrial > Soil > Wetlands > Permafrost | place: Sweden: Stordalen...
GCGGTAGTACGCGAGTTCGCCGGTGCTGCGGTTGCGGCGGATCAGCAACTGCCGGCTCCCGGGCAGGGGGTCGGTGAGGTCGATGACGGCCCAGTCGTAGAAGCGGTGGCCCTTGGCTCCGACCCCTGAGGACAGCTTCTGCCAGGCCCTCTTGGGCACCTTCCTGGCCAGCATGTCCGCGCGGAACTTCCGGGCGCCTGTGGTGACTTCGTGCGAGCAAGCCACTGCGAGGACGTAGCCGGTGCCGCGTTCCTCCAGCGCGGTGCGCAGCCTCGGGTTGCCGCCGTAGACTTCATCTCCCTCGACCCAGACGGCCTGGTGGCCGGCGTCCAGGAATCGGGTGACCATGCGAGCGGCCAGTTCTGGCTTGGTCGCGAACTCCGTCTTGTCACCGAGTCCGGCGGCCCGGCAGCGGTCGGGGTCGGAGGTCCAGGAACGCGGAACATAGAGTTCCCGGTCTACCGCGGCGTGCCCGCGGCGGCCGGCGTAGACCAGGTAGACGGCGACCTGGGCGTTCTCGATCCTGCCTGCGGTGCCGGTGTACTGGCGCTGGACACCGACGGTGTTGGTGCCTTTCTTCACGTCGCCGGTCTCGTCGACCACCAGCACCGCCTCGTCGTCGTGCAGATGCTCCACCACGTAGTCACTTACGTCGTCGCGGACCTGGTCGGCGTCCCACTTGGCCCGCCCGAGCAGGTGCTGCATGCCGTCCGGGGTCCTGTCTCCGGCCCACTCGGCGATGGCCCAGCAGTTCTTGCGCGGCAGGTCCGACAGCAGGCCGAGTACCAACTTCCGGGCCCGGCGCCGGGATTCGACCCGCGTGAACCGTCCCGCTATCCGGCTCATCAGGCCCTCGAACGCCTCCTGCCAGCGGGCAGGGTTTACGCTGTGACCTGCGGCCACCGCATGCTCTTCAGTCTTCACACACCGATGATCAACGGTGGCCGCACCCGTCTCCACAGCGCGTCGGGCTCGCGCAGCGTCTGCCTGCCATCCTGTGTCTGGAGGACTTGTGCAACGTGGCGAAGTCTGGTGGGTCCAGTTCGACGAGCGGAGGCTGGTCGTACTGCTGTCGGGAGACGACGCGTCCGGTATCCGGGTGATGCAGGTCGTCGCTCCGGCGGGCGTCGACATCAGCGGTCTGGGCATCGAAGTGATGGTCGGCGCCAGTGAAGGTCTGCCGTTCGAAGGCGTGCTGCGGCTCGCGTTCCCGCGTCCAGGCTTCACTCCTTGCACGTGGCTGACCACTGTGGCCCGGGACGACCTGATAGAGCGGGCGGCCGTCCTGTCCTCCGTGAAGCTCAGCGAGATTGACGATGCCCTACAACTCGCTGAACAAGCGCAGGAGCGGACCCCGGCAACGACCGCGAAGCTCAGCGAGATAAGGGACGCCCTCCGTCTCGGTGAACTCGGGTAGACGGAGAAGGAGCCGACGCCCGCGACGGCGTGGGCGATCTCGGGCGAGCTGATCGACGCTGGCCACCTGTCGCCTCGGCGCCCCTCACCATCGAGATCACGATCTACGGCTGGAGTACTAGGACGACCCTCCGGGTGGTCGCATGCGACGGTCCGGGTCGATACGGTGTGGTCCGTGGCAGGTAACAAAGCGCTAGCTCGCGCGACCCGGGCCAAGAAGGACGAGTTCTACACCCAGTTGCGCGACATCGAGAGCGAGCTGCGGCACTACCGAGACCAGTTCCGCGGCAAGGTCGTGTTCTGCAACTGCGACGACCCGTACGAGTCCAACTTCTTCAAGTTCTTCGCCATGAACTTTGGCCATCTCGGCCTGAAGAAGCTCATCACCACCAGCTACACCGGAAGTCCTATTACCGGCGAACAGCTCTCCCTGCTCGACATAGAAGGGATGTCTAAGGACGTTCCGGAGAAGCCTGCCTACCGGGTGGAGATCACCGAAGTACCCGACGCCAACAACGACGGCGCCGTCGACCTGTACGACGTCGAATACCTGTTGAAGAATGAACGCAACGTCCTCACCCTCCTGACCGGTAACGGCGACTTCCGCTCCGCCGAATGCATCGCGCTGATGGACGAGGCCGACGTCGTCGTCACTAACCCGCCGTTCTCTCTCTTCCGCCAGTACCTCGGCCAACTCGTCCAGCACGGCAAGCAGTTCCACATCCTCGGCAACCAGAACGCCATCACCTACAGTGAAATCTTCAAGCTCATCAAGGAAGACCGGCTCTGGCTCGGCGACGACAACGGCGGCGAGAAGTGGTTCCGTGTCCCGGACGACTACGACCACACAACCGACAAGTCGAAGATCAAGGTGGAGGACGGGGTAAGGTACCTGGCCATGAAGAACATGGCATGGTTTACCAATCTGGACACCACCAAGCGTCACGAGGAGCTCATCCTCTACAGGGCTTACAACACTGAGAACTACCCGAAGTATGCGAACTACGACGCCATCGAAGTCCCCCGGTACGCCGATATCCCGTACGACTTCGACGGAGTCATGGGTGTCCCGATTACCTTCCTCGATAAGTACAACCCTAACCAGTTCGAGATTGTGGGAACGACGGAGTCAAACGACCCCGACAACAATCTGCGGACCCGTTGGTACTCGGCGCGGGAATGCCGAGATGCGTACTTCGCCCGGTTCGGGAAGCCGGGAGTTTACGACCTCAATGCTTCCGGGGTCGTCGACGGAGTCAAGGTGTTCAAGCGCATCCTCATCCGCCGCAAGGGGGTGTCGTTGTGAAAATCGAACTGAAGGAGGTCACCGTCCGTGAGGTTGCCAACGGCTACCTCGACAGCGCCGAGGAGGGTGTGGTCGGCTACGGCGGGCTGCTCGACATCCGCCCCAGGTACCAGCGTGAGTTCGTGTACGACGAGAAGAAGCGGAATGCCGTCATAGACACTATCCGCAAGGGCTTCCCGCTGAACGTCATGTACTGGGTCATCACCGATCAAGAGACCTACGAGGTGATGGACGGCCAACAGCGCACTGTCTCCTTTTGCCAGTACGTCAACGGTGACTTCTCCGTACCAGTCGATGGCCACCCGATGGCCTTCCACAACCTGCAGAAAACGCAGCAGGACCAGATCCTCGACTACACGCTGATGATCTACTTCTGCTCCGGCACAGACAAAGAGAGGCTGGACTGGTTCCGGATCATCAACATCGCTGGGGAACGGCTCACCGACCAGGAACTCCGCAACGCCGTCTACACCGGGCCGTGGCTCACTCATGCCAAGAGCATCTTCTCCAAGACGGGCTGTCCCGCCTACCTGCTCGCCAACAAGTACGTGAACGGCACCCCGATCCGCCAGGACTATCTGGAGACCGCCATCTCGTGGCTGTCCGGCGGCCAGGTCGAACAGTACATGTCGGCCCACCAGCACGATCCGAACGCAAACGAACTGTGGTCCTACTTCCAGGCCGTCATCCATTGGGTGGAGCTGACGTTCACCACATACCGCAAGGAGATGAAGGGCGTCGACTGGGGCGGCTTGTACAACCAGTTCAAGGACGGCCTGTACGACACGGCCGAGCTGGAGGACGAGATCAAAGAGTTGATGATCGACGACGACGTCACCAGGAAGAAGGGCATCTACTCCTACGTCCTGACCCGCGACGAGAAGTACCTGGCGATCCGCACCTTCTCCGAAGCCCAGCGGCGCGGAGCATACGAGCGACAGGGCGGCATCTGCCCCAGATGCGGCCAGCACTTCGAGATCGGTGGGATGGAAGCCGACCACATCACCCCGTGGTCGCGGGGCGGGAAGACGAACGCAGGCAACTGCCAGATGCTGTGCCGCGAGGACAACCGCCGCAAGGGTGCGATCTAGCGTTAACCGTCGGCTTTATCGCGGGGGCGCTGCCCCCGAACCCGGCCCTTCCTCGGAGATGGAGGATGCCAAGGGTCATCTCCTCGCCCGGGCAGGCAGAGCCCTACCCCAGAACCTCCGGGGGCGGCTAGGGCTCACTTTGATCGACCCTCCGGGCAGACCCTTGCCGCCCCCGGAGAACCCGGGGTAGCCCCAGAGGTGCCCGACCGAGGAGATGACTTGACTCCCTGCCCGCTGCGTGCCCGACACGGCAGCATGTGTCACGAAGTCCGCCGCGAGGCCGGTCGTGTTCCGGCGGGCGGTGGACTCTTGGCGTAGGCTGCCGTCAGCCCTCGTTAACGCCTAAATGGCCGCAGGCAAAAGGAAACCAATGAGCACGCCGGAAGAATCTTTAGCTCAGGATGATGCCTTTACCATCTGGGTTAATCGTCCAGGCTGGGGAAGTCGACAGCTGGGACGGCAAGGGGCCATTATTAAAAGAGGGCAGCTTGTAACTAAGACTGTAGAACTCACTAAGTATGGCGATGGGCTTACAGCCGAAGTCAAGAAACGTGAATTGCGTTTCCGAGCGCACGCGCACCGAAAAGGAGGCGATCCAGATTACGATGAGCCGGATCCGAAAGCATCATGGTATTGCGAAGGAGAAGAAATTGAACGAGTCCTAGCATTTCTTCAGTCCAACGTAGCCAGGACCGGTCGCTATCGTATCGTTGATACCAACTCAGCTGCGGGAATCATCCTAGACCTTCTCCAGGTCGGCGACGGTGACACAGGTTCAGTTGATCTAGCTGAGGTGCTGCTGCAATACGGGGAGCCAGAAAATCTCGTAAGCGTGCTCTCATCAAGCGAGCGTGGCGCTTCTATCGCTCAGCTGGCCGTGCTGGCGAAGCGACGGCGGCTGATTCAGGAGCTCCAAACACTAGTTCGTCATCCCGCCGTTAATGAGACAAAAATTCAGCGACTCATTGGACAGAGCTACTGGATATTCGGCGGTCGCTATGTCGGTATCTCTAGACGTGATCTTATTCCACTCGACCAGCACGATATTCCCTTGATAGACGCTGATGGAACACTTCATATTGTGGAGCTGAAGGGCCCGAGAATACCGAAGCTCGTGCGCCCTCATCGGAACCATTGGATAGTTGGCAATGAAATCAACGAAGCCGTTGGCCAGGCCATGAACTACATTCGCGGATGTGACGAACTGGGTTCTGCCATGTCCACTTACTATAAAAACGAGCTTGGGCTTAGCTACGGTATACGCCGCGTTTTTGCGACGGTAATTATTGGTCATCCTGAGCATCTAACTGAAGTTGATCGGAGCGGTCGGAGGGCCGATGAGGGTGTTATTAACGACGCAATTCGAACCTATAACTCACACCTCAGCCGAGTAGAAGTCAGAACATACAAAGACTTGGTCGACGCGGCAGAGCGATCTCTAGTATTCGAGAGCGAGTCGATATCGACGGCTTCATCGGAGCACTAGATCCGGCCAACAGGCCGACTCACTCGGCCGCGTGTTCCCAGGCAGTGCACCTCTGCTGGTAGCGAGCAGCTGCTGCGCGGTCGCTTGGCCACGGGCGAGTGGAGCCCAGGCCGGGAGAGTTAGGCCAGGTGGATGGTCGCAGCGTCCAATCGGGCGGTGACCAGTGATGCCGTCGGGACGCTGCTGAACCGCTTCGCCACCAGGAACCCGTCAGGGTCAGCCTCGGCCGTCCAGGTCTAGGGAAGCGTCGGCGATTAGCAGATGAACCTTCGGCCCTTGGTCGAATCTCAGCCTGATGGCCGGACGCAGCCACACCTGATCCACAACACCCGGATGCTCATTCAGGATGCGCTGGGTAACTTTCGCGATGCTCGCCGCGGGTGTTCCGCCCATGCTGCTCTGCTTGCTGTTCGGACGCGAGGTCTGGTCAATCAGGATCGCTACCCGCAGGCCCGCGGCCTTCGCAGTTAGTAGTTGGCCGGAGAGTTTCTTCCGCAGCGTCGTCAGTCCCGCCTCGATCTGGTCCCCTAGCCAGATGCTCCCGTCTGGGCTGGTATCGGTGTCCGCCTGCAAATGCACGACCGGCGGTTCGGACGGGAACGAGAAGGCAAACGTGGCTCCGTCCTCAAGGGATGCGTCACCTGTCCTGACTGCATCTTTGGCGAGCGCGACGACAGCACAGTAGTAGTCAGCGATCTGCTGCCTCGTGTACTTGTCCCTGGAGTGCGGCCGGTACCTGACCAGCAACCCGCAAGTATGAGCCTGGACGAGTGCGTCCAACTGTGGCTGCAAGAGTCTATCTGCCGCTTCCAGCGCTCCTACCAGATCAGGCTGCCAGGCGAGAACGAAGTGGTCGACCGCCCAGTCCTGCCCATCAATGCTAAGGATGGCGTCCACGGTCAAGGGGTCTGCGTTGACCCGGTCAGGGTTGCGGACCACGGCTGCCTGCCGTCCCCGTGAGGTCAGCTCATCGACTAGCGCGCTAAGCGCATCGTCCTCATGCTTGCGCTTGTCCTCCTCGCTCATGCCGCTGTACTCCTATCTGCTGTGGGAGGAGTAAAGACACGAATACCAGTCCTTCCAGAGACTCTCGTGAGAGCCGGACGCCACCGTAGACGGGAACCGGATCTGTCGTGGCCAGTACCGCAACTATGTGCTTCATCGATTACCCCCCAGGAGCTCGGCGCCGGAATGGACTGCTGTAGGCCCGCTCCATCAGGCCGATGCTGGTAACTGGTGGCGGCGTCATGCCCGGAATATCCCTCCAGGGCTCATCCCGGACGCCTATGACCCAGCCGTCCTCGCGCGGGTGGGGTACGAGCACATACCCGCCGAAGGAGATCTTGCAGGAGTCGGTAGCCTCGCCGGTCGCTCCCCGGACGCTGATGGCGACTGTTGCCCGAGGCGGGTAGCCCGGCGTCCCGGTTTTCCAGCTCTCTGCCCAGGCTGACGCTGGTCTCCACCAGTACATCGTGAGGACCATCTCTCGGCCCGGGCCGGCGACGTACCACTCACCCTGCCGCGACGGCGTCACCGGCATTTGCGGGTTGGTCCAGTCCGATACCGAGATCTCGACGTCTTCCGGGGGTTCCGGGCGGACCAGAGCAGACACGCCGCTCTCGTTCCGCAGCCGGGCCGACGCCTCCTGTCCCAGCCGGTCTGCGCCATGCTGCGCGAGACTCCAGGCGAGGCCAGGATTGATGGACTGCGGTTCGGCGCCTGCGACGTTCGGCCAGTTCACCGGCTGGGGCTCTACATTCAGCCGGGATACGAACACGCGAGGCGAGACGGCATCCACGGCCACGCGGGCCGATGCCCGGCCGAGGTAGACCGTTGCTCCGGCCAGGGCGAGGGTTCCCCCGGCCACGAGGCCGCTGAGGAGGTCAGGTAGGAGGTCTGAAGACACGCGGCCAAGTCTGTCGGTGGGCTAGGCTCGCTGCCCCGGAAATGCTCGGTATTAGTGAAAGTAACGGCCTACTCAATGAGCGGCTTCACACGATGTGGCTTCTCATCGGAATGCTTGAGGCTCCATCGTGCCGCTTGCCTCCTGGTCGAGGTTTTCGGGTGGTCGAGGCGGAGGCCAGCCCGGTGGCGCGCCAACGCTCGCGTCTACGTAGGTAAGCGCCTGTATTTGCTAACGGAATTGCTAACGAGACTCGTCGGGACGGGGGAGACGGCCTGAGACGCCGACGCCGACCGCTAGGCGCAGTAGCAGGTCAGTGAGACGCGCTGAGACGCCGGAACCACCGAAGACGCACGTCGTATGTCTCATAGCCCAGAGGCCGCAGTTGGCAACCTGCCCCTCACTCCAGTTGTTCCGACGCCTGCGGAGGTAGAGACTGGCCGGATTCGTGTAGGGAGATACTGATGCACTGGTGGGAGAGCGGGGTCGGTGAGAACGCGTTCATGGAGGTGACCCGTCGCGACGACATCGGCGTTGACCTCAAGGCTCCCTCGGTGGCGCGCGGCGGAGGGGCAACGCCCGGCTACTCGTTGGTTTCCCTCGTGCGCCCTGGTGAGGTAGTGATCCACTACAACAGCCGCCAGGCGGCCATCGTCGGAGTCAGCGTCGCAACTAGCTTCCCTGAACCGGCGCCGATTGAATCATAAGGAGCAGAGATGACCGAGCTCAGCAACGACCGGTCGGACAGCCTGCGTGCCCGATCGGGGCGGCCAGCAGGGGTGTCTCAGGTGATTCACGGTGAGAGCCGTATACACGCCCCCGACTTGGGCTGCGGCAGCTAAGTTCTCTGCGGCTCGCGGTCTTCCAAGCTGGTGACGTGCGGGGCGGGCGATTAGGTGAATTTGGCGCTGTAGGCAGGGCGGTAGCCAAGGGTCTTTTCATGGTTGCGGCCGAGCGGGAAATGTCAGGAGCTTAGAATGAGTGATGATGATGCCAAGGCTGGCTCAACCAACAGCCAATGCCCCGTCTGGCTCTTAGATCCCTATGAAGTGCCCATAGAGCTACGCTGGCGTTGGCTCGGCCCGGTGACAGCTGCAGATCATCCGCGCTTTACGGGGGCATTACGTCTGACCGTACCAAAGGCATCGTCCCTTCCAGGGGTTTACTGCATCAAAGTTATTCTCGGTGATCAGTACCGGCTATATATCGGTCAAGGCGCAAATCTGAACAAACGAATCCAAGAATACGCTGGAAAGTGTGAAAACAAGCTGCCAGCCAAGGTTGCGGATCCCACCCTTAATATGAAATACCGCCTCTGGCGCATATTCACTGCGGGAGGAAAAGCGGAAGTATTCGAGCTAGACTCCTGCAATGCTCCAGAAGCCAGCCCGGTAATGCTTGAGAGGATAGCGATCGTAGCAGCATATCTCCGAAAGGAGCCGCTCATCAATGAGCGGGGGTATCCCGAATTCTTGCCCGACGACCCATTTTTCTAACTAGCAATGCAAGGCCGTAATCCCCTGAGCTGTGGCGGTGGTACGGGGCGGGACCATACGTGGGATGAGCCGCAGTTGGCTACTTGCGTGCCGCCATCGCCGCTGCTCACGCCGGGCGGCAGTACTTGAGCCGTCATGGTCTGCAACCGTCGGCTCGTTCAAGGTAAGCGCGACAGCCAGGAGCCTCCGGCGGGGCGCTCCGACTCCGAGATGATGGCCGCAGCTCGCACGTCGGGTTGGCCACTGAGATGGGCCGATGATCAGCGGCGCGGTGTGCCTGACCGGCATGCCAACGTCGGTCCGGGTGGCGAAAGATCGCCGGGCCATTAGCGGGCCATTAACCAGGGTGACGAGGGGTCAACCACGGTCACTCCGGATCAGTAAAGTTGCCAGGTCAGGCCCATTACCAGGCATGATGGCTCGGCTTCCCAAGCTGATAGTGCATAGTTCGAATTCCGGCCAGTTGGTACACCTGACAAGGGCGCTCCTACGGCGTCGTTACGCGCCCCAGAACCCCACAGCCTATCGGACGCCGAGTGAGCATGCCGAATGCGCCGAGATCCAATCCAGATGCCAGGCCACAGTTCTGCTAGCTGGAGAAGACCTTGTCCATCAACTCAGCGCCTGTGGTGATCACCGGGCGCAGCTCGCGCCGGTAGACGAGCTCGGTCGTGCTGGTCTGCTTGTGGCCGGTCAGCCGGGCGATCTCCTCTACCGGCATGCCGCCTTGGGACATGATGCTGACGAAGGTATGCCGCAGCTCCCGGGGCACCCAGTCTGTGCCGAGTCCGGCCGCCTTGCAGATCAGCCGGAACTCGCGCCGGATGTTGCGCTGGTCCAGCATGACCCCGGTTGCCGTGGTGAACACCAGATCATCGTCCTGCCATAGCTCGCCTGCCTTGAGCCGGTCAGCAGCCTGGATGGCCTTCCGTGCCGTCAGCGCCTCGACCGCGATCCGCGCCAACTTCAGTGTCCGCCGCGACCGGGCTGTCTTGGTGTCCCCGCCAGCCCGGTCGGACCGCCATACCGACACGGTCCCGGCCTCCAGGTCCACAAGGTCCCACCGCAGCGCCCTGGCCTCCTCCGGCCGGATCCCGGTAGTCAGCAGCAGCACCACATACGCATGCAACCGGTACGGCCCGCGCCGCTTCCGCATGCCATTGGCCCGCAGCACCCCGGCCGCCGCCATGACCAGCGCCTGCGCCTGCTCCGCGGTCAGCGCCTTGGACGGCCTGCCCTCCTGCCCGGTCGGCGTCTTGACCAGCGCCGCGACGTTGCGCGCGACGATATCGTCGGCCTGGGCCTGCCGGATGGCCCGCTCCAGGCAGTTGCGCGCGATCTGCAGTGACCGGGTCGACAGCTCGCCGCTCAGCCCTGCCAGCGCCGACCGGACCTCGGCAGCAGTGAGCTTGCGTAGCTGCTGGGCACCCAGCCGGTCAGTCAGCGGCCTTACTCCATCGCGGTACAGGGTGAGAGTCCGCTCCGACCGTCCCGATAATCCTTCGGCCAGCCAGTCGTCGACCGCTGCCTGGACCGTGTAGCTGGCCGGCGCGCGGACTCCCGCCTCGATGTCGGAACGGAGGGTCTTGAGTTTCAGCCGGACGTCCTGCTTGGTCTTGCCGTAGACCTTGCGGCGGACCCGCGTCCCGTCGCCGGCATGGCCGAGTGAGACCGCACCGACATACCGGTTCTTCTCGGCATCGAAGTAGATCGAGTCCTCTGTCCTGTCCCATCTAATGTGAGTCATCGTGGACCGGATCTGCGGGCGTGCTTCATGTTGGCGGGATGGTTCATGGGGGCCGGATGTCCCGTTGACGTGAGTCATCTTGCAGTTTCCCCATGA
>Ga0182024_10025117_pt1 | contig 10541 bp, 5 predicted proteins | sample P32metaG_FD_120480 | JGI IMG/M metagenome (GOLD analysis project Ga0182024, IMG submission 120480) | Permafrost microbial communities from Stordalen Mire, Sweden - P3-2 metaG (Illumina Assembly) | ecosystem: Environmental > Terrestrial > Soil > Wetlands > Permafrost | place: Sweden: Stordalen...
CTGTGCCTGTCACTTGTAATAATCGGCGGCGGGACTTACCGCGAAATCTCTGAGCAACTGCGCCATGACCATCACAACAAATCTGGTCATGCCCTCGATGAAGCCGGCGAAATGGTTTTTCAGGTCGGATTGCCCGCCGTTCTGTTGGGATTGATTGGCGGTTGGTGGATTACGCGCAGAGCCATTGCGCCGGTGACCGCGCTCACGGAAGCGGTGGAAAAAATCCACGACCGCAATTTACATGAACGACTGCCGCGTTCCGGCAATGGCGACGAGTTGGACCGGCTTACGGAGGTTTTTAATGCGATGACCGAACGGCTGGACGGTTCGTTTCAACGCATCCGTGAGTTCACCCTGCATGCTTCACATGAACTCAAAACGCCGCTTACGGTCATGCGCGGTGAACTGGAAACGGCCTTGCGCGAGGAAAATTTAAGCCCGACGCAAAAGGAAAGATTATTAAGTCAGATGGATGAAATCGAGCGTCTGGCCAAAATCGTTGACGGTCTGACGCTGTTGACCAAAGCCGACGCAGGACAAATTAAATTGGATTGTGAGCCAGTGCGGCTGGACGACTTGGTTCACGAAAGTTTTGCCGATGCAAAGATTCTCGCGCAGTTTAATAACATTCAAGTCAGTCTGTCTATTTGCGAGGAGGTTATCGTTCTCGGCGACCGTCGTCGTTTGCGGCAGTTGTTGTTGAATGTAGCGGACAACGCCATCAAATACAATTGGCCTAACGGCACAGCGTCCATTTCTCTGAGGTGCCTTGAGAAATTTGCCGAGTTAAAAATTGAAAACACCGGCGCTGGAATTACGCCTGAATTACAGCCGCGTGTTTTTGAGCGATTTTTTCGCGGCGACACTAGCCGTAGTAATACAGTGGAAGGCTGTGGATTGGGATTGAGCATCGCGCAGTGGATTACCACTGCTCATGGTGGAAGTATCCAGTTCATTTCGGAGCCGGATAAACTCACGACTCTAACAGTTCGATTGCCGGTAAAACGGTGAATGGGGCCACGTCCACAATTGCCGGCCAAGCGAGCGATATTGAATCGCCTGGGAAATATGTTCACTCGAAATATTTTCCGCGTCCGCCAAATCCGCAATTGTCCGCGCCACTTTCAAAATCCGGTCATAAGCCCGCGCGCTGAAATTCAATTCCGTCATCGCCATTTTCAACAACTCTTTTGTTCCGTCATCGAGCGCGCAAAATTCCTTCAACTCTTTCGGTCCCATGCGCGCGTTACAGGTGATTTTTGGTTTATGCGCGAATCGCTTTTGTTGCCGCTGGCGCGCGGCGATGACCCGTTCGCGGATTTGCGCCGAAGCTTCGCCGGTGCGCTCACCGGAAATTTCACGGAATTTTACCTGCGGCACTTCGACGTGCAGATCAATCCGGTCGAGCAACGGGACGGAAATCCGTCCCAGATAATTCTGGATTTCACGCGGAGAACTTTTGGACTCGCCCGGCATTTTCCCATCCGGAGTGCGCGATGTTGCCTTTTAGTGAAAGGGTTTTTGAGCGTGTTCCGCAATGATGTTGCACCGGTTTGGACTCGTAGTTTTCCAATATCAAAGGAGCCTACAACCCTTGGCGAGCACCTCAAGAAGAAGCGGTTTGGCGCAGGCATCCGACAGTCGGAAGCGGCTCGAATACTAGGGGTTAGCACGAGGTCTTTGGGAATGTGACAAGCTGTTTCCCACCACCCCTTATCACGCCGGGATCATCAAATATCTGGGCTACGACCCGTTCAAAAAGCTGGCCAAAACAACCAAACGCAACGAAACCCGATGAGCGACCATTCGTTGCCTTTTTGTGAGTGCTCACTATGCGTGCCTCTGCAACGAAACCCAACGTTTCATTGCCCCTGTTAAGGCCGAGGCTTTTTATTGAAAAGGCGTGAAGTTTTACGCTGAAACCAACTCGATCTTGATCCTGCGTCCCAAAGCACGCGCGGCTTTGTCCGGTGTGTTCAAGGTGGGGTGAATACCCCATAGTAGACGCGCTGCCGCCCAGCTTATTCTCATAGAAATAAAAGATGCTTCCAACATCAAAATCAAAGGTCAGTTTGGGCATTACTGTCGGCTGATACCGAAGAGCGACATATTGATTCTGGACATTGACACGGGACGCATCAACGATGTGAATTTTTTCCTTTTTGACCGTGACTGCATTTTCAAATGAGTCGAGCCACTCCACAAATGCGGCATTTCGCCAAGCGTCTCATAGTTTATGAGACGAATGGAAATAAATCTGCCAAGACCCAAACGCCGACCGCCTCTCCCGTTCCTGAGAAGCTGCGTCCGCATCTGGCGGCACTGATGGGAAACGGCGGTTTCCGGGCGCTCCTTTCGCGCGCGCTCGCGCTGGCCAGCGCGAAAGTTCCCGGGCTGCGCGCGGTGCATGTGAAAGCGGATGGGACTTTGGAAGGTTTGGAGGAACTTCACGCGCAACTGGACTCGGCTGAATTTTTCGAGGGTAGAGTGGTTCTGCTGGCCCAGTTACTCGGACTGTTGGTGGCCTTCATCGGCGAAATCCTCGTTCCGCATCCTGCGCTTGGAGGATGATCCCAAATACAATGGCGTCGCTTTCAACCAATGAAATTATCTCTCAAACCGCATCACCTGAAACGCTACAAGGACATCGCGCTGCTTTTTTGGAAATATGGCACATCTGATTTGGCGAAGGAATTTGCCAATGATGCTGTTGGCGATGAAAAAACACCTTTGGCTGCCAAACCCGGCCAGCCCGCGCCGGAAGAATTGGCGGACGATTTGGAAAAAATGGGGCCGACGTTCATCAAATTCGGCCAGTTGCTTTCCAGCCGGCCCGACCTTTTGCCAGAACCTTACTTAAAGGCGCTCGCGCGCCTGCAAGACAAGATTAAACCTTTCCCTTACGAACAAGTGGAAGAAATTATCTCAAGTGAACTGGGTATCCGCATCTCAAAAGCCTTTTCTTATTTTGAAGAAAAACATCTGGCCGCCGCGTCGCTCGGACAGGTGCATCGCGCCGCCTTGCGCGACGGGCGTCTCGTCGTCGTGAAAGTGCAACGCCCGGACATCCGCAAACAAATCGCTGAAGATTTTGAAGTGCTTGACGAGATCGCGGGCTTCTTTGATGAACACACGGACATTGGCAAGCGTTATCGTTTCGGAAAAATTCTTGCTGAATTCAAAACTTCTATTTTGCAGGAACTGGATTATCAGCGGGAAGCGGCCAATCTGACTGCGCTGGCCAATAATCTGAAGGGATTTCCGCACCTGCTCGTTCCGCTGCCCGTGCTCGATTACAGTTCGCGCAGCGTGCTGACGATGGATTATGTCAGCGGCACAAAAATCACGGCGCTTAGTCCCATCGCGCAATTGGACATCAACGGCGATGTTCTGGCCGAGGAATTTTTCAAGGCGTATCTAAAACAGGTGTTGATTGACGGATTTTTCCATGCCGATCCGCATCCGGGCAATGTTTTTCTTACGGACGACGGACGCGTAGCATTGTTGGATTTAGGCATGACCGGGCGCGTGAGTTCAGTCATGCAGGAAAATCTGTTGCGATTGTTGCTGGCCATCAGCGAAGGCAACGGCGATGAAACGGTGAAAATTATTTTGCGCATCAGTGAAACAACGGATGATTTTGACGAGGCGGAATTCACCAAAAAAGCGGCGGAGTTTGTTTCCGAACAGCGGGACCAGACTTTGAATCATCAGGACGTGGGCAAAGCCTTGATGGAAGTATCAAGAACGGCGGCCCAAACCGGACTTTATGTTCCGACCGAATTGACCCTCCTCGGAAAAACCCTGCTGCAACTGGAGGAGGTCGGAAAAATTTTGTGCCCGAGTTTCAATCCCAGCGCTTCGGTGCGCCGGAACGTTGCCGAAATCATGACGACTCGGATGCGCAAAGCGGCTACACCGGGGTATTTGTTTGGATCGTTTTTGGAGATGAAAGATTTTGTTGGCGGTCTACCGGGGCGAGTGAACAAGATTTTGGACGTCGTCGGCAATTCTGAATTGGAAGTGAATGTTAAAACTCCCGATGCGCGGCATCTGCTCAACGGGTTTGAAAAAATCGCCAATCGGGTCACCACCGGCATCATTCTTGCCGCGCTGATTGTGGGGGCGGCGTTGATGATGCGGATCAATTCCACGTTCCAGATTTTCGGCTATCCTGGCATCGCCATGATTTGTTTTTTAATTGCGATTGGCGGAAGTGCGTGGCTCGTTCTGGGCATTCTTTGGAAAGATTACAAGGACAAGCATAAGCCGAAGGAGTGACCAGTAATGTTCGTCAACAACTGTTAAAGCCAAAATTACAATCCCATCACTTGTCTTGCTACGAATTCGGGAGGCGCAAGCACATTGGTTGAAGGCAATAAAAATCTGAGAAGACCTCGTCGCACTGTCGGGCATGATTAATGGCAGGTTTTGAAGGTGACGACGAACAATTCTCCTTCTCTACGGGGTGAAGACCCTATAGGAATCGTGCAGCGGTTTGTTATTTTAACTATGTCCATAACTGGCGGTCAAGCGAGCGGTATTGAATTGCCTCGGAAATGTGCTCGCTCAAAATGTTTTCTGAACCGGCCAAATCCGCAATCGTCCGCGCCACTTTCAAAATCCGATCATAAGCCCGCGCGCTGAAATTCAATTCTGTCATCGCCATTTTCAGCAACTCCTTTGTCGCGTCGTTGAGCGCGCAAAATTCCTTGAGCTCTTTGGGTCCCATGCGTGCGTTACAGGTGATTTTTGGTTTATGAGCAAAACGTTTCTGTTGGCGCTGGCGCGCGGCGATGACTCGTTCGCGGATTTGCGCCGATGTTTCGCCGGTGCGCTCACCGGAAATTTCACGGAATTTCACCTGCGGCACTTCGACGTGCAGATCAATCCGGTCCAGCAACGGGCCGGAAATCCGTCCCAGATAATTCTGGATTTCACGCGGCGAACTTTTTGACTCGCCCGGCATTTTTCCATCCGGAGTCGGGTTCATCGCGGCCACGAGCATAAATTGCGATGGAAATGTCATTGTGCCCGCCGCGCGTGAAATGGTGACGCGGCCTTCTTCGAGGGGTTGCCTCATCGTTTCCAAAACGCTACGTTTGAATTCCGGCAATTCGTCCAAAAATAAAACGCCGTGATGCGCCAGTGAAATTTCACCAGGCGTCGGATTGATGTTGCCGCCGAGAAGTCCGGCATCGCTTGCCGTATGATGCGGCGCGCGAAACGGCCGCTGCGTCACAAGCGCACGGCCGCATTTCAACAAACCGACGATGCTGTGAATTTTTGTCGTCTCCAGCGCTTCGTTCAAAGTCAGCGGCGGCAAGATTGTGGCGAGCCGTTTAGCGAGCATGGATTTTCCCGTTCCCGGCGGCCCGATGAGCAAAACATTGTGTCCGCCCGCAGCGGCAATTTCCAAAGCCCGTTTGACTGATTCCTGACCCTTGACCTCGGAAAAATCCGCGTCGTCATCGTGCAGCTGGTCGAAAATTTTTACGAAGTCCACTTTCACCGGCGCAATTTTTATCTCGCCTTCAAGAAATTGCGCGGCTTCGCGGAGATTCTGAACCGGGATGACTTGCAAGCCTTCGACGACGGCGGCTTCAGCGGCGTTTTCCGCTGGTACGAGCATTCCGGTCTTGCCGTCGGCTTTCGCGCGAATCGCAATCGGTAAAATGCCTTTGCTTGGCCGAACGGCACCGGTCAATGCAAGTTCACCAACGATGACAAAATGATCAAGTTGATCGGTTTCGATTTGTTCGCTCGCGGCGAGCATTCCGAGCGCGATAGGCAAATCGAAGCTCGGCCCTTCTTTTTTCACGTCGGCGGGCGCGAGATTGATGGTCGTCTTGCCCATCGGAAATTTGTAACCGGAATTGGTGAGCGCGGTCGAAACGCGGTCGCGTGATTCCTTCACGGCGGCGTCGGGCAGGCCGACGATGACGACGAGTGTGTCGCCATAACCGGCGTTGACCTCGACCTCGATTGGATACGCCTCGATGCCGTTAAGCGCGGCGGAACAAACCCTGGCTAACATGGCGTGATTATTGGCCGGGGCGCGGAGCGTTGGAAGCGAAATTTATTTCACACGCTGTCGGCACCAGCCGAGGCGATTTCGATGCGCATACGATCCAGCAGCAGGACAACCGTTTGCACGACGATAAAGCGCATGGCCGTGTCCCACAGGAACAGACCGCAATGCGCAAAATTCATGGTCGGACTATCCAGCGTCTGCAACCCGGCCCAAGTCATCGTGGTTATCACCGCCGCAAACGTTCCCCAGCGACGGTTAAGAATTAACGTCGGGATCGCGCAGGGAATCAGGTAAAACGGTAGAAGTCCCACGTGCGGACCGGTAAAAAAGTCAGCCGCCGCAACCCCCGCCAAAATTGCGCCACTGGTCAGCAGTGTAATCTTGTTGGCGACGAATTGCTGGCGCAAAGGGAGCCGGTCGGCGGGCAATTCGACGCGCATGTCCAAAAACCATTTTTTAGCCTGACGATAAGTTCGCAGCCAGGGCAAAGGCAGAAATTCAAAGGCCACACGTTTGATGTCGTCCATCGCATACCAAAACAATCCGGCCATCCTGTGATAAAAGCGTTCTGCGCAGGAGGGTTCGGAGACGGTTGCAGAATGATTCCGACCGTTGAGCCATTGGCTTTGCAAGCGATTCCATCGGGTTCCGAAGCGTTGCAATTTTTGGATGACACGAGGATCAATCCCATTCTCGGAAAGATGCCGGCGTTCAATGACGCCGCGCCGCAAATGATCGTGGAGCGGCGCGCGGTGGATGGCGGAAAAATCGGCGTTGGCGAGATTGAGCATTTGGGGATCGAACTCGATTTCCAGAAACCGGCAGATGCCGCGGCAAATATCCTCGGTCTTTTCAACCAGTTCTGAGTAGTTCACATGATGTACCCGAATTCCGGCACCGTCGAGTTCCGCCACCTGCCGGATCATTTGCTCCTGACAAAAGATGAACCGATTCAACATCCCACGCCGACGAAAGAAACGCGACGTGTGCCCCGCATCCACCACGCTCCGGTAAATTTCCTCCGGATTACGCCAGAGCAGGATGATGGAGCCACCCGGATAACACCGCGCCAATCGTCGCAAGCGGGCAGAATAATACGGCGATTTTTCTCCCCACAACTTCGCGCCTTTGGCCTCGCCGAAAACGAGATACAAATCTTCGGGCGTGCGCACCTTTTCGAGGCCGCGCAAATTGCCGCCAAAAATCAGGCGGTGGCGCGAAAGCGCCTGGTTGTAGAATTCCTGCCGTTCAAGCCAGTCACACTGGAAACGCAGCGGGGAAAACGGTTCGGGAAAATCCCAGGCATTGCATTCATACATCAAAGCTATTTGCGGATGCTGGTTGAGCAATGCATACAGCAGCGAGGTGCCGGAACGAAAAATCCCGACTACAAAAACCGGATTGGCGAATTGCGGGTTCATCTTTCCCAGACCAAGCAACAACCTTGCCAACCGCAGGTCCGTTGCAGGCCCGCAAGCTTTCTCGCACAGTCCGGTTTTTTTTGCAAGGCGGATTTCAATTTTTGCCGGGGGCGAAAAAAGTTGTCATCGGCGGCGGTAATGGCATTTTGAAGGCAAAGGAAGCAGGTTGAGAGGCGCAAAGTAAATCTCCTGCGTGCAAAAAATTTGAGATGAGCAGCAACGAACATTTTCAACTTCAAGATCATGGAAAACTGGCGGCGCCGCTTATCGCGCACATCAACGTCAAGCTCGCGCTCATTGGCTGCCAGCCCGTGCCAATCAAGGGCGACGCGGAGTTCGCGGAAATCGCCGCGGCGATGGCCGGTCAATCACGCGAAAAGGACCGGTTGCTCGGACATTATCTTTGTCCCGCCGACCAGCGCATCCAAACTTTTCTTTACGATTATCTGCAAAACGTGCCGGTGACAAAACTGCCGACGCGTACGTTCACACTCGACCGGCCCGGACTCGCGCGTATTCTTTCGCTGCCGCTCGACCGCGATGAATTTCATTCGGACATCATCAGTTCGTATCGCGTCGCGCAGGGCGTCCTGCACAATCCGCGCAGCGACCGCCGCACGACGCAGGGAATTTTTCACGTCACCGAAGGCGGCCTGCCGATCCCCGACGACAAGCTCGGCGTGCCGAAAATCACGTTCGCCAAATTGCTCGCGCTCGCCCTCAATCCGCCACGCGAGCTAACGCAATTGCCATTCACCGCGACACAGCCGAAACCAGCGGAATGTCTGGTCTCGCTGCTGTTGCGTCCGTTGGTTTGCCCGGAAGTTCCCGGATTCGCGCCGGAGAAAACGATGGAAATCCGTTTCTTCGTGCCGGGCAACCTGGTGAGCAACCTGGATTTTGTCGAAAGTATTTTCGGCAACGGCGGCGATCCGCTGCTGCCGGAAAACGACGCCGCGCTCGACGTGGAGCATTGGACCGGCCACACGGGCTGCGTAATTCTCGCGCCGCACTTGGTGAAGGCGACCAAAAAATCTGTCGGGCTGCCGCAGTGGAACGACGCGACCGAACGCCAGCGGCGCGATGGGATGTGCTGGCGCGACGAGAATGAAATTTACAACAACGGCAGCGCGTTCAAGCTCACCTGCCGCGACGAATCAGGCGTCATCGTCACACTCATCGCGGACAATTATTTTGGTTACTGCAAAAAGGAGGTCAAAACACAAATTAGTTACGCGGCGAATTTGTTCGGGTTATGCGAAGAAGAGCACGCGGGTGGCGCGCTTGTTTTTCCCGCGTTCGATCTGGGCGAGGAATTCAGCGGTGACGCTCATGTGCGGCGCTTGGGGCACACGTTCGAGGAAGCCGCGTCGCTTTACGGCGGTTTGATGGACGTGAAACCGGAAGGCTATGGCGTGGACAAAAAATTTTCCGAGGTGATTTATATTCCGCAGGACGCGCATTTCGATTTGCAAAAGCAAACCGTTTCGTGGACGAACGCCGGCGGCGAACACGCAATCAAATTGCAGCCGGAGAAAATTTACATCCGCCCTTCCGGCTATAAAGTGCGGATGGAAAAACCGGGAGCGAACCGCGCGTGGCGGCTCGTGGGCACGGCGGCGGAGGGTTTGGTCTGTCACAAGCCATGCACGGTTTCCGGCGGCGGCAAATCGGAAATTTCCAAGCCGATCACCGACGCGATTTTGACCGGGCCGGTGTTCGTCGCGGATTTGAAGACGGATTTCGACCGCGTCGAGGAATTGGTCCACCGCAATTACGCCGACCGTTTTTTTGACACGGCGCGCACGGATCAGCGCGCGGTGCTGTCGCCGGAGCGTTCGCTTGGTTCGGTCATTAAATTGCTCACGCCGGACAAGCGCGAATTTTCGCCCGCCTACAACGCGTGGGTCGAGGCGATTCCGCAATACATCAAGGAACTCGTCTTCGTCGTGAAACGTTGTTACAAACCGGAATGGGGCGGCGACTGGCGCGACCATTTCAGCGTGGACATCATCAACGGCACTCCCGGCAATGAATTGAAGTGCGACAACCGCGTGCTGGTCACGACGCGCCTGCGTGTGGGTTTCGACGCCGACGGCGCGTGGCGGACGTTCGGTTTGCGCAAGGATTTTCACCCCGCCGTCAAAGTGCAGATGGAGGACGACATCACCGCATCCGTACTGGTGCCGACCGTGCGCGTGCAGCATTTGTCGGGCATGGACACGGGACAGGTTTTGAAATTTGTCCGGAACTGCGAACAGCGTTTATTCCAGCGCCCCGACGACGCGATTCATCGCGGTTACGACAAACAGACCGAATCCGATTTCGCGCGGCTGGATAATTTCTTTTCCAACTACGAACCGCTCACACCGAAGGACGCGCGCGATTTGGTCGAGAACGCGATCCGCTTTTACGAATTTACCAAACCGATGCGGATGCTCATCCGCGAAGTCGCCGTCAAAGACAAACCGACTTATTTCGTTTCATCCGCGCACCCACGCCTTGTGGACGGCAAATCGAGCAAAAATCCACGTTACCTGCAAAAACGTCCCGACCTCGTTCATCCGGTCGAAAGTTACGTTGCCGAAACCGGCGCGCGCCTGCGCCGCCGCATGCCCGCGACCGCAGTTGTGCCGACGCCGGTGGACGCCGTGTTGCCGGGTCGCCGCAACAATCCGCCCGAACCCGGCATTCGTTCGCTCGCGTGTTACAATCCGATCCACTATTTTGAATTGCCGGAGCTGTTCATGGAATTCATTTGCAGCATGACCGGCAAATCACCTTCGACGACCGGCGCAGGTTCGGAAGGCGCGCTCACCAAAGGGCCGTTCAACGCGCTGCCGCCGATCATGGACTTGAACAACGCGCTCGTCGCATGGACGCTTTGCGGCCACAACGGTTTCGTCACCGCCGCCGGTTGCATCGGCCCGAAAGTGCGCGTGGATCACGACATCAGCCTCATCGTGCCCGAGGTGTTCTGCCGGATGCAGCCCGATGAGCGCGCTCCGCAATTTCTCATCGCTAACCACTATCTCGACAAACTCGAAGACTTCGAACATGGTGGGGGAAAAGTTCTCGCCAGCCGC
>Ga0182024_10025118_pt1 | contig 10540 bp, 4 predicted proteins | sample P32metaG_FD_120480 | JGI IMG/M metagenome (GOLD analysis project Ga0182024, IMG submission 120480) | Permafrost microbial communities from Stordalen Mire, Sweden - P3-2 metaG (Illumina Assembly) | ecosystem: Environmental > Terrestrial > Soil > Wetlands > Permafrost | place: Sweden: Stordalen...
AAGACAAGTTGGGAAGCCTGGAACCCGGCAAGTTTGCCGATTTTCTGGTGATCGATCCAGCGGGGCTGGGCGCCGTGCTCGAAGACCCGTACGCGAACCTGGTCCTGGTTACCGGCGAGCGGGATATTGAGCAGGTTTTCGTAGGGGGCGAGCTCAAGGTCGATCACGGCCAGATGGTGCAACAGGATCTGCCGGGAATTCAGAAAGAAGTGTACCGGCGTGTGGCGGCATCCACGCGCTGAAGCGAAGCGATGGGAAATCTGGTGGGGACGACAAGGTGGGAGTGACGCTTCGATCCACAGGTGATGGCGGTTGAGAGAACCGCAGGTCCCTCGGCTTCGGGATGACAAAGGGTAGAGTAGCGCTTTGGTCAGCATTTGCTGCTGATTGAGAGAACCGCAGATCCCTCGGCTACGCTCGGGATGACAAAGGATGGCCGCGCCGGCGTTGGAAGTGGTTGCTGATGCGGTCAAAGTAGAGATAGATGATGGGCGTGGTGTAGAGGGTGAGGACCTGGCTGAAGAGGAGGCCGCCGGCAATGGCAACGCCCAGGGGACGACGCAGCTCGGAACCCGTACCAGTGCCGAAGGCCAGCGGCAATGCGCCAAACAAGGCTGCCATAGTGGTCATGAGGATGGGACGGAAGCGCAACATGCAGGCCTCGAAGATGGCGTCGCGCGTGCTCTTGCCATGTTCGCGTTCGGCGATCAGGGCGAAATCGATCATCATGATGGCGTTCTTCTTGACGATTCCGATGAGCAGAAAAATGCCGATGATGGAGATAACGTCGAGTTCGCTATGGAAAAAGATGAGCGCGATGATGGCGCCCACGCTGGCAGAGGGCAACGTGGTGAGAATGGTGATGGGGTGCACAAGGCTCTCATACAGCATGCCAAGCACGATGTAGATGGCGAGCAGCGCGGTAATGATGAGCAGCGGTTCGGTGGAGAGAGATTTCTGGAAGGCCTGGGCAGTACCTGCGAAGGTGCCACGCACAGACGCGGGAACACCGATGCGCTGCTGCATCTGATCGATCAACCTGGTTGCCTCTCCCAACGAGACGCCAGGCGCGAGATTGAAGGAGACCGTCACCGAGGGAAAGAACGAAGAGTGATTAACGGCCAGGGGCGAGGTGGAGGCAGTGGAATGAGTGATGGCATTGAGGGGGACGATGCCGCCGTTGGTGGAGTGTACATAGGTCGACTTGAGGGTGCGCGGGCTGACCAAAAATTGAGGGGCGGCCTGGAGGACAACGTAATACTGGTTGAGCGAGGTGTAGATGGTCGAGACCTGCGACTCGCCAAAACCCAAGTAGAGTGAATTATCAATGAGCTGCGGAGTAATACCGTAGCGCGCCGCCGAGGCTCGGTCGTAACCAAGCAGCATCTGCAAGCCGTGGTTCTGCTGGTCGGTGGTCACATCTTTGAGCTGCGGCATCTTGCGCATTTCGTCGTAAAGGCGAGGGCCCCAAATGCCGAGGTCTTCCACCGTATCGGCGGAAAGCTGGTACTGATAGGCCGCGTTGCTCTGCCGGCCGCCAACGGAAAGGTCCTGAGACGCCTGCAGGAAGGTCGAGGCGCCTGTGAGCTTTTCCAGTTTGGGCCGCAGGCGATCGACCACGGCAGCGGCACTGATGCCGCGTTGGTCGAGCGGCTTTAGGTGGACAAAAGTGAAGCCGGTGTTGCTGGCGCCCCCGCCTGGTCCGCCCTGTCCTCCAGTGAAGCCAATGACGTTGTCGACGGCTGGATCAGCCTGAATCACCTTCTCCACATCCAGAACAGAGTCGCGCATGGACTGAAAGGACGCGTCCTGAGCGCCCTGGAGACCGCCCTGGAGGCCGCCGGTGTCCTGGAGGGGGAAAAAGCCCTTGGGCACGCGGCCGATCAGGACGACGTTGAGGGCTAATGTCGCAAGCAAGATTACGATTATGAGGGCCGGATGTGCGAGTGACCAAGTCAGGGTGCGGCGATAGCCGGAGAGCAGCAGCTCAAAGGCGTGTTCACTGGCACGGTAGATGCGATTATGCGCTTGGCCCGCCAGCGGCTTAAGCAGCTGGGAGCACATCATCGGCGTGACGGTGAGCGAGACCAGCATGGAGACAGCGATCGAGGTGGTCAGGACAAAGGCAAACTCGTGAAATATGCGGCCGACGATGCCCCCCATGAAGAGGATAGGGACGAAAACCGCGATCAGCGAAAGGCTCATGGAGAGGACGGTGAAGCCGACCTCTTGCGCGCCCTGCAGGGAGGCTTGCATGGGTGGCACGCCTAGTTCAATGAGGCGGGTGATGTTTTCCATGACGACGATCGCATCGTCGACCACGAAGCCGGTCGAGATGGTAAGTGCCATCAGGGAAAGATTGTCGAGGCTGTAGCCCACCAGGTACATGACGCCGAAGGTGCCGATCAGCGAGATACCGACGGCCACACCAGGAATTAAAGTCCCACGCGGGCTGCGCAGGAAGGCAAATACGACGGCAATGACCAGGATGATGGAGATGACGAGGGTGCGCTCGACGTCGTTGACCGAGGCGCGAATAGTGGTGGTGAGGTCCACGAGGATGTTGAGGTTGTCGCCGGCGGGAATGGAGGCGCGTACCGATGGCAGAGCTGCCTTGATGCGATCGACGGTTGCGATCACGTTGGCGTTGGGAAGGCGGAAGATGAGGAGAATAACGGCGGGTTTCTGATTGACAAAGCCGGCGGAACGAAGCGTCTGGACATCGTCGTAGACGTTGGCGACATCGCGCAAGCGGACAACTCCCCCCTGGCCGTTCGAGCCAACGATGAGCGGGGCGTAGTCCCGGGCTTTCGAGATCTGGTCGTTGGCGGTGATGTCGGCGGTGGTGGCATCGTCAGAGATCTGGCCTTTGGGTCGGTTGGAGTTTTGCTCGCTGATAACGCGGGCAACGTCTTGCAGGCCGAGGCCATAGTTGTTGAGCTGCTGCGGATTGGCGTCGACCCGCACCGCGGGCAGTGAGCTGCCGGCGACCTGGACCTGGCCCACGCCTTCGACCTGCGACAACTTCTGGGCAATGATGGAGGAGGCGGTGTCATACAGATCGCCCTTGCCACGGATGGGAGAGGTGAGATCGAGCACCATGACGGGGGCGAGGGAGGAATTGATTTTTCTGTAGACCGGGTTGGTGGGCAGGTTAGCGGGCAGGTAAGTGCGGGCGGCGTTGATGGCAGCTTCCACATCGCGCGCGGCGCCGTCGACATCGCGAGTAAGGTCGAATTGCAGGGTGACCGAGCAGATGCCGAGCGTGCTGGAGGAGGTCATCTGGCTGACGCCGGCGATGTGGCCGAATTGGCGCTCGAGTGGAGTGGCTACGGAAGAGGCCATGATCTCAGGACTGGCACCGGGGAGCGTGGTTGCCACCGTGATGGTGGCGAAATCGATCTGGGGAAGCGAAGACACAGGCAGGTTGAAAAAAGCGAGCATGCCTGCAAGCGCGACGGCGATGGTGAGCAGCGTGGTGGCCACGGGCCGCCGGATGAAGGGGGCGGAAATGTTCATGCGCCGGCAGCTCCTGAACCAGAGTCAGGGCTGGCGATGGTCGCGTGCGGGTGGCGCGAGAAGCGGGTGGCAATACGGTCAAAGAAGATATAGATGATGGGCGTGGTGTAGAGGGTAAGGACCTGGCTCACGAGCAGGCCGCCGACCATGGCGATGCCCAGCGGGCGGCGCAGTTCAGAGCCGATGCCGGCGCCAAAGGCCAGCGGGATGCCGGCGAAGAGCGCCGCCAGGGTGGTCATGAGGATAGGCCGGAAACGAAGCAGCGAGGCTTCATAGATTGCTTCCACTGAGCTCTTGCCCTGCTCTCGTTCCGCTTCGAGGGCGAAGTCGACAATCATGATGCCGTTTTTCTTCACGATACCAATGAGCAGGATGATGCCAATGACGGCGATGATGTCGAGTGACTGGCCAAAGAGGCGCAGGGCTAGCAGCGCGCCTACGCCGGCGGAGGGTAGCGTGGAGAGAATGGTAAGCGGGTGGATGAAACTTTCGTAAAGCACGCCCAGCACGATGTAGACCGCAAGCAGTGCCGCGATAATGAGAAGCGCTTCATTGCCGCCGATGGCGGTGTAGGCCGCAGCGGTTCCCTGAAAGCCCACGATTACGCTGGCCGGCATGTGGAGGTGCGCCTGGGCGCGCTTGACAGCGTCGACCGCCTGGCCGAGCGAGGAGCCTTCTGCAACATTAAAGGATACGGTTACCACCGGAAACTGACCCTGGTGGGAAATGGTGAGCGGGGATGGCTGCATCTCGAAATGGGTGAAGGCGGAGAGCGGCACGGGAGTGGGCATGATGCTGGTGGAGGCGGCGCCTCCGGCTGAGACCTGGCCCGAGGTTTGGCTGCTGGATGCCGAGGAGCCGTTGGTCGAAGAGGACGATCCGGTAGCGGTCGACGAAGAGAGTGCATTGCCCGGCGTGCTGGAGGACAAATTGGAGCCGGTGGGCGAAACGTTGCTGGATGCATTGCTGACGGTGTTGCTCTGGTTCGTTAAGGTGGATGACGAGCTGCTGCTCGCGACAGTAGAGAGTTGCGTGCCCTGGGTAGTGGAGGAGTTTGCGGTGGAGGAGGGGTTGAGGGTGGTAACCGAGCTGGCGGCTGCGGTGTTTCTGCCCGACGTAGAGGCGGCGGCGGCGGCACCCGTGGTGGTTGCAGATCCCTGGATGTAAAGATCGTCCAGCTTTTTGGGATCTTTCTGGAACTCGGGCAGGGCTTCGAGAATGACGTGGTACTGATTTGACTGGGTGTAGAGGGTGCTGATCTGGCGCTGGCCGAAGGCGTCGTAGAGGGTGGAGTCGATGGTATCGGCGGTGATGTTCATACGCGAGGCGGTGGCGCGGTCGATGGCCAGCTGGGCAGTCACTCCATTGGGCTGATCATCAGTGGCCACGTCGCGCAGCTGCGGAAGCGTGTGCATGGCGTCGACTAGTTTCCCAGTCCAGAGGCCAAGTTCGGCCGGATCGGGATCTTCCAGGGTGTATTGGTATTCGGTACGGCTGGCGCGGTCGTCGACGGTAAGGTCCTGTACCGGCTGCATGTAGAGCTGAATGCCGGGGACGCGGGTGAGATTTCGTTCGAGGCGGCGGATGACTTCGCTTGCGGTGAGGCCGCGGATGGCGGGGTCTTTGAGGTTGATCTGGATGCGGCCGCTGTTGAGGGTGGTGTTGACGCCGTCGGCTCCGATGAACGAGGAGAGGCTCTCGACGGCCGGGTCTTTCAGGATTTCATGAGCCAGTTGCTGCTGCTTCCTCGACATGGCGGGGAAGGAGATAGATTCGGGGGCCTGGGAAATGCCCTGAATGATGCCGGTATCCTGGGTCGGGAAGAAGCCCTTGGGGATCTCAATGTAGAGGACGATGGTGAGGACGAGCATGGCGGCTGCCACCAGCAGCATCGCTACTTCGTAGCGGAAGACCCAGCGCAAGCTGCGGCCGTAGGCGGCGATGACGCGATTGAAGAGTCCTTCAGTGTAGTGGTAGAAGCGGGTTTGCTCGGATTCCGGGGTATGGCGCAAGATGCGCGCAGCCATCATCGGCGTCAGGGTGAGCGACACAAAGGCTGAGATCAGGATGGTGACGCTGAGGGTGACGGCGAACTCGCGAAAAAGACGCCCGACAATGTCGCCCATAAAGAGCAGCGGGATCAAGACCGCGATCAGCGAGATGGTGAGCGAAATGATGGTGAAGCCGATCTGCTGCGCGCCGCGGAGGGCGGCTTCCATCGGGGGCAAGCCCTGTTCGAGGTAGCGGGAGATGTTCTCGATCATCACGATGGCATCGTCGACGACAAAGCCAGTCGAAATGGTAAAGGCCATCAGAGTGAGATTGTTGAGGCTGTAACCAAGCGCTTCCATGACGACGAAGGTGCCGACCAGCGAGAGTGGTACGGCGACGCTGGGGATGATGGTCGCGGAAAGACTGCGCAGGAAGAGAAAGATCACCATGACCACCAGGGCAATGGTGAGCATGAGCTCGAACTCGACGTCGCGGACAGAAGCGCGAATGGTGTTGGTGCGGTCGGTGAGCACAGTGAGTTTCACCGCGGCGGGAAGCGTGGCCTGGAGATGGGGCAGCAGCTCTTCGATGGACTCGACGACTTGAATGGTATTGGCGCCGGGCTGACGCTGGATGTTGACAATGACCGCGGGGGTTTCGTTCATCCAGGCGGCAAGCTTGGTGTTTTCGATACCGTCACTTACCCGTGCTACGTCGGTGAGCATGACGGGGGCGCCATTTTTGTAGGCGACGACAAGGTCACGATAGCCGGCGCTCGAGAGTAGCTGGTCATCCGCATTGATCTGAAAATTCTGTGCCGGGCCGTCGAAGCTGCCCTTGGCGGAGTTCACGCTGGCAGCGGTAAGCGCGTTGCGAAGGTCTTCAAGATTGACGCCGTAGGAAGCTAGCGCCGTGGGGTTGGCCTGTACCCGGACGGCGGGTTTTTGTCCGCCGCTGATGGTGACCAGGCCGACCCCGCTAAGTTGCGAAATCTTGGGGGCAAGACGGGTGTCGACCAGGTCTTCGACGCGCGAGAGCGGTAAGGCTTTGGAGGTGAGGGCAAGAGTGAGGACGGGCGCATCGGCGGGATTGGATTTGCTGTAGACGGGCGGGACGGGAAGGTCGGTCGGCAGGTAGCCCTGGGAGGCGTTGATGGCCTGCTGCACTTCCTGCTCGGCGACGTCGATGTTGAGGTTAAGCGCAAACTGCAGCACGATAACGGAGCTGCCGTCAGAGCTGGTGGAGGTCATTTGGGTGAGCCCTGCGACCTGGCCGAACTGGCGCTCGAGCGGCGCGGTGACGGCGGAAGACATCACCTGCGGGCTGGCCCCGGGATAAAAGGTCTGGACCTGGATGGTGGGGTAATCGGCTTCCGGTAGCGCGGAGACCGGGAGGGTCGTGTATGAGGCGAGGCCGATGACCAGGATCGCGACCATCAGGAGTGAGGTTGCGACCGGCCGTAATACGAAGCTGCGGGACGGATTCAACGTGTTTGCCCGGTCGCACGCTTTCCGGACAGAGTGCCTGCGGCATCGCCATTGCCGGTTACGGGAGCTTGTGGAGTTTCCTGGATCTCGACCTTGGTGCCGTCCTGCAGCTTGTCAAAGCCGGTGATGGAGACAGTGTCGCCCGGGTTGAGGCCTTCGACCGCGGAGATGTTGCCGTCGGTGGTCTTCTCGACAATATTCTGAATGGAGGCAGTGTTGTTGTTCACCTTATAGACAAACGCTTGTACGCCATTGCGCTGGACGGCCGCGCTGGGAATGAGCATGGCGTCATGCAGGGTGCTTACCAGCAGACGGGCGTTGACGAACTGGTTGGGATAGAGAGAAAGATCGTGGTTATCGAACTCGGCGCGGAAGCGGATGGTGCCGGTGGTGGTATCGACCTGGTTGTCGATGGTGAGCAGATGGCCGGTGGCGAGTCTGTTCAATTGCGAGCGGTCGAAGGCGTCGACGGATAGGGCCGTCCGGTGCAGGATTTGCGACCGGACCTGGGAAAGGTTGTCTTCCGCTACGTTGAAGACGACGGTGATGGGTTGCAACTGTGTAACCACCACGAGTGCATTCGAGCTGCCGGCGAAGATGGTGTTGCCGGGATCAACAAGGCGTAAGCCAACGCGGCCGGAAGCGGGCGCGGTAAGGTGGCAGTAGCTGAGTTGCACCTGCTGGTAGTCGACCTGCCCCTCATCGTTTTTCACCGAGCCTTTATATTGCTCTACAGCCTGCTCCTGATCCTCGAGGGTCTGGCGGGCGATAGCGTTCATCGCGGCGGCCTTCTGATAGCGGGTTAAATCGATCTCCGCCTGCTTGAGGAGACCCTGGTCGTGTTGCAGGGTGCCTTCAGCCTGTTTGAGTTGGGCCTCATAGGGTCTGGGGTCGATTTCGATCAGCGACTGGCCTTTGCGGACCATTTGCCCTTCGCGATAGTTGACGGCGACGACATTTCCCGTGACCTGGCTGTAGAGGCTGACGGTGGAGATGGGGGTGACGGTGCCAAGGGCATCGACGTGGATGCCAATGTCGCCCTGGCGGACAGTGGCGGCCTTGATGGTGACCACAGCGGGCTGATCGAGTGCCGCCTCGTCGGCTTTGGGTTTAGGCTTGTGGGCAACAAGCAGCACGACGACGAGTACCAGCAGGGCGATCAGCAGCACGCCAAGCCAGGGACGGCGTTTTTTTGGCGCCACAGGCGAGCGGCTCGTGAAGGGATCGGGATACGAGCTCGCTTCTGGACTTTCCATGGATTCTGGACTCCGGCGGGTGACTTGGTTGTTGTGCAGCCTTAAACAGTACTTTAACAGCCAGCTGGTTAGATGATGGCGTACTTGCCGGGATGGTTTTTCATTACGGGCTTAACGGAAGTGTGGAGCGCCTTAATTCCTCCAGCTAGAGGGGCGGTCGGTCCACTTGCCCGCTCGCTGACCCATTCGGACGACGGGGATGGGTCGTCCTCTGTCCGCCGCTCATTCGGCTCTTACAGCCCTTGAGCCTTCAACAACACCTCGCCTGCTTTTATGAGGGCATGTTGCACGTTTGGGCCGAGCATTCCTGAAGTGGCTTGAGCGCCGTTTATCAAAAGCAGAAGCTGTCGTGCCAACGCCTCAGCATCATGAGCTCCGGCACTCCTGGACAAAGCGAGCAGCCGATCGTAAAGCTTTTGCTTGTGCTCTACGGCTACTACCCGAGCGGGATGAGAAGGGTCCGCATAATCGACTGCCGTATTCAGAAACACGCATCCGCGATAGTCGCTTTCAGAACTACGTATGGCTAGAGTGCGCAGGATGTCACGCAACTGGGCGGACGCCCCGGTGGTCACCCTTTGAACCCTTGCATCCCAATGCTTCCAATAATCTTCATCATGTTCACGGAGACAGGCGGCGATCAGATCGTCTTTGGACTGGAAGTGATGGTAGAGGGTCATCTTGGCAACTCCAGACTCCGCCAAGACCCGGTCGATTCCCACCGCACGCGAGCCCTCTTTATAGAACAGCTCTCGCGCGGTAGCCAACAGGCGTTGGCGTGCAGAAGGCAACAATTCCTTGCCCGGTTTCGACTTGCTTCTGCTGCTCTTGGCTGCTGACGGCGTCTTCATATTTGACATTATACAGACCTGTCTGTATTTTTAGCCGTACGACGCCAATTCCAAACCACGAGGGAAACAATCTGATGAGCCATCCAGCAGCGGAACCGATAGTCCCGTCGTCGACCCCTGAAAACGACTACACCACAGTCTCGGCGACCGAAAGGCTAAGGTTGTCGAAACCGGAGCGGACTCTCTTGTGGAACCAAATGGTGGACTTTGTGGAGTCTTACCTTGAAGAAGTGCATACAGGCCCTGTTTCTCCTGGCCTTGACCCTGAAGCCCTGGAATCGTTCTTAAAAAGCTTTACGTTTGAGACCGCTCTGCCCGCGACGTCTACTTTTGGGCAGATGGCGGCTGCTCTGCGCGATCATCAAGTCCACACGCCGCACCCCCAATACTTTGGGTTGTTCAACCCTGCTCCGGCGGTGATGGGCATCGTTGCCGATACCCTTGTGGCGACTCTCAACCCTCAACTGGCGGGGTGGAGTCACAGCCCGCTTGCCAGTTCTATCGAGATCAAGTTGATTCGCGACTTCGCTGGTAAGTTCGGCCTCGATCCGGATCGATCTGACGGCACGTTCACAACCGGCGGAGCGGAAGCAAATCAAACGGCAATTCTCTGTGCGCTCTCACACAGGTGGCGGCAGTTCCTTACGGATGGAGTGCAAGCGTTGCCGAATGCACCTACCATTTACGTTTCTTCTGAAGCTCATCATTCGTTCTTAAAATCGGCTCGTGCATCGGGCCTCGGCAGCGATGCGATCCGCTACGTCCCGGTGGGCGACGATCTTCGGATGGATGTCGTCGCATTGCAAGATATGCTGGCGAACGACCGAGCTTTGGGACGCACGCCCTTCCTGATTGTCGGAACTGCTGGTGCGACGGGTTCTGGAGTCGTGGACCCGCTTCCATCATTGGCCACAATCGCACGGGAGGAGGATCTTTGGTTCCACGTAGACGCTGCCTGGGGCGGCGGCGCGATGATGGTTCCGGAGCTTCGGCCCGCACTTGCGGGCGTGGAGGAGGGAGATTCGATTACTTTTGATCCACACAAATGGATGTCAGTGCCCATGGGAGCTGGGATGTTTCTTACCAAACATCCACACATTCTTGGCCAAACCTTTGGTCTAAGAACTTCTTATATGCCGAAAGAGGGCGCGCATCTCAACGCCGTTGATCCTTACACACACTCCATGCAATGGTCGCGCCGCCACATAGGACTAAAGCTGTTTCTAACTTTGGCCGTCACCGGCTGGGATGGATACCGTGAGGTGATCGGACACCAGGCGAAGATGGGGAGGCTTTTGAAGCAAAGGCTGACCGCAGAAGGATGGAAGATCGTCAACGATACTCCGCTTCCCGTGGTCTGCTTTACAGAGGCAGATGGTGATCGGGATGTTAGCTACTATCAGCGGATCGCAAACGCCGTTATCGAATCGGGTAA
>Ga0182024_10025119_pt1 | contig 10540 bp, 11 predicted proteins | sample P32metaG_FD_120480 | JGI IMG/M metagenome (GOLD analysis project Ga0182024, IMG submission 120480) | Permafrost microbial communities from Stordalen Mire, Sweden - P3-2 metaG (Illumina Assembly) | ecosystem: Environmental > Terrestrial > Soil > Wetlands > Permafrost | place: Sweden: Stordalen...
GATCCGACGCGATCCTGAACCAGCTTTTCGCGCAGCACCAGTTCGTAAGGGAACGCGCGGGCTTCCCCGAACGCCCAGATGCCGAGCATGACGTCGCGGGGTTTGAAGCCGTGTTCGGGAAAGCTGAGAACAGTGGGGTATTTCTGTATCTTGACGTCCCAGTCTTTGGCAGAGTAATCGCCCTCATCGGCGGGAATGTCTTTCAATACGATTCCATCCGGCTGCTCGGATTTCCAGAGCTTGAAAGTAAGTTCGTCGGAGGGAATGAGTTTTAACGATTGTCCGGCGAGCGGGCCCGAGATTCCGCGGCCGCTGATCTGTTGCCAGTACGTGCCGGTCTGTTCGTCCCGCATGAGGAAGTTCTGATTGTTGATACCCGCGAGATGGAACGTCAGAACCAGACCGTTGACCTCGCGCCCCCACACCAGACCGGTGTGACAGAGCGTTCAATAAGTGACCGCGATGGGGACACCGCCCGCCACGTCGTTCACGATGTGATGGTAAGAGATGCTGCGGACGGGGTAAGCGCGGGTGCTCACCGCCAGCACTTTCTCGTCGCCGTCAAGCTTGGTTTCGCGAGCGGGCTGGAAGGATGGCGCGCCCGCGGGATGGAACATGACCTCGAAAACATTGATTCGCGAAAGAGCGGCGCAGACCAGGACTACGGCGGTTCCGGCGATTGCGCCGATTCGCGATCCGCGGCCCCGTTTCGAACTCAAATAGAATATGAGCGCGAGCAGCGCTACGGCGGCGCAGAGGAATTCGGCGAGATGCTGGTATTGGAGGACGAATAGAGCGGTCTGGAGTTCCCCGTCGCCCTGGTGTCGCATTGGGCGGATGACGTAATTAGGGTACGCGAGGAAGAAGATGGCGATGGCAAGCGTGGCGAAGATCAACGAAAAGGCCAGCTTGCGGCGGGCGGTCGCGGTAGAGTCGTCCATGTTTTGTACTTTTCAATTATGGCAACTTAGCCGCCGATGAAGGCGGATAAACGCCGATAGGACGCACCCAAACTTATTGTTATCGGCGTTTATCAGCGTTCATCGGCGGCCAGTCCTGAATCCTCAACCGACGGATTGAATCTGAACCCTATGCATGAAACGGCGGAATTCGTAATCCGGCACGGCTACGCCGTTTTGTTCTTCTGGATTCTGGCCGAGCAGGGTGCGCTGCCGATTCCATCGGTTCCGCTGTTGCTGGTCTGCGGCGCCCTCGTGAAAACCGGACATCTGAGCGCCGCGCCGATTCTCTTCTTCGGCGTTCTGGCGTGCCTGATCTCCGATAGCGCGTGGTTTGAGCTCGGGCGCAGCCGGGGGAGGAAGATTCTGGGATTCCTTTGCCGGATGGCGCTCGAGCCGGATTCGTGCGTGCGGGAGACCGAGGGCGGTTTCGTCCGCTATGGCGTGCGCTTCCTGCTGGTCTCGAAGTTCATACCAGGCATGAACGCCATGGCGGCGCCGCTGGCAGGTACCTCGCGCGTCGGCTGGGGCCTGTTTCTGTTCTTCGATTCGCTGGGGGCCGTTCTCTTTATTTCGTCCTGGGCAACGGTTGGCTACCTGTTCAGCAACCAGTTGGAGGACATCGCAAATATGGTTGGCCTCGCCGGTTTCCGGCTCTTTCTGTCGATTCTAGCGGGCACGGGTGCCTGGATCGGCTGGAAGTATTATCAGCGCAGACGATTTTTCAAAAAGCTCGCGATGGCGCGGATCCCGGTGCTGGAATTGAAGCGAATGCTGGACGCCGGCGAGGACGTTGTAGTGATCGACGTGCGGGGATTCAAACCGGAAGGGCGCGGTTCGGCGGCCGATCAACCAATTCCGGGTGCCTTGCGTATCCCGCTGAGTCAGTTGGCGGCGCGACACGACGAAGTTCCGCGCGATCGCGACATCGTACTTTTCTGCACTTGACCGAACGAAGCTTCGAGCGCCCGTGCGGCGCTCCTGCTCAGGAAATACGGGATTACCCGCGTGCGTCCGCTTGCGGGCGGAGCGGATGCATGGCTGGAACTGACTGGCGTCGGCGCCTCCTGAAAAGTCAAGGACACCGCTCCCTTTGGTCACGGCTCGGTAACCCCTTCAGAGCCGTGACCAAAGGGAGCGGTATTCATTTCTGCAATCGGTACAGCAGCAGGAGAGCGAGAATGCTTCCGTACATTACAGGTAACCGGATGTCGGACTTAACCCCCCAATAGTAGTGAACGACTCCGGCGATCGCGCTGAGATAAATCAAGCGGTGAAGCATTTGCCATTTCCGGTATCCCAGGCGCCGCACCCATCCGGCGGTCGAAGTCACGGCGAGCGGCGACATGAGCAGAAGCCCGGTCATTCCCGCGGTGATGAAGCGGCGCTTGATTATGTCCGCCCACATTTCGTGCGCATCGAAGTCTTTATCGAGCCAGATCCAGGTCGCAAAATGGAGGCAAACATAGAAGAACGCAAAAAGCCCGAGCATCCGCCGAAAGCGAATTAGTTGAGGCTGATTCAGAATTCCGCGGAGTGGCGTGATGGCGAGCGTGATCAGCAGGAATCGAATCGTCCAGTCGCCGGTGTAGTGGGTGATGAACTCGATGGGATTCGCGGTGAGCTTGTTCTGATACCCACGCCACAGGAGATTCAGGAATGGAGCCAGGCAAAGCGCGAAGAGCAGGACCTTTGTCCATCGGCTCAACCAGAATTTCTTCATCCCGTGGTTTATTCCGGAGCAACGTTAGTAATTCTTGTGAAGATCCATGATCGAGTAGAGGCTGGCCACCTCTCCGTATCCGTTGAACAGTTGCGTCTTGATTTTCTGGCCGAATCTGCCAACGCCGAGCCGTACTTCCGTTGCCTGGCTGTGCGTGGGATGGTCGACCGCGGGATTCACGTTGGCGTAGAAACCATAAGCCTCGGGCCATTCCAGATTCCAGGTAGTGGGCGGCTGCTTTTCGACGAAGCGAATCTTCACGATCGATTTGATGCTTTTGAAACCGTATTTCCACGGGAGTGTCAGGCGGAACGGCGCGCCATTCTGCGGCGGCAGCACCTCCCCGTAGACGCCAACGGAAAGTAATGTCAACGGGTGCATGGCTTCATCCAGCCGCAGTCCTTCGACGTAGGGGAACTGGATGTGAGCCTGCCGCGAAGAGAGCATTTGCTTCGGATCGTAGAAGCTCTGGAACGCGACGTATTTCGCTTTTGACGTGGGCTCTGCCTGCTTGAGCAGCGCGCTCAGCGGAAATCCGACCCAGGGAATTACGAACGACCACCCTTCGACGCAGCGATGGCGATAGATGCGTTCTTCAAGCGGAGCCAGTTTCATGACCGCATCGAGGTCCAGAGTCTTCGGCTTGGCCACTTCGCCTTCGAGTGAGACGGTCCAGGGCGAGGTGTGATAATCCTTCGCGAGTTTCACCGGTTCGTCTTTGCCGGTGCCGAACTCGTAGTAGTTGTTGTAGCCGGTCACCGCATCGTAAGGGGTCGGGGTTTCGGTCGTGCTGAACGGGCTTTTGACGATGCCGGTAAGTTTCGTCCCGGCGCGGGCCGCCAATGGAGCGGCGAGCGCCGCGGCAAGGAAGCGACGCCGGCTCAGGTAAGTGGCTTTGGGCGTGACGTCCGAATAGCGCAGATCGGAGGCTTTGCGGATCACCATAGGGCTTCCCTCCACATCTTAACGCCCCGCGGAAAAATTATGTGGCGCGGACACTCGTGTCTTCCGCGTCGGCACTCTTTGCCGACGCCTGCCTTCGGGAGACGACCTCAGTGTTTCTGGTCGGAGTGAACGCGGGTCATCGACGAAGCAGCACGGGCGTTAGACAGACCGGCCCGTCAAGCCGAAGTAAGGGGCGGCCGAGAGCATGTGGCGATCGTTAGTCCACACATCGCGTTCTCCGGCCTCGTGTGCGGTCGCCAGATGCACCGCGTCGGTGGTACGTATGAAGAGATCGCGGGGAGCGGAAACCATCAGGGCACTGGTTCTCCGCAGCAGAGCTTCGTTGACGGGAATGAGATTCCACAAACCCTGCTCCATGGGATCGGATTGTGCAACATTACCAAGTGCTGCACCAAGGTTTGTTCGGAAAGTATTCACATTACGGATAACGGAATTATTCCGATGAAAGAGCGGGTTGTGGATCAGTTCTTCGACCCGGTGGCGAAGCTGTTCCGGATGTTTGAGTAAGACATGTACCGCTGGCGATCTTGTCGCCGGTGGGTTTATCTCTAAAAGTTACTAAGAACGCCGGCGGCAAGACCGCCAGCGTTACATGTTGCGGGGCCGGGTATTACGTGGTACGTTACTACATATAACGTAATAGCCATGTCCGACCCCACGCTTCTCGTTCTCTCCAGCCTCGCGGAAGGCGATAAACACGGCTACGCGATGATGCAGGATATCGAGACTTTCGCCGGAATCCGGCTCGGTCCCGGCACGCTCTATGGGGCGATCACGCGCCTCGAAGAGCATGGCTGGATTCGGCCCGTGGGTGCGAGGAACCGACGTCAGCCTTATACGATCACGCCATCCGGCCGACAGTATCTTCAGCAGGAACTGGCGACGCTTCAGCAGATCGTGAAGACCGGGCTTTCGAGGGTGAAGCACGCATGAGACGTGTCGTGCGATTTCTGGTCCGGCTGTATCCGGCGAACTGGCGGGAGCGTTATGGGGAAGAATTTGAGGCGTTGTTGGAAGACGCGCCGCCGGGTTGGGCAGGGATCCAAGGCTTGATCTCTATAAGGAAGATCGCGCCGGAATACCGCTGGAAGACGTGATCGAGAAGATGCGACAGGACATTCAGATCAGCCAGGACGCGCGCGCCGGCACTGGCGGCGACTACTTGCCGTTCCGAGTAACGTTTGCATACGCCGACCGGATAAAGGCCCAGCAGATCGTGCAAGCTCTGATTAACAACCTTGCGGACGCGAACCGGATTCACCAGCAGAGTCAGGCCCAGGCAAAGCGCATAATTGCCGCCGATCAGGTCTACCGGCTTGAAGAGAGAATCGCGGCGCTGGAAAAGCGCTTGGGGATACCGTCGACGCCGCAAGAGCCGGATCTCTCGCCTGTTCCATTCAGTGGGATCAACCTTGATGTGCTCGATCCTCCGAGCCTTCCTGTTCAGCCGGTCTACCCCGACCGCGTCCGATTCATGGCCGCGGGATTTGGTGCGGGCATAGTCGCGGCGGTTGTGATCGCTGTCTTTCGACGAAGAGCTCCAGCGATACCTTTCCCCGCACAGACGGCGTGAGCGGGAACGGCGCCGAAGCGCCGCCCCACATAATAATTATGAATGCCGGAGTTGCCGGACATCGTTGCGTACGCCGGCGCGCTTGAATCGCGGATCGTCGGTCAGCCGCTGGAGCGCGTGCGTTTGGCCAACCCCTTCCTGCTTCGCACTATTCAGCCGACTATCGCCGATACGGAAGGGCGCACCGTGCGGGAAATTCGGCGCATCGGGAAGCGTATCGCTATCGGGGTTGAGGGTGATTTGTGGTTGGTGCTGCACCTGATGATCGCCGGAAGGTTGCACTGGCGTGCCCCGAAAGTGAAGCTGGCGGGGCGTCAGAACCTTGCTGCTTTCGATTTTCCCGAGGGCACTCTGACGCTCACCGAGGCGGGTACAAAGCGGCGGGCATCGCTTCATGTTCTGGCCGGCGAGGAAGGTTTGAAGTCGGTCGACCCCGGCGGAATCGACGTGCTCGCGGCCGATCCGGAGTCCTTTCGTGCCGCGCTTTCCTCTGAAAATCACACGCTGAAGCGCGCGTTGACGGACCCGCGGTTTGTCAGCGGCATCGGCAATGCTTACTCCGATGAAATTTTGCACGCGGCGCAACTTTCACCGCTGGCGCAAACGCAGAAGCTGAAGCCGGGGGAGTGGGAGAGGCTGTTCGGCGCTACGCAGCGCACGCTCCAGTTGTGGGTGGAACGGTTGAGAGCCGAAGCGGGAGATGGTTTCCCGGAAAAAGTCACTGCGTTTCGGAAGGACATGGCGGTGCATGGACGCTACGGCCAACCCTGCCCGGTGTGCGGCGAGAAAGTGCTGCGGATTCGTTATGCGGACAATGAGACTAACTATTGCGCGCGATGCCAGACTGGGGGGAAGGTTCTGGCCGATCGCGGGCTGTCGCGGCTGCTGGGATCGGATTGGCCGCGCACGCTGGAAGAGTTGGAAGCGCTGCATCGGAAGTGAGGAAAGAGCCGGCGACAAGATCGCCAGCGGTACATTCACAGTATGAAGATAAGGGTGAACGAGCGGGGGTGGAATATTACTGCGGCGCCCGACACACCTCTGCTTTACGTTCTGGCTAACGAGCTTCAGCTTCAGGGGCCGCGGTTTGGCTGCGGACTCGCACAGTGCGGGTCTTGTTCGGTGCTTGTCAACGGCGTTGAAACTCGTTCGTGCGTGACGCCGGTTTCCGCCGTGCAGGGGAAATCGGTGACCACACTGGAAGGGTTGCCCGCCTGGTATGCGGCGCAAAAGAAGCTGTCGAAAACTCCCGATCTGCATCCGCTGCAACAAGCCATGATCGACGAACAAGCCGTGCAGTGCGGATACTGCTTCAACGGCATGATTATCAAAGGTTCCGAACTTTTGTCGAAAAACCCGCAGCCGGATGAAGCGCAGATTCGCACCGCGATGAACGGGCACCTGTGCCGCTGCGGGACTTATCCAAGGGTTATCAAAGCGATTCAACGAGCGTCGCGCACGATGGTGGCGGAGGCTGCAAGGTGAGATTCCCCCGTCGCGAATTTTTGAAATCCGGCGGCGCGCTGGTGATTGGCTTCAGTCTGCGCGAGCCGCTTTTTGGCCAGAGTCATCTCGATACGGTGGCGCGTAATGCCGCCCCCGGGCCGCCAGATGCGAAGCAGATCGATACGTGGCTTGCGATCCACGCCGACAATACCGCGACCATCTTCATCGGATTCGCCGAACTCGGGCAGGGCAACTCGACTGCGCTGCTGCAGGTCGCGGCGGAAGAGCTTGATCTCGATATGAGCCAGCTCAAGACGGTCCGGCTGGATACCAGCATCACTCCTAACCAGGGCGGGACTTACTCCAGCGCATCGATTCAGCGCGGAGGACCGCAGGTTCGTACGGCTGCCGCGGAGGCGCGGTTTGCTCTGCTTCAGCTGGCCTCGAAAAATCTGAACGTGCCGATCGATCGACTGATGGTTGCGAAGGGAGTGGTGTCGGTTCGGGACAACCCCGCGCCATCTGTAACCTATGGTGCGCTGGTGGGTGACAAGCCTTTCCATCTCGCCTTCACAGGGTCCGCGCCTTTGAAAACGCCCGCCGAGTTCAAGGTTGTGGGCACTCGAGTGCCTCGGAACGACATCCCGGACAAGGTTAGCGCTCGGTACGTCTACATGCAGCACATGCGCGTACCGGGCATGCTGCATGGCCGCGTGGTCCGGCCGCGGGGCCAGAGTGCTTATGGCACCGGGGTGAAGGTTCTCAGCGTCGACGAAGCATCCATCCGCAACATCCCGGGAGCGCGGCTGATCCATCGTGGCGATTTCACCGGGGTGGTGGCGGAGAGCGAGTGGGATGCGGTCCGCGCAGCTCGCCAATTGAAAGTGACTTGGGATACGACGCCCACGCTTCCGGGCAGCGCGGGACTTTTCGAATCGATGCGCAACGCCAAGACTACGGATCGCGTTGTTCTGGAACGCGGCGACATCGGGGCATTCGGCAGTGCTGCCCACGTTGTGGCAAAGACAACCTATCACGGCCCTTACCAGGCACACGCACCGTTTGGGCCGAACTGCGCGCTGGCCGATGTGAAGGCCGATTCCGCGCTCGTCATCTGCTCGACGCAGGATGTTTACGGCACGCGCGGCAAGTTGTCCACCATGCTTGGAATTCCGCTGGACAAGGTGCGCGTGCAGTATTACGAGGGTTCAGGGACTTATGGCCACAGTTGCTACGACGACGCGGCGCTGGGCGCGGCGATTCTTTCGCAAGCAGCCGGCAAGCCCGTGCGACTACAGTTTATGCGGTGGGATGAGCACGGTTGGGACAACTATGGCCCCGCGCATGTGGGCGAGGTTCGTGCGGCCGCCGACGCAGCCGGCAAGATCGTGGCGTATGAGTATCACGGCTGGCAGCATAATTGGAGCCTGCTGGAAACGTCCGAGCAGTTAGCGTACGGAAAGTCTGCCGCGGAATGGCCGGGAGCGGCGGCGCAGGGTGTGAGCGCCGCCAATACCGCCGGAATTTACGCCACTCCGAATCTGCGCATCGTAAACCACCAGGTGCCTGGCACCGCATATCTCAAAGGCGGTTGGCTGCGGTCGCCGCTCGATCTGTCGGTTTCGTTTGCCTCCGAGCAAGCCATCGACGAACTGGCGTATCTGCTGAACATGGACCCGTATGAGTTTCGCAAGCGCAATATTGCCGATGAGCGCTGGATGGGAGTGCTCGACGCGGCGGTGAAGGCGGCAAACTGGACCCCCCGGCGGGCGGCTTCCACGAAATCCGACGCAAAGATCGTGACCGGGCGCGGGATCGGCCTTGGCACGCATCTGGTATCGTACGGCGGCGCGGTCGCGGAGATCGAGGTCAACAAGGAAACGGGCAAGGTGGTGGCGAAGCACATGTATGGGGCGATCGACGCCGGGCTCACGGTGAATCCGGCCTTCGTCGAAAACCAGATCAGCGGACAATTGGTACAGACGGCCAGCCGGATGTTAAAGGAAGAAGTGACGCTGAGTACAACGAATGTCACGAGTCTGGATTGGAGCAGCTATCCGATTCTGCGCTTCGAAGAGTGTCCCGAGGTCACACCGGTTGTCGTACAGCGTCTGGATCAGAGGTCGTCCGGTGCGGGCGAAGAGGTAATGGCGGCTGCGGCTGGTGCGATCGGGAATGCGTTTTTCGATGCCACGGGGGTGCGGATGCGGGAGTATCCGTTGACGCCGGCGCGGGTGCTTGCGGCGCTGAAGCAGGGCTGAGCCGCGTTTGACCCTGGTTTTCGAAGCTGACATACTAGCTCCGATTATGAACCGACTCTTACTCCTGATTCTGGCTGGTAGTGCGATCTTGACCGCAGCCGGCCTCGAACCCGTCAAGATCGATACAGGCTTGGTTTCGGGCACCACCACTTCAAGTGATGATGTCCGTGTTTTCAAAGGGATACCTTTCGCCGCGCCGCCCGTCGGCGATCTGCGTTGGCAGGCGCCTCAGCCCGCCGCCCGTTGGGATGGCGTCCGCAAAGCCGAGCAGTTCGGACCCGTGTGCATGCAGCAGAGCCGCCCCGGTTCCACACCCGCCCCGAGCGAAGACTGCCTCTACGTGAATGTCTGGACAGGTGCGAAAGCAGCTACCGAGCGGCGGCCCGTGATCGTGTGGACCTACGGTGGCGGATTCACGGGCGGCTCCGGCTCCGAACCCCGGTATGACGGCGAAGCCCTGGCGCGCAAGGGAGCGGTGGTCGTGACTTACAACTACCGGTTGGGCGCGTTTGGCTTCTTCGCGCATCCGGAATTGACCAAAGAGTCGGGGCACAACGCTTCGGGTAATTACGCCATGATGGACATGGCGGCTGTCCTGCACTGGGTGCAAAGGAATATCGCCGGCTTCGGCGGAGATCCCACGCGGGTGACGATTGACGGCGAATCGGCTGGCGCGATGCTGGTGTCCGCGATGGTCGGATCGCCCGAAGGCAAGGGATTGTTCAGGCGCGCTATTTCACAGAGCGGCGCATGGATGGGGATCGGGATCGGCAAGATGACCACGCGCGCGCAGGCCGAGGAAGCGGGTGTGAAACTCGCTCAGAGCATGGGCGCGGCCACGCTCGCCGATATGCGCGCGAAATCCGCCGGCGACCTGCTCAAGAACGGACGCGGGGGCGGCATCATCGTCGACGGCTGGTATGTGCCGGAAGATCTGTCGGCTACCTTCGCCAGGGGGAAAGAAAACGATGTCGACGTGCTGGTCGGGTCTAACCGCGACGAGGGGACTTTCTTCGCTCGGCCGGGATCGTCGCCGAATGCGGAGCAATTTTCGGCCCGCGCGAAACAGCGCTTCGGCGATCTGGCCGATGGTTATGCAAAGGTCTATCCGGTGAGCAACGACGCCGAGGCCGCGGCAGCGCAGCTTGCGAGCGTGCGCGATGAGATGGGCTGGCATATGCGCACCTGGGCTCAGCTCCAGGGTAAGCGGGGGAAGGACAAGTCTTATCTTTACTTTTTTACCCGTGTGCCTCCTGCGGTCGAAGGGCGGCCTTCGCGGGGCGCTACCCATACAGTTGAACTGTCGTACATGTTTAATAACCAGGCTCCGGGCACGCCGTGGACTGACGTCGACAAGAAGCTCGCCGATATGATGTCTTCCTATTGGGTGAACTTCGCCGCTACGGGAAATCCCAACGGCAAAGGACTTCCGGAATGGCCTGCTTACAGCGAAAAGGCCGCGCAAGCGATGGTACTCGGAGACACTGTGAGCGTGGGAACCGGGATTCAGCCTGCGATTCTCGCGTTTTACGATGCGTACTACAGGACGCTGAACGGCAGCGCAGAATAGCGGCAGCCAAATCACCGGCGACAAGATCGCCAGCGGTACAAA
>Ga0182024_10025120_pt1 | contig 10540 bp, 8 predicted proteins | sample P32metaG_FD_120480 | JGI IMG/M metagenome (GOLD analysis project Ga0182024, IMG submission 120480) | Permafrost microbial communities from Stordalen Mire, Sweden - P3-2 metaG (Illumina Assembly) | ecosystem: Environmental > Terrestrial > Soil > Wetlands > Permafrost | place: Sweden: Stordalen...
AGCTTTCTTGGCTGGACGCTCGACGCCTTCGATTTTTTCGTTCTGGTATTCCTGCTCGATCCTCTGGCTGCCCAATTCCACGTCAGCAAGAGGGCAATCGTCGCGACCATGACTGCCACCCTCGCCTTGCGGCCCGTCGGGGCGGTTTTGTTCGGCTTGCTCGCCGACCGCTATGGACGGCGCCGACCCTTCATAGCGAACGTTGTTTTTTTCTCCGTCATCGAACTGCTCTGCGGCTTCGCCCCCAGCTACGCCGTGTTCTTGATCTTGCGCGCGCTTTACGGCATCGGCATGGGAGGAGAGTGGGGGGTGGGCGCTTCCCTGGCCATGGAGAGCGCCCCCGCGAAACGGCGGGGAATCCTTTCGGGGATCGTGCAGAGTGGATATTCGATCGGCTACCTGCTGGCGGCGGTCGCGGCAAGATTTGTCCTGCCGGCATGGGGATGGCGTGCCATGTTCTGGGTGGGAGCAGCTCCGGCGTTGCTGGCCTTCTACATTCGTCGTAAGGTGCGCGAGCCGGAAGCCTGGAAACAGCATCACGCCCCCACGATTGGCGCTATTCTGCGCACCGCAGCCGAACATTGGAAGATCTTCTCTTATCTCGTTCTGCTGATGACGCTCATGACGTTTCTTTCCCACGGAACCCAGGATCTCTATCCCGATTTCCTGAAGTCGGCGCACGCCTTCAGCACCACAGCGGTCTCCTATATGGCAATCTTGTACAACCTCGGGGCGGTGCTTGGATCGATTGTCTTTGGCTATTTTTCCGAAGCCTGGGGCCGGAGGCGGAGCATGATGGCCGCTCTCGTCCTCAGCTTGGCCATCATTCCCGCCTGGGCCTTTGGCGGTTCGCTGGCCGTTTTGGCCATCGGCGCGTTCGTGATGCAAACCGGAGTGCAGGGCGCCTGGGGCATTATCCCAGCCCATTTGAACGAACTTTCGCCGGACGGAGTCAGGGGATTAGTGCCCGGGCTTGCCTACCAGCTCGGCATCCTGCTGGCGGCGGGAACCAGCACCATCGAGTATGCCTTGCGCAACCGGTTGGGTTACGGCTGGGCGCTCTCGAGCTTTGAGCTCACCAACATTCTGCTGCTCGTCACCGTCATCGGGTTTGGCAGCGAGCACAAGGGACGGATATTCCTGCGGGATCGCGCGATCTGAGCGAAGCTCCCCCGGGAATGAAAGGCGTCTGCTTGTCTTCCTCGCCTCACCCCCGTTTTCGGCGCATTGCGCGAGGCACGCCGGCGGCCGACAAATTGGGCGCTTCCCTCGGTTGGTTGTCCCTCCGGGTCTCCGGAAAGATGGCGATCAGGAGGAGGACGCCGATGACGGCGAAGCCCGAGCAAGATCCGAAGCACCACCCCCAGCACGGCATGCCATACCTCAGAACTACCCAGTCACTTTGCCCCAGGATAGCCGGCGGAGCTGTGATGCCCGTTACCCTAGAATGTGACGAGTGGATCAGTGAACTGGATTTGTCAGCCCCTTCCCGAATCGGAAAGCTGGTAGAGTATTTTTCAGGTGGGAGAAGCGCAGGCAAGGCTGGTTCTCCTTTTGGCGAGGTGCCGGGATGCACATCACGGTGGTGGGCTCAGGATACGTTGGCCTGGTGGCGGGGGCGTGCTTCGCCGACCTGGGACACAACGTCGTCCTCGTGGACAACGATCAGGAGAAATTGTCTGCGCTTCGGGCCAGCAAGGTTCCCATCCATGAAAAGTTCCTGCCGGAGCTGCTCGAACGCCACCGCGGCCAGCGGCTGACCTTCTCCGATGATTTGCACTCGGCGGTGCGGGCTAGCGCGGTCATTTTCGTGGCCGTGGGGACTCCCCCGACCGAGCATGGAGAAGCCGACCTGTCGTATGTGGAGTCGGTTGCGCGCAGTATCTCGGGCGCCATCGACGGTTACAAGGTGGTGGTTGAAAAGAGCACGGTGCCGGTCTACACGAGCGACTGGATCCGCAAAATCATTCTGCGAAACGCGGCAGCTCCCGACTCTTTTGATATCGCCTCCAACCCTGAATTTCTCCGGGAAGGAACGGCGGTCACGGATTTTCTCTATCCCGACCGCATCGTCCTCGGCGCCGACAGCGAGCGCTGCGCGGCGGTGCTGCGCGAGATCTATGCTCCGCTGACCAACGGCAGCTATTACGATCGTCCGGACGCGATTCCCCGACCCGCCCAAGCCTGCACTCCTCCGCCCTTGATTGTCACCAGCGCCAAGAGCGCGGAGTTGATCAAACATGCCTCCAATGCCTTCCTGGCCATGAAGATTTCTTTCATCAACGCGGTGGCCTCGATCTGCGAATCCGTAGGCGCCGACGTGCAGCAAGTCCGCCAGGGGATTGGCACGGACAGCCGCATCGGACCGCGCTTTCTCAATCCTGGAATCGGCTATGGCGGCTCCTGCTTTCCGAAGGATCTGATGGCATTCCGCTCGGTGGCGCGGGAGTGCGGCTACGAATTCCGCCTGCTGGACGAAGTCATGCGCATCAACGAGGACCAGCGCCACCGATTCTTGCGCAAAGTGCATAGTGCTTTGTGGACGCTGCGCGGCAAACACCTGGGCGCGCTTGGGCTGGCCTTCAAGGGCGGCACCGATGACGTTCGGGAATCTCCGGCGATTATGCTGCTCGAGGCCTTGCTGCGGGAGGGTTGCCAGATTGCCGCCTACGATCCGGCGGCCCAGCAACGAGCCGCCGAGGTTTTGCAGGGGAAGGTCAATTTTGTGGACAGCCCCTACGAAGCGGCGCACGACGCCGACGCGCTCCTGATCTTGACCGACTGGGAAGAATTTGCCGGCTTGGATCTCGAGCGCCTGCGGACGGAGTTGAAGTATCCTATCGTCATTGATGGGCGCAACCTTTACGATCCCGAAACCATGGCGGCGCACGGATTGACCTACTACTGCGTCGGCCGGCCGACTTCAGCCCCCCAACCTCAGCCTGCCGAGGCAGCCACTCCCGTAAGGAAACGCAATAATTCATGAGCAAACCACGTGCCCTGGTAACCGGCGGTTCCGGCTTCCTCGGTTCCCACCTGTGCGACGCACTGTTGGCCGAGGGTTACTCGGTCATCGCTCTTGACAACCTGCTGACCGGCAAACAATCTAACCTCGAACATCTCCGCCACGAAGCGGGGTTCGAGTTTCGCCAGGTTGACATCACCCTGCCATTTGACTGCGGCCCGGTGGATTACGTGTTTCACTTCGCTTGCCCCGCCAGCCCGGTCGATTACACCGTGCACGGTATCGAGACCTTGAAAGTGGGCTCGCTCTGAACCTTAAACGCCCTAGAAGTGGCGCAGAAGGATAGTGCTCTGTATCTAGTCTCTTCGACTTCAGAATCCTATGGCGACCAGCTCGAACATCCGCAAAAGGAAAGCTATTGGGGCAATGTGAATCCCATTGGCCCACGTTCGGTTTACGACGAAGCCAAGCGTTTCACCGAGGCTGTGAGCATGGCCTACCATCGCTATTACAAAGTGGACACCCGCATCGCGCGCATCTTCAACACCTACGGGCCGCGCATGCAACTGAACGATGGCCGCGTCATTCCCAACTTCATGAAGCAGGCGCTGCGGGGCGAAGACCTCACGGTCTATGGGGATGGCAGTCAGACCAGAAGCTTCTGCTACGTGAGCGATGAGATCGACGGCTTGTTGCGCCTGGCTAAGTCTTCCGAACATCTGCCGGTCAATATCGGGAACCCAACCGAGTTCACGATCCTCGAATGCGCGCAGCGGGTGTTGGCGGTCACGGGATCGAAGAGCAAGATCCGGCACGAAGCCCTGCCTCCGGATGATCCGAAGCAACGGCGTCCGGATATCAGCAAGGCAAGAAGTTTGCTCGGGTGGGAGCCGGGAGTCGATCTGGAATCAGGACTCAGACGATCGCTTGATTACTTCCGTGAGGTGATTGCGCGGGAAGCAAGAAATTGAGGCTAGGCAGGAGCCACGGCTCTCGATTCCGCTGTCAGCTAGCTCGGTTCGAGGGCTTCCGATCGAGCCTCCAGCTGGGCATCAACATAGGCGGTCAGTTTCTGCACCTGCTCGCGTTCTTCTGCGGTCCGCAATTTGAACTCAATCCCCATGCCGTAGCCGGGGTGCTTACTCTGTACTTTTCCCCGCACGTGCAATTGCAATTCCTGGGTCCGCAATTCGATGATGGCGTTGGTTCCCTCGGCCAGCGGATGGGTGGTTTCGACATAACAACCGCCGCCGCTGATGTCGGTCAGAATGCAATGCTGCAGCGCCCCGCCTCCAGGACCGTAGATATTCACGCCCAAGCGGCAGGTTCGGCGCGCCTGTGCGCGACGTTCACTCTCGAGAACCGATTCTAAACTGGATTCAGAAGCTGGACTGGATTCGGGTGCTGAACTGGATTCGGGCGCCGAACTGAATTCGAGTGCTGAACTGGATTCGGGCGCCGGGCTCGACTCCACCGGTCGAGGGTCCTCATCTAGTTCGATATCCGGCGAATCGAGGACCAAGGTCGCAGTCTCTTCCTTTTCTTCCTGCCGAGTGAGTCCCTTGCGCAGCCATGCGTCCAACATACGCCGAGAAGCTTGCGGCACATGGGCAAAGTGAACTCCGACCTGCCCGCGCGCGTCTTGCCATACCACCTCTCCCGAAAGACGCACGATCGAGGGATCGCCTGGCAAGGTGAACTGAAAATACACTCGGCAGGGCGGTGGCATCTTCCCTGGGGAATGGAGCGCGACTCCGTCTCCGCTAAGGTTCAGAAGGGGGACCGGAGCGTCCTCGGTTGTGGCATAGGTAATGGAAGCTTGCGACGATACATGGACTCGTTTCTTTTGTCGCCGGTCGCGGGGCAGCAGACTCCAGGCCGCCTGCAGACTCTCGGCTGCGCGTTCCGCGGAAACCGGTTTGTACAACAGGAAGTTCGCGCCCCGGGCAAAAAGTTCGCGAGTATCGTTGCGCGCATCCACAATGGCGACGATCAGCATGGTCGCATTGGCGGTCATCGACCGCGCCTCGGCGATCAATTCGATGGCTGCCGGTTCGTCCTTGCAATCCACTAGCAGCACGGCCAGGCCTTGCGCCGCCACGCGGGCGGCAGCCAAGCCGGCAGCGTCGCACCGCTCTACCTCGATGCCCCGATCCGCAAGGATCTGACCGAGAACCCGAGCTGCGTCCGCATCCGAATACACCAAAAGCGCACTGAGAGCCATACCTACGCCATGCTAAGTTCGAGCAAGTCGACCGACAAGTTACCATGGTCATTTTGGGCGCTCAGGAAGCCAGACGGTGACTTCGGTAATCTGGAGTCGGAACCAAGAAGCCGATATGTTTTCTGAGACGTAATCCATCGGATGGTTACGGCCCGTTCTCCGGTTGGAGACTCAGAAAGCGAAAGGAATTATGTCCTCACGCACAGGCAACTGGATGATCGCGGTAGGCGTCCTGGTGGGGTTGATCGGGTTGTGCATTCTGCCAGCGGCTTTTGGGAGCGGCGGGGATCGCAGCCTGCTCGGGGCGGCGGCGACCGTGTTCGGGATGGGAGCGCTCGCCTCGGCGGCCGGTTTCTACCTGAAGGCGCAAGCGCTGCAGTCGAACCCCGCCGGTGGACCTCCAGCCAAGGAAGCCAAAAATGCCGGTCGCAAGCTCCGCGGCGCCTGTGATCTGTGCCGGACCGAGATGCCCGTCGTGCATTGCAAGGTGCACCAGTTGCATCTCTGTGGGAGATGCTTGGCCGAACACTACGACTTTCGCTCCTGTGTCTACGTGCCGAGCACGCGCCGTACAGAAAGCAAATCGGAAAAAGCCCTGGCCGCCCGGTCTCGGGGCTGAGAAAAGCCGTCTTCTCCATCACACACGTTCTCTCCTGCGAAAAAGACGCCAAAATGACCGACGTTACCTGCCCGGGTTACGTTACCTAGGTCCAATCCGCCGGCTTGACACTTTGGTGCTTTGACGGCCTCCTCCACCCTCCATACCATGAAGTCTGCTGCGGGTAATTCATACCACCGCTGATTGTAGAGCGGCCACCCTCCCTCTGATCCGCAGCCACGGAAGCCAGTCTGCAGCCCGGGATGGCGCAGCGGCGAGTCCGGAATCCAGTGAACAACTGAGTGACGGGAAGCCTGACAAGGGCAAGCCTAAGGAGCACATGGTGTCCAGCAAGGCGCGCGGGTTTTCGCTGCTCGAGATGGTCGTCGTCCTAGCCATCGCCATGATCATGATGAGCGTCACGTTTCTGAGCCTGCAACCGGCTCTGGAAGATTCTCATGTGAACCAGGCCTACAACACCGCTCTCGCCCAGGTCAGGGCGGCACGCGAGCGCGCCGTGGAAGGCCGGAGCGACTACATCGTCTGCTTCGGAACAGACTCACCCAGCGGATCCGCCCACCCGCTCGGAGCACCCACCGCGCAAAGCATTCAGATCTACCAATGGCCCTACGGAACCGCGCTCTCGTCGGCTTTGCAGATCACCCTTATTAACCTGCCCACCGACGTCCAATTTCAAGCTCTTTCCGGCATTCCGACGAGCGCGGCGACCGTGCCCGATGGATTCGGGGCAGGAGGTACGGCCCTCGATTTTGACCAAGGTGTAACCGGCGGGAAGAAAGACCAAATCATGTTTCTTCCCGACGGTTCGGCCCGCGATACCAGCGGGAACCTGAACAACGGAGTGTTGTATCTGGCCCGGACAGGACAGCTGTACAGTTCGCGGTCGATCACGCTGTTTGGCGCCAGCGGGAGAGTTCGGGGCTGGCGGCTGATCAACAAAGCGGGTACTTCTACCTGGATCGAACAATGAAAAAAATACAACGCAAATCGGCACGTGCGGATCGGCAGAAGGGCTTCACGCTGCTCGAAGCCATGATTTCAACCGTCATCATCACAGTCGGACTGGTGGGCATGATCGCGGTTTTTGCCGTGGCCGTGAGTTCCACTCAGACCGTGCAACTGGATACTCTCGCGCGGCAGAAAGCCACCGAAGCTGTCGAGAGTATTTACACCGCTCGTGAAACTGCCCAGATCACCTGGCCGCAGATCCAAAACATATCGGGAGGCGGCCCGGGTATTTTTACCGCGGGATTGGTCCCCCTGACGGATCCCGGCCCCGACGGCTTGGATGGCACCGCGGACGACGTTGCTGCCTCCACCATCACCGTGCCCGGCCCAAGCGGAGCCCTCACCGGAGCCACGCCCCCGGATGTTCCGATCGTGCTCAGCAACTTCCAGCGTCAGATTCTGATTACCAACACCAACAACCCTGACGGCACCCCGAACGCGAACCTGCGTCAGATCGCAGTGACGATTCAGTATCCGACCCCCACCGGCAAGCTGCGCAGCTACACCGTGCAGGCGCTGATCTCGTCGTACCGCTGAGAGGCAAGGTCTTATGAAAGCAAGAACCTCAAACCAAGATCGAGGCTTCAGCCTGGTGGAACTGATGGTCGCCATGGCTGTCGGCTTGATCCTTACAGCAGCCGCCACGCAGCTGTTCAACAGTGGCATGAATGCCACCATGCTCGTGACCGAGCAGGCGGAAATGCAGCAGAACGTGCGCGCCGCCCTCAACCTGGTCGCCCGGGACGTGAGCATGGCGGGTTCCGGCCTGCCGTCGGGCGGCCTGGATTTGCCCTACGGAGTCGGCGCGGTCTCATCGTTTTACGGCTGCAACCAGACGCCAACCTGCTACCTGACCTCGGACAAATACCCGACGGGCACGGTGGGATCGACGACGGTTTCCAACTACATGTACGGTTTGATTCCCGGGCCCCTCAATGGCATGCAGTCCGGCGGCCCGGCGACCATTGTGGCCACCGGTGCGGCGGCTGATTCGATCACCACGATTTACGTGGACTATAGCTTCCCGCTGAGCCAGTACACGATTGCATTGGATCCTTCCGGAACGTTTATCACGGCGACCGCTCCTGCCACGCCTCCCGCCGGGTTTCCGGCGATTGTGAGTCCGACCGGCATCGTCCTCGGAGACGAGATCATGCTGACCAATAACAATGGTTCAGCCGTCGGCGAAGTCACCGGGGTCACGGCCGCAGGCACGGGCGGAAAGATCACCTTCGCCAACGCCGATCCCCTGAAAATCAATCAAACCGGCGCCGCCAGCGGCAGCATCCTCAGCACTCTGGCCGGAGGCGGAACGATTCAGGCCAATCGCATTCTGGCCATCAGCTATTTCGTTCAAGTTCCGGCCGTGGGGACGCCGCGCCTGATGCGCCAAGTCAACGGCCAAACCCCGGTGCCGGTTGCGGACAATATCATTGGCATGAACTTCACCTATGACATGTGCGATTCCGTCACGGTCACGGCCACCTGCGCCGGCGTCTCGAATCCGATCGGCAGCGGTTTCTCCCCCAATCAGATTCACAAGGTAAACATCAAGATGATGGGACAGGCCGTACTGTCGACCAGCAACAAGTCAAAAAGCATGGCGCTGGTGACTTCGGTGAGTACCAGAAATTTGTCCTACACCAATCGCTATTAAGCGCGATGGTATTGCGCAAGACCAGGGTTTTAGGAGACGAGTCTTATGGGTAAGGCCACACATCGTTCGCGAGGCTTCACGCTGATTGCCAGTTTGCTGCTCTTGCTGCTGCTCTCAGCCATCGCAGTGGGATTGATGTACACCGTCACCGGCTCCGGCAAAGTGGGCAACAACGATCTCGAAGCGAACACCGCCTACTATGGCGCCGAGTCCGGCATGGAAAAGCTCACCGCTGACCTGGCCAGCCTCTACCAGCAGAAACTGTCCCCAACGCAGGCCGACTTGACCAATCTGGCGGCGACCTCTCCGCCATCGAGTGCCATGGTGGCCGGCATGACCTATGTGGAAAGCGCGGCCTGGAGCAACGTAAACGGCTCGGGCCAACCCATCACCACGACCAGCGTCGTGAGCCAAGGCGCGTATGCCGGACTCACAGCTGAAATCATTCCCATGACCCTGCAGGTGAGCGCCATTCGCCCCTCCGGCGCCTCGGTGAATATGACTCGCGGCGTGGAAATCGCGCTGGTCCCGGTGTTTCAGTTTGGCGTGTTCTCGGACAGCGACATCACCTACTTTGCCGGTCCGGAGTTCAGCTTTCTCGGACGCGTGCATACCAACGGCAATCTTTACCTGACCTCGAACTCCGGCCCGCTGGTGCTCGGCGACAAGATCACCGCCGTCGGCCAGATCATGCGGGATCGTCTTCCTAACAACTACCCTGTTTCCCCCGGAAATTACAACGGTAGCGTGTACATCCCGAATACCTCTGGGGGCTGTGATGCTTTCGCTGCCGGCGGTGCGACCGGGACCAACCCGGCCACCTGCCCGGACCTGGGGGCCGATGCCAATTATGCGACCAATGACGCCAGCTGGAGCGGCGGAATTCCGCCCGCCAACGGGGTGGCGAACGCCAATTTCTCGAGTATTTCGAAAAGCCGCTTCAACCAGTACGCCGTGACCGGCGTGCCCGTGCTGCAAATGCCCTTTGTGCAGGGCACCAGTATCAACAGCGCCGACGCGCAGATCGAGATCATCCGCAAACAGGAAAGCCCTGGGGAGTTGCCCTCCTCCCCGGTCGGGTCCTCGCGCGAATACAACAAGGCCAACATCCACATACTGCTCGGAGACAATGAGGCTGAACTGCACCCCAGCGGAACCGCCTTCGACGCCAATGATGTGCAGCTCGAAACGCTGGCTACCGGAGTCGCAGTCTCGGGTGTGGGGGGCAAGAGCTTCTTCGCACTGGCGGACCCGACCGGCACCGGCGACCCGAACCTCATTCCGCCGCGTTGCAAACCCGGTGCCATCGCTACGGCCCCTTATCCGACCGTCCCGGAATCGGGCTGCACGGCGTGGGCGCCAGCGACTTGGCCGCTAGTTCGGGGTTGGTTGCGGGTGGAATACCTCGATAAGACAACCAACGCCTGGATTGGCATTACCAATCAATGGCTGGGATACGGATTCACCCGCGATGTCATCCCTCCGACTAAGTCGGTCGCTGCGGGAGTGGGAGCGGCCGGCACGAACAGCGTGCACCCTTATGCGATTCTGCTCTTTCAGCAACTGGCAGACCGTAACGCCTCCGGGATCGTAGGCAGCACTCCCGTGACCGTGCCGTATAACTACAAGGGCGCCCACGTCAATGCGAGCGCTACGGAAAGCAGAGCGGCCAGCGGCGGCACTGGCAATAACTATTACCCCATCAACTTTTTCGACGCGCGTGAGGGTTTTCCTCGAGATCCATCAACTTCGCCGCTGAGCGGGCTCGCCCCCGCCGGCGGATCCGCGTGCTATGTGAACGGCATCATGAACGCCGTCGAGCTCGACGTGGGCAACCTGACCCAGTGGTTGGCAGGAAATAGCGTTTACAGCACAGGATTTGGACCGAAGGTGAACGCGGCCCCGCAAAACGGCTATCTGGTGTACTTCTCAGACCGTCGCGGAGAGCTGCCGAACCCGAACTCCACTCCGATAGCGAATCAAACCAACGGAGAATCAGGCCTCGAAGACGTCATCAACTCTAGCTCCGCCACTGGAATGCCGGATGGGTCGAAGGAGCCGATTACG
>Ga0182024_10025121_pt1 | contig 10539 bp, 2 predicted proteins | sample P32metaG_FD_120480 | JGI IMG/M metagenome (GOLD analysis project Ga0182024, IMG submission 120480) | Permafrost microbial communities from Stordalen Mire, Sweden - P3-2 metaG (Illumina Assembly) | ecosystem: Environmental > Terrestrial > Soil > Wetlands > Permafrost | place: Sweden: Stordalen...
CAATTGTCTTAATTGCTCCACTCCGGGCAGGTCCACGGGCATGACCTGCCTGGGCACATTCGCGTTAATCAAATCAGTCAGCCTCCCTGTCGGCTCGTCATCGCTGGTCCGGCCTCCGCCATCGGTCACATTGACCAAGTCTTTGACCCAGGCCTTGTAGCTTGGGCAGGTGACGCCGGAGAACAGGCTCGTCTCCAGCAGGCTGGGGGGATCGCTCTGCGTCGCCCGATCATAGGTCGGAATTCGGCTGCTATTCTCATAAATGATCGAGTTGCCCATCCGCACCGCCAGATAAGCCTCGAAACGAGCATCCCCGCCCGGGGCGGACTTGACCAACTGCCGCAGCCAGCGTGTCATGTTGAGAAGCTCGGCGGGTTTAATGGAGGTCACCAATGCTGTCAAATAATCTCGACATTTGGTTTCGTTGGTCACGCCAATAATCGCCCAGTCGATGGCCGGCGCCACGGCTTCCGACGGCATCGCAGTCTGACGGTAACGGTCCACCTTGCGGTTGACCCAGCGCTGGTACTGCTCGATGATGTGCTGCTCGTTGATGTCCTCGGAGCTGGCTGGAATCGGGCTGAGATCGTCGGCATTGACGTTCAGGAAAACGCGCAGGGCGTAATTGAGCGAGCGCATGCGCGTTTCGTTGAACCTTCCTTTTTTGATTTGCGAGGCCAGGAAGCTCCGGAACTCTTTCAAGCTCTCCACCCGCGGGTCGCGCTCCTCCGGGGGAGGGAAGAGATTGGGAGCATCCAGCAAATCCTGAATCCGGCTGGCGTTGTCCTTTAATTTGCCTTCCAGGATGGTGGCGCGTTGAGCGCCGGCGCCATTCTGCGCCGCGCCAACCTTGTTCCCAAGCTTCTCAAAGAAATACGTGGCCCCGCCGGTTTTGCGATCCTCCCACATGAGCCGGAACGATTCGCGGCTTTCCTCGGAGTTAAACTGCTTCTTGAACGTCTCATCCTCCTTCTGCAGCTTTTCCAGCATGGCGGCGATTTCCTCTTTCGAGTGGAATTCGTTGGGCTTGCCTTTGGGCAGAGAGTGGTAATTGAGCGCGTAAGTCGTCACCACGTCCGGCTGTTGCAGTTTGCCCAAAGCCTCCCAGAGGCGGACGTAGTTGTACAGGCTCGGTTGGGCGTAATTAATCTCTTCAAAAACTTTCCGCCACCAAAGCAGGCCCAGGATCAAGGGCAACGGGCTTGGTTTGCCTTCGCTGTTCTTGTACCACGCGGGCGCCATGGCGCGCCACCACGTCATGATCCCGTTCTGCAGTTGCTCGGCATTGGCCACCGGATCGCCGTCGAGGTTCGTGAAAATGGCGAAACCGTCAATCGCATACCCTTTGGCGTAGGTCGAGATGATGGACGCCGTTTTGCCGCGCTTGAGAAGATTGACAAAGAAATGATCGGCATCAAATGCGGGTGGGTTTTGGGCGGTGGCCAGGGACTGTAGCGAAGCATCCGGATCCTCGCGGAACTTGCATTCGCACCGTATTCTCTCGCCCAGCGTGGAGACTTTGCGTCCGACTCCGGGAAAATCCAGCAAGTCGGCGTTCTCCAGGTATTTGCGAAAGGAAGTGTCAGCCAAATGATCAGGATTCAGCGGAACGACGATTTCCCAAACCAATCCCTGTAGAATGGCAAACTTCTCCGCCATCTCGCCTTCAAACAGGCGTTTCTCGAAAGAGTTCCCAATGATCACATGCTGGCTGTCGTCGGCCCGCCAGCCCAAATCGCGCACCAGGTTATTGATTTGACCGTAGTCCTTCGGAGGGGCGGCCCTCTTGGTGGCGAGGATTTCATAGACATCCATGTCCAGGAGCAGCGTGGCCGTGGGAATGCCGCAATAAATCGTTTTGCCCGACCATTCCTTCTGATACCTCAGCAACTCCTGCCGCATCTTATTGTAATAGGCGGTCACCGGCTCACATTCCTCCCAGAGAATCCGGGCGATGAATTCGTCCGCTTTCTGCCGGTCGCTGATGAGCTGCTTTTTGCCGAGGATGGCCGCGACGGTGCTCTGGTACTTGCGTTCGTTTTTGGCCAGATCGCTAAACCGCCCTATGTTGGCGAAGACCAGGTCATCCAGGACTTCGCAAAAATCGTGCAAACGCTCGTACGCCTCCTTGTCGGGCCTGGCCTCCTCATCTACATCGGGCAATTTGTTCAGCTCCTCGATGAGCTTATCAATGTCCCAATCCTTCGCCCTGCCGGTGGGCGAATGGCCCCAGCATTCCGTGTCAAATCCACGCGCCACCGCGTGCAACAACCCTTTTTGTGAAACCAACCGCACCTGAATGGGGTGTTTGGGATCAAAAACGTGATGATACGGGTCGCGTTTGACGGCGGAGCCGTAAACAAAACGAGTCAAGCAGGCCGAAGCGTCCTTGCCCTGGTTAAAAGGATTCAAGACCTGCGCGGCGGTGTAGTTCGGACTGGGCCAGCGGCCCATCGCATTGGGGAACATGAACAACGCCGGCTCGCCGCCGGGCCAGTGCAAAGCCCCTCCCTTGCCGTCTTCGCCCGGCTTCCCTTCAATAACTGCCTTTTCGTCCAAATACGCGGCCACCAGGGTTGATTTGCCGGTTTGCGAAGGCCCCCAAATCGCGCACGCCGAGCGGCTCCGCTTGGCCGCCTGCCCGACGGTATCAAGATCTTTGCGGGAATCGTAGAGTTTCTTCAGCCAATCATCAGTGGAGATGGCATAGGCCGGGTATCTGAAGGATCGTTCGACCCCGTGGGTCCAAAACCAATCCACCAGTTCGCTCGAAAATTGCAAGTCTCGCCGATCATCACCTGTCATAAAAATCTCGTTTCAAATTTGGCCCGCAAGTGATTGCGCTGCTTAACAGTAGGGGGAACATTACTGCATGGTTGACCGCTGAAAAGCAAAAAATGAAGAATTCTTACCCCAATTTTGTAGGTCGAAGCATAGCCCGGCCGCGCCCGCGCTCGTCCTTCGGCGAGCAAGACTTATGGGCGCCTCTATTCGACAGTGCCTGGAACAGTTGTAAGCAGCTTAATACAAATATGTTATACATGGATTAACGCCCATATATGACAAGCGATTGAGTCGTCCGGCCCCTTCGAATCCGCCAAGTCGGATCAGAATATCAGAAGTGACGCGCCCTTTCAGCTTGCTTCGTTGTCGAGTTTATTTAACGTCAGGGTTGTCAACTATGGCCAACTACTCGAATTTGGCGGAGGTTGCCGACAGTTTCACCAACCATGTCGGATTGAATGCACAAGCCTCCCTCCACGATTGGGAATCGGCCCTAAAAGAGTTGTGCAAACAGCGCGAGGCGGCGGCCCACGCCGCGAAAACCCCCGCTCTCAAAATTAAAGCCATAGCGGAATTGAACCATGCTCGGGGCGCCTTGCGGCTAATCACACAGAAAGCGCTCTTTGAAAAGCTTGACGGATACATCAAAGAACGCAGCCGACGCTTATACGAGGCAACTCTGGCAAAAACCGAGAATAAAGCATTAGTTCCCATTGAACAAGAGGCTGCCTATGACGATTGGATGCGAGTTCTCAATGATGCAGATAAGGCCTTTCCAGCGACACCTCCCCAGGCGACATCTCAGCCGCCGGGCGGAGCCTCAAAAGAACCCGGAACATTGTCGCAGAAGACTGTGGGGTCTGAACAACTTGTGGAACAGGCGCACGAAGCGGCCAAAGACTTGAACGACGAGATCGAGCCGATGCGACCGCTGCGGAAATTGGAGAGAGGGGCGCGAGCGGAGGCGCCGCCTTCAACGCTCACCCAAAAGTCCACCCCGCCTCCGATGCCATCCACCGCGACGGCCGAAAATCGCGTGGAAGCCACGGACCAGGTTGCCTTTGCAGGTCCATTGCGAGCGGGCCAGAAACTGGCCGCCGGGCGTTTCGTCTTGATGCAACCGCTGGGCCGGGGCGGGATGAGTGAAGTTTGGCTGGCGCAAGACGAGCGGTTGCGCGTTCAAGTGGCGTTGAAGTTCCTTCCCCCGGAAATCCGGAAAGAACCCGTGGCATTGGACGATTTGCGGCGTGAGACTGCAAGCAGCCACATGCTGGCCCACCCGAACATCGTGCGGATCCACGACCTGCATGAAGAACCCGGCGGGCTGGCTTTCATCGCCATGGAATTCGTGAGCGGACTGACACTCTCCTCGCTGCGCGTCCAGCAGCCGCAACGGGTGTTGAGCTGGGGATTCCTGCGGCCATTGGTGGAGCAGTTGTGCGCGGCGCTGGATTATGCGCATGGCGAGATGGTCATCCACGGTGACCTTAAGCCCGCCAACATGATGGTCGATGCCCGAGGCCGGTTGAAGCTGGCGGATTTTGGGATCGCTGCCGTAGCCAGCGAGTCGCTCAGCCGGGTGTCATCGCGGCATACGACCAGTGGGACTTTGCCCTACATGAGTCCGCAACAGTTGGCCGGCCGACAGCCGCAAGTGACCGACGACATCTATGCCCTTGGGGCATCGCTCTACGAATTGTTGACAAGCAAGCCGCCGTTTTATATCGGCGACATTACCCACCAGGTATTGCACAACACCTCGGAGCCAATGGACAAGAGATTGGCGGCGTTGAACATTCAGAACAGCATTCCTCCCAACGTGGTCGAACTGGTGATGGCCTGTCTGGCCAAAGAACCGAGCCAGCGCCCACAAAGCGCGCGGTTGGTGGCCCAGCGGATCGTGATGCTGCTGTCGGACCATCTACCCAGCTCGGAAACGCAAACCTCCGTGCCGGTGGCGCCCTTGGTGCCCACCTTTGTTCCGGTCCTGTCCCAATTGGTCGGCAAGGCGACGCCTCCGCAGCCTTCGCTCTCATCCCTTTCCGATCCGACTTCTCCCGCGCCTGAGGAGTCAAAAACCGAGTCTGCTCCGCGCTTGGCAGATCTGGCCGCATCTGCGTTGCCGAAGCAGCCGCTGCTTGTGGGGCGGCGATGGAGTCCGCCGCCGGCCTCGACCCCTGCCGAGACTCTGCCATCGGCGGCGCCAGACAATACCAAGCCCGCCCTCGCGAAAGTCCGGATGTCGCGAGTTATGGCGGTAGTGGGCGCTATGGCTGTAATTGTGCTGTTGTGCGGCGCATATTTAATTTTTTTCAGACCCCGGAACGGGGTGACGCTCACCACCGAACCGCCTGGCGCGAGCGTCGCATTGCAAGGGCAGACAGCGCAACGAAGTCCGGCCACATTCAACGGCCTGTGGCCAGGCGCATATCACGTGGCAATCCGCGCGGACGGATATGAACCAGTTGACCGCGATGTCCGAGTCAAATTTTTTGCCCTCCATGCAACCAACCTTGGGACCATTAAACTTCCGCGTAGCGCCGGAACTCTCCGGCTGGCCAGTACCCCGCCGAAGGCGAGCTTTCAGGTCGAACAAGTGCGCTCAGCAGCCGGCGTCGCCAACGAATGGAAGCCGCGAACCGGCCTCACACCGGCTAATGTGGACATTGTGCCAACGGGGACTTACAAGGTCGTGCTCCAACTCTCAGGCTGGCCTCAATACATCAATGAGACGAACTCGGTGGAAAAGGGAAAAACGACCGTCTTCGATCATGAATTTCCCGGAGGCACGGTTACCCTCTCCACTGAACCCGCACGAGCCATCCTTGTGATCGATGGACGAACCAACGGCACGGCGCCCGCCGCCCTTAGGTTGCCCGCCGGCCGCCACGAGTTGGTAGTGCGGGGCGCGACGCCGGGATACGAACCGTCCACCCATGAACTCGAAATCGTTGAGAACATTCCCATTAACCTTGAAACCATCAAACTGGCGCGGAGCAGCGGAACATTGCAAGTGGCGAGCAGCCCCGCAGGTCTTAATTACAAAGTGCAGCAAATCCGATCGGAAGCGGACATAGCCTCCGAGTGGTCGCCCCAATCAGGCATCACCCCTGCCAATTTGATTGGTTTGCCGACCGGAAGCTACAAAGTCGTTCTGCAACGGCCCGGCTGGGCCGATTTCGTCAAGGAGCTGACGGTTGACAGGCAAAACTCGGCCCTTGTCGAGCACTTATTTGCTGAGGGAACGATTTCTGTCTCCACCAAGCCAACCGGGGCCACGATTTTCGTCGATGGAACTATGGTAGGCAGGTCCCCCACCAAAATCACCGTCGATGCCGTCCGGCACGAGGTCCGAGCAACATACAACAATTGGCCTGAAGCGCAAAATGTGCAACAGGTGGACCTGGAAAGAGACCAAAGCAAGAATGTTGAATTTGTTCTCGGAGGCACTGTGATCGTGACCAGTGATCCGACCGGAGCTGAAGTGGAAGAGGGCGCCAACGAGTTGGGCCACACAAGTTTAACGCTGACGAACATCGAACCGGGAACGGTGTCATACAAAATAAAACGGAAGGGCTACATTGAGGCACTTGTCTCCAGCAACGTGGCGGCCGGCCAGGTGTTGACTTTGCGCGTTCCATTAGACCGGGCGTGGCCCAAGGCCAACAGGTTTTGGACCAACAGCTTGGGGATGATCTTTGCGCCAGTCGCTGACACCGGCGTGCTTTTTTCCATCTGGGACACGCGAGCCAGCGATTATCAGGCCTTTGTCAGCGAAAATAAACTCAATTGGGTCACGGGGAAAGGGAGGCCGAACACGAACGACCCGGCCACCATGGTGTCGTGGTCTGACGCCGTGGAGTTTTGCGCGTGGCTCACGAGAAAGGACCGCCAGGCCGAGCTGCTCTCGAACACTCAGCGTATTCGGTTGCCGTGGGATGCGGAATGGAGCATCGCCGTTGGTTTGGGCAAGGAAACAGGAACCACGCCGGCGGAGAAAAGCGACCAAGTCCCGGACGTATATCCTTGGGGAAAATGGCCGCCGTCTCCTGAAGACGGCAAATTCAAGCGCGAACTCTATTCCCGGCAGCCCTCTATGAAAGCTAATAACGACAATTCTGCCAATTGGTCGCCGGTAGGCAAATATCAAAAAAACGGGTGCCAATTGTACGACATGGCCGGCAATGTCCAGCAATGGTGTCAGGATTGGTTTGACACCTATCAGAAAGAGCGCGTCGTGCGCGGCGGCTCCTGGAACTCTTCCACCGCCGAGGAATTACTCTCGTCGCACCGCGACAAAAGTCGGCCCGACAAGCACGATTTAGAGACCGGTTTCCGTTGTGTGGTGGAACTGGTTTCGCCGCCGGAGTTTTCCCTGAAAGTGGCCCGTTTCAGGGAACTTCTAGGCATTGATGAGGACGATAAATGGCAAACGGTAGGGCGCCGCATTCAACAGGTCATCGATGAGGGCCACGGTATTTCGGCCTACAAAGTCTCCGGCGACTCGGAGTCCAGGGCGCTGCAAAAGGCAATCCAACAAAATGCTCCGGACAAAATCGAGAACGCCATGCAGCAGTACCGGGACGCTCGCAAATCCGTGCATGCCGACAACACCCCAAAACAACAGAACCTGCTCCAATCGCTCACACCGCAACAGCAGGCCATCGTCCTGCTCCACGGCTTGGTGCATTGATTTGCCGATTCACCGCCAAACATCCTTCGGAAGCTCAGATTCTGGTAACGATACCGATTGCCTGGTCCGCCCCCCTCGAATCCGCCAAGTCGGGCCGGGGAAAAATCGGAATTGACGCGTCCTTTGGGCTTGATTCGTTGTCAAATTCATTTAGCGTCAGCGGCGTCAACTATGGCCACCTACTCAAATTTGGCGGAGGTTGCCGACAATTTCGCTAACTATGTCGGCGGCTTGGATGCCCAGTCTCCGCTCGATAATTGGGAATCGGCCCTAAAAGCGCTGTGCAAAGAGCGCGAGGCCTCAGTGCAGACGGCGAAAACCCCTGCTTTCAAAATCAAAGCCAAGCGGGAATTAAGCGACGCCCAAGGCGCCTTGCGGCTGATCTCACAGAAATCGCTGTTTGAAAAGCTTGGCCGGCACATGGAATCCGGCGGCAGACGCTCCTATGAAGCAACGCTGGCAAAAGCCACGAATGAAGGATTAATCCCAACCACAGCAGACCACACTTACGAAGAATGGATGGGAATTCTCGATAAGGCAGAAAGGACATTAGGCCCGGCGCCAGCGCCGACTCCACCACCGACTCCGGTCATCACCCAACCGCCGCCCGCTCCGGTCATCACCCCACCCCCGCCCGCTCCAGTCATCACCCCGCAGCCACCCACTCCGGTCATCGCCCTAACGCCGCCCACGCCGGTCATCGCCAAACCACCGCCCACGCCGGTCATCGCCAAACCACCGCCCACGCCGGTCGTCAAAAAGCCGGATGAGACTGTGGCGTCTGTTGCTAAAGTAGAAACGAAACCAGAGACGAAACCTGCGAAGCCGGCGGTGATTCCTCCTACCCCTCTTCCGGTGCCTTCAGGCCCAAAACGCTGGCGCTGGATTCTGCCAATTGCGGCCAGCGCCGTCATAGCGTCGGTTTTGCTCTGGAAGGCTTACGTCACACCCAAGACCGTTAAAGTAACCATCACCAGCGAACCTGCCGGAGCGGACGTCTATGTGGACGGCGTCAAACAGGCGGGAACCACTCCGCTCTTAAATCTTGAGTTGGCCGCCGGCCCAAGGCATATCGAGGCGCGAAAAGACAACGTTACGGATTCGACCAATATTTCTCTGGATCCAGTGGAACAGGGAGGGGTTGTCAATCTGGTCCTCCCCGTCACACCCAAGACCGTCAAAGTAACCGTCACCAGCGAGCCGTCGGGCGCCATTTTATCCTACCGCAGCGGGAGCACCGGCGAACGTGGAACAAACGGAACGACTCCGGGTAACTTGGACCTGCCCCCCGGAGGGTATTTTATCATTGTTTCTCTCGCCGGTTATCAGCAGACAAACCAATTCATTCACTTGGAGGAAGGAAAGCCACAAGAAATCAATTTGGCCATGGCCCCCGCCACCGCCTTATTATCGGTCCTCACCGAGCCAACAGGCGCGACAGTTTCCATTGATGGCGCTGCTCAGGAAGGGCGCACTCCGGCGGTAAATCTTGGCATCACCCAAGGCCGCCACCGCATCGAGGTCGCGCTCAGCGGCTACCAATCCACCAATCGTGAGGTGTTTGTGAATTCCGCGAACCCGGTGGTGGATTTCGGCCCGTTGGCGCCCGAAAGAATAAGTGTCTCGATCAATAGCGTTCCTAGCGGCGCCAAAATTCGGATCGGCAGCAATTCTGACCTCGGCACGACGCCCAGAACGCTCATGTTTCTTCCCGGCCTCTATAACATCACGCTACAACTTGATGGGTACGAAGATGGATACATTTCCGGCTACGAGGTCAAAACCGGCCAAACGCCCCAGCCCATTAATCCCACCCTGCGGCAGATTCAATTGAAAATGTCGGTCAGCAGCACCCCCAGCGGGGCGAGTATTTGGCGTGGCGGCAGACCCCTTGATGCCTTTACCCCGGCAACGATTCCCGTGTTCCCAGGCACCGGCGTCATCACCCTCAAACTGACCGGCTACAAAGATGAAGACATCCCATTCGAGGTTAAGGCTGGCCAAACGCCCCGGCCCATTAATCCCACTCTACAGGCGCTGCTGTTGACCATGTCCGTCGGCAGCACTCCCAGCGGCGCGAGTATTTGGATTGACGGCAAACCTCTCCCTGACGCCACCCCAGCGGAGGTCCAATTAGGCCCAGGCACTTATGCCATCGCGCTTAAACTGGCTGGTTACGAGGATGCGCGCTTTCCCGGATTCGAGGTCAAACCTGGCCAAACGCCCTCGCCCATTAATCCCACCCTGCGGGCAATTCCATCGAGAATGTCGGTAAAAAGCGCTCCCAGCGGGGCAAGTATTTCGGTTGACAATGTACTGCAGAGTGTCGTCACCCCGACGGAAGAACTCCAATTTTCCCCTGGCCACCATGCCATCAGGCTTCAACTTGCTGGATACGAAGACGTTACGAGTGAGAGGGAGATTACACCGGGCGTATCGCCGCCGCCCATTTTTGTCACTTTCCAGCCGCTAAGAATGACGGTTTACGTCAACAGCGATCCGCCGGGGGCGGAAATCCTGCTCGACTCTCATTCCACTGGTAAAACCACACCGTATAATCTGGAGGTTTCTCCCGGCAATCACAACATCCAACTCATAAAAGGCAACGACTACTATTCCGCATCGGTCCCGTTGGAAATCAGGACCGGCGAAACGCCCCAGCCCATCTCTCGCACTCTGACACGCAAGCCTAATCCTTCTGTGGCGACTCCCGTGGTGCCTCCTGTGGTGCGTCCCTATAATCCTCCTGCCTCGGACCCGGTGGCCGGTTTAATGGCTCAATGCAGCAACTACGCCCGTGGTTTGCGCAACAGAGGGGACATTAATCCCAGCCAGGCCAGGGAGGCTAAAAAGGAATGGGCTGCTTGGAGAGAGAAGAATCTGAGCGTCCTCAATCGCTCGACCGAACTACAGAACGCCTATGAGGACGTTTTGCACGCCATCAACACCAAAACAGCCGGCGGCGACGCGCATTGACTCCAAGTTGACAAAATTCTCTAAATCTCCTATAACTAATACGCATACGAAAACAAAATCTTTGCTCTGGATCGCTTTGGCGGCTC
>Ga0182024_10025122_pt1 | contig 10539 bp, 11 predicted proteins | sample P32metaG_FD_120480 | JGI IMG/M metagenome (GOLD analysis project Ga0182024, IMG submission 120480) | Permafrost microbial communities from Stordalen Mire, Sweden - P3-2 metaG (Illumina Assembly) | ecosystem: Environmental > Terrestrial > Soil > Wetlands > Permafrost | place: Sweden: Stordalen...
CAGCGTCAGATCATGCGCGTGCTTACTGAAGTAATATTCCGACCCGGCCTCGAAGCCATACACGCCCTGGCCGAGATAAATCTGGTTGGCGTACAAGGTGAATATCTGCTGCTTGGTAAAGGCTCGCTCGATTTGAATGGAGAGAAAAACTTCCTGCAGCTTGCGCCCGAAGGTTTGCTGGCTGGAAAGAAAGAGATTCCGCGCCAGTTGCATGGTCAGGGTGGAAGCGCCCTGGGTGCGCCCATTCGAGGTCAGATCATGATAGGCCGCGCCCAGCACGCGAAAGATGTTGACCCCCCAATGGCTCTCGAAATTCTTATCCTCGATCGAGATCACGGCCTGGCGCAGGATGGGAGGAATGGCTTCATAGGGAACCACGATGCGCCGCTCGAGGGCAAAGGAGCCGAAGACGCGCCCATGCACGTCGAGCAGGTCAGTTGAAGTGATGGGGCGGTAGCGTTCGAGGTCGGCGATCTGCGGCAGGTCGACCGAGTAGACCAGCATGAGACCGGTCAACGACCCGGCGATGATGGCGAGAATCAGCAGGGCAAGAAAGGTAATGCTGCCCGCTAGCTTCATGGGTCCCAACCCGGAGTGACCGGGCGGACGAAATCTTACGGCGCCCGAAGATGGAGCTTGCCCAATCAATGAGGGATCCGCGTATCAGGCGCTTTTTTGTTTCAGGACATCGAGCGCCTTGGTTAGTTGATCATCCGGCTTTGGCGTCTTCTGGGCGCCGCTCTGGTCGTCATTTTCCTGATTGGCGGCGACCACGATGTTCGGGGTCACTGCCTCGTCCTGGATCTTCTTACCCAACGGGGAAGCATATTTGGCAACGGAAAGAATCAGAGCGGCGCCATCCGGAAGCTCCATGGTTTTTTGCACGGAGCCCTCACCGAAAGTACGGTCACCGACAACGTCTGCACGCTTGTTATCGAGAACCGCCGCAGCGACAATCTCGCCCGGGCCGGCAGTGCCGTGGTTTACCAGGACCACTAAAGGAGCCCCGGTAATGAATTTGGAGGTATCGGCGTTAAAGGCTTCGTAAGGATATTTCTGTCCGGAGAGGGTCACTATGGTGCCCGACTCGAGGAAGAAATTGGCCAGGCGCACGCCTTGTTCCTCATCCCCTTCCGCAACATCACGCAGATCCAGCAGAACTTTCTTGTTCCCGTTCTTCTGCATCGCCTTCAACCGGCTGGCAATCTCGTTTACCCGCTCTTTGTTCAGGATTACGGGTTTGAGGTACAGAATGCTGCTGCTCTCATACTCCGTCTGTCCCAGGGGAGGAGCTGGGGACACGGCGCGGGTCAAGGTTATCTTGTCCGGTTCTGCCTTGCGGGGACGGACCAGGGAGAAGGTGACGTTGGTCCCCGGCTTGCCCTCGAGCAACAAACGGATCATGACCAGAGACATCTCCCGGGTCGAATGACCCTCGATGGCTTCGACGATATCGCCGTCCTCGATTTGCTCTTTTTCTGCCGGGCTTCCGGGCTCGACCGAGACCACCGTGGCGTATCCGTAGCGTTTGGAGATATTCAATCCAACCTGCGCGACGCCCTCGTTGGTGTGCTGCTTGTAGGCGTTGTACTCTTCCGGCGTCAGGTAGCTGGAATTAGGATCCAGAGACTCGAGCAGGCCGTGCAAGGCACCGACGGTAACCTTGGTCATGTTGGGATCGACTACGTAGTCTGTCTGAACCTTCTTCAGGACCTCGCTATAGACTTCCATCTCGGGGTAGGCGCCATCCTGCTGCGAATCCGCGCGCACGCGGCTGGGACCCATTCCGCCGAGGAAGACCAACGCTACCAACAGGATTGAGACGGCAAATACGGCACGCTTGAAGGTTCGGGACATAGCACCACTTTGGACCATAAGGATGGTTTAAACAAATAATACTACTGGGTTAGACGCAAGTCGGAACCAAAGGAGACGGTAATTGGGGCTGGTGGCGGCGAGTGGAATCGAACCACCGACCTACGGGTTATGAGTCCGTCGCTCTAACCATCTGAGCTACGCCGCCTTACGTTGATTCTACAACAGTTGCAGGGCATCCGTTACAATGGAGGGGTCATGCCTTTCCCAGTGAAAACCTGCGTTGTCTGCGCAGAAGAATTTGAGCTGAAGCCGGACAAGCCCGGTTTCGCCAACCGCTGCCCAAGCTGCAGTGAGCCTGAATCGGAAGATTCCTCCGCCAAGGAACACCTGGACCCTGAAATGAACGAGGCCCGGCGGAAAGCGATGCGCGAACTCCTTTACCGCAAGGATAGTTAAAACTTACCAGACCCAGAAGTTCCGAGAACAATATCTCCGGTGCTGCAGGCTAACAGTCAAACGGTTCACCCTGCTGCTTTAATATCGGTCTTGCTGAAATCATTTCCCTTGTATAGGAGGGGTTCATCGGTGGCCTTGGTAAGCGCATAAGCGAAGCAGTCGCCGAAGTTCAGTCCTGCAGGGTGGCGACCTTTGCCGAAATCAAGGAAGGCTTGACGAGCCAGGTGCGCATGTTCGACCGTAACCGGCTCGATGACGATATCAGCCCTGCGAAAAAACATATCGCACTGACGAAGGGCCTCGGGACCCAGCTGGCCTTCAATCGCCATCGACAGCTCAACAAAGTTGGCTGCGCTTATTCGACAACGATCAGCGTCATGAATCATCCGGATATAAAGATCGCCTTCAGGTTCTCCGAAGAAGATCGCCATCAACGCCGACGTATCGAGAATCATCGCGGAAGACCGTGTTCGTCATACAGGAATTCGGCATGATCAAGGTATGGACGTTTGACATAGGCCGTGGCCCGTTTCGCGATTGCGCGGAGTTCCTCTACGCCGGCCTTTCCCTGGCGGCTTGGCAAACGCTCGAAGCGCTCTCGCAGGGCTTCGGTCACCACATGGGTCATGGTTTCCCCGGTTTCCTGAGCTATGGCCGCGGCGAGACGATGCGCCTCCGGATCCTTGATGTTAAGAGACCGCATGGGCGTCCTTTCTGTATATACGCTTGATTTCTACCATTCTACCCGAACGCGGGCAGTGAGCCAGAGGCTTCCAAGCCCGGCAGGTCGAACGCTTACACTTGCGTCTAGCTCTTTACGGTGCCGTTCATGGCTGATCTCGAACCCGCAGCAAAAACTTCAGGGCTACGCATTGTGCGCAGCGGAGAACTCGACAGCAACACTCCGCAGACCCCTGGCATGACGCGCGCAGAGGCGATTTCTTACGCTCGCGTGGGTGCGCAGAAGCTTTGGGCGGGGACTGTGGTTGTCCACCCCAACGCGAAGACAGGTCCCCATCACCACGGGGAGTTGGAGACCGTTATCTACATCGTGCGGGGACGGGCCCGTTTCCGTTGGGGAGATCATCTGGAGTTTGTCGACGAGGCCGGACCCGGAGACTTTGTCTATGTACCCCCGTTTGCGCCCCATCAGGAGCTGAACGCTCGCAAAGATCAGCCGGTGGAAGCGGTGATCGTGCGCAGCGGCCAGGAACCTGTCGTCGTCAACCTGGATATACCGAGCCCCGAGGACGAGACGGACGCGCTGGGATCGGATCCCTTCCACTCGAACGCACCATGAGTGAAGCCCCACGCGAACGTATCGTGGCCGTCATCCCGGCGCGTCTTGCCTCCACCCGGTTGCCGGGCAAAGTGCTGCGCCCAATCGCCGGTGTCCCCATGCTTGGCTGGGTTTATCGTGCGGCGCTCGCGTGCCCTCAATTGGACCAAGTGCTGATTGCCACAGATTCCACCGAGGTAGTTGCCTTTGCCGATTCGCAAGGCTGGCCCAGCGTCATGACATCGAGCACACTGGCCAGCGGGACGGACCGGGTGCATGCCGTCGCTGCCCTGGTCGACGCGGATATCTACGTCAACATCCAGGGAGACGAGCCGTTGCTGCGACCGGAACACATCGATGCTCTCCTCCGGCCTTTCGCCCGCACCAATGCTGAGGTCACCACGCTTTCGACCCCTTGTACGCCGGAGGAGATCAACGATCCCAACGCGGTGAAAGTGGTTACGGCGAACGATGGCAGAGCACTTTACTTTTCTCGCGCCACGATTCCGTACCAGAGAGGCATTCCGCTGGCACCGCGCAAACACATCGGCATCTATGCATACCGCAAGGCTGCCCTGCGCCGATTTGCGGAGTTGCCGCCGAGTCCGCTCGAATCGGTGGAGCGGTTAGAACAGTTACGGCTGCTGGAGGAAGGAATCAGCATCCATGTGGTGCACACTCCGTTCGACACCATCGGCGTTGATACCGAGGAGGACTTGTTGGCCGCGGAACGGGTTTTGCGGCAGCAGTCTGGCTAGGAGTGTGTGTCGTGGCCGGACGGGTTTGGTGGGGTTTCCATTTGGGATCGGTCCACGGCACGCCGGGACAGGTTGCACGGATCCCAGGTCTCAAAAGCGAGACCTGGGGCACCCTTCGATTGTTACCGACGCAGTGAGGTGAGTCATTGCTCTCCTAACCGAGTTCGCTGATCGAGATTTGCTATTCCATTCAGGAGGACTATCGTTGGGCTGCGCCCACCATTTTCGGCCTACGTACGCTTTGGCGAACGTCTGGGATCCATCCTGTTTCCGGAGATCTGATAGTGCGATCCTGCTTTGCCGCTTTCGCGAATGGGCTGGAGTCTGACAAGATAGTAAGAATGACCGCACCAGTTGCTACCAAGATCTTCGCCGACCGCATCGGCCGCATTGAGGTTTCCGCCACCATGGCGGTCACCGCAGAAGCTGCCAGGCTGCGCGCCCAGGGCGCCCATCTCGTCGATTTTGGCGCCGGGGAACCTCATTTCGCGACCCCACGCCACATTAAAGATGCCGCCATCGCGGCCATCGAGAGCAATTTCACCCGCTATACGGTGGTCGCCGGCATTCCTGAACTCCGGAAAGCGATCGTGCAACGCCACGCCTGCGACTTCGGCTCTGATTACACTGCAGACGAGACCGTCTTCACCACCGGCGGCAAGCTGGCGCTGTTCAACGCCATCCAGGTGCTGGTGGACCACGGCGATGAGGTCATCCTGCCGGTCCCTTACTGGGTCTCTTTCAAGGACATCATTCAATACGCCGGCGGAAAGGTCGTCTATCTGCCTACCGAAGAAGCGGAGTACTTTCGCATCACGGCGGATGCCATTGAACGGGCCATTACCCCGCGAACCAAGGTCATCATTCTGAACACGCCGTCGAACCCGGCCGGCTCCGTCGTCTCCCCCGGCGACCTGGAGCGGATTGTGAAGCTGGCGCACGCGCGCGGAATCTTCCTGCTGCTGGATGAGTGCTACGTGTACCTGCAGTATGCCGGTACTCCGGTCTCCGGCGGTTCTTTCGTAGAAGCAAAGGAGCACGTGATTGTGCTCGGTTCCCTCTCCAAGACCTACGCCATGACCGGCTGGCGTGCCGGTTTCGCTCTCGGTCCCAAGCCTATTATTGCCGCCATGAGCAAACTGCAGAGCCAGTCCACGTCGTCGACCGCGGCCATCGTGCAAAAGGCAGCCATCGCCGCGCTGAGTGGCTCGCAGGCATGCGTTACCGAGATGCGCGCCGATTACCTGAAATTGCGCGACCGCATCCTGCAAGGCCTGCAGGCAATTCCCGGCATCACCTGTACCAAGCCGGACGGCGCGTTTTATGTCTACCCAAATGTGTCTTCGTTCCTGGGCAAACCTGGGGTGAAGAGCGCAACGGAACTGGCCTCACGCCTGCTGCACGAGGCGCATGTGGTCGCGGTTCCCGGGGAGGCATTTGGCACCCAACAGCACATACGCCTGTCCTACGCCGTCGCGCACAACGACATCGATGAAGGCCTGAACAGAATGAAGAAATTTTTCAGTAGTCTTTCGTAGGAATCCATGGAATCTAAAATCGAATTTCGCCCCATCATCCTGGCCGGCGGTAGCGGAACGCGCTTCTGGCCGCGGAGCCGCCGCTGGCGGGCGAAGCAGCTGCTGGTGTTAGACGGCGCGCGCACCATGATCCAAAGCACTGTGGATCGTCTGGGTACGTTGGCCACCTCAAACGAGGTTTGGGTGATCACCAACGACCTGCTCTCCAAAGCCATCTCTGAGCAACTGCAAACCATGCTGGGGGAGCAGATCATCTGTGAGCCGGCGGCGCGCAACACCGCGCCGGCAGCGGGCCTGGCAGCTTTCCTTATCGAGCGTACCGCTCCCGATGCAGTGCTGGGCATTTTCCCGGCCGACCACGTGATCACCGACGAGGATAAATATCGGGCCACCATCGAGCAGGGCATCGCCCTGGCCGCGGCAGGCGAAAACATTGTGGTGCTGGGGGTAAAGCCTATCCGGCCAGAGACCGGGTACGGCTACATCGAGACCGGAGAGGTGCTGGCTGACGGAGTCAAGCGTGTTCGCCGCTTCACCGAGAAGCCGAACCGGGATCGGGCAGAGGAGTTCATGCTGGCCGGCAGATACTACTGGAACAGCGGTATCTTCCTGTGGTCGGCGCGCACCCTGGCCAACGCCATCCGCGAGCATCTGTCTGAAACCGCGCCCTATCTGCAGCAGATTGCCGACGCCTATGGAACACCGCGCTTCGAGCAGGTTTTTCGCGAGCTCTATCCCTCGTGCGAGAACATCAGCATTGATTATGCTGTGCTCGAACCCCGCTCGGCCAAGGGCGAACACCATTCCAAAATCTACTGCCTGCCGACGGAATTCGGATGGAATGACCTGGGTTCCTGGGATGCCCTCTACGAACATCAATTGGCGCAGGGGAACGCGAAGGATGGCAACGTCACCGAGGCGAGGGGCATGTTGGGAATCGATGCGCGCAACAACTACGTCTACAGCCCGGAGAAATTTGTCGCGCTGGTGGGGGTAGATGACCTGGTGGTCGTGGAAACCGAAGACGCCATTCTGATCACCACGCGGGACCGTTCGCAAGATGTACGCCGCGTCGTCAGCGAGCTCGCCGGAAAACACGACGAATTGATTTGATTCTGGAAAAACCCATCAAATTCGGGACGGATGGCTGGCGGGGCATTCTCGCTGACGACTTCACCGAGCAAAATGTGCGCCTCGCAGCCGGAGCCATCGCCCGCTATGTCTGCCAGCAGGAAAACCCCGCCCGAGGCATCTGCGTTGGATACGACACCCGCTTCTTATCCCAGCGCTTCGCGCAGATCGTCGCCGAGACTGCAGCTGCGGCGGGGATACCGGTACGCCTGGCTGATCGCATCACCCCTACGCCGGCTCTCTCCTATGCGGTGAAACATTCAGGGGCGGCCGGTGGGGTGATGATCACCTCCAGCCACAATCCGTACAACTGGAATGGGGTGAAGTACAAAGCGAGCTACGGGGGCTCGGGGAGCCCGGCCATCATGGCAGCGATCGAAAGCTACCTGGGCCAGGGAGTGCCCGTGGCGGCCACCAGCGCCGCCATTACGGAGACCGATTTTCTTAGCCCCTATGTGGAGGCCATCTCTGTCTTCGCCGATCTCAAACGGATCGCGGCCACTCAGCAAAAATACGCCATCGACTGCATGTACGGTGCGGGGCGCGGTGTACTCGCGGGCATCTTCGCCGGCAAAGGCATTGACCACGTGGAGATTCGCGCGGAGTTGAACCCGCTCTTTCCAGGCATTCAGCCGGAGCCGATTCCGCCCCACATCCGCGCACTCGAAGTCGCGGTGCTGGAGCACCACTGCCAGGCCGGCTTTGCCACCGACGGCGATGCGGATCGCATCGGTGCGGTGGATGAGGAGGGCCGCTTCGTCGACGCCAACAAAATCTACTGCATCCTGCTCGAGTGGCTGCTCAAACGCAAACAGTGGCCGGGAGATGTGGCTCGGGCATTCAACACAACCAAAATGTTGGATCGGATCGCGACTCGATACGGACGCCAGTTGTACGAACATGGCATCGGCTTCAAACATGTATGCGAACTGATGCTCACAAAAGACATCCTCATCGGTGGCGAGGAATCGGGCAGCATTGGCATCGGCAGGCATTTGCCGGAACGCGATGGACTGCTGAATGCACTACTTCTGGCTAATGTTATGGCGGAGGAAGGCCGCACCCTGGGCTCACTGGTGAGCGGGTTGCAGGAAGAATATGGCGAGCATCATTACGGGCGACTCGACCTGCACATACCGGAGGCGACCAAGCAGGCCGCTTTACGCCGCGCGGCCGCTGGAGTCCACGAGTTTGCCGGCATGCGCGTGTTGCGCCTCGAGACCCTCGACGGCCTGAAGTTTTATCTCGACCATCCCGCGGCCAAGACGAGTGGTGCGGCCAAGCCGCCGCCCGCGGAGAGTTGGCTGCTGTTGCGTGCCTCCGGCACCGAGCCGTTGTTGCGCATATACGCAGAAAGCGGCTCTGCGGAATCGGTTCATGCCCTGCTTGAGGCGGGGCGAAATTTTGCTATGGGAGATGCGGCATGAAGGTAAAAACGAAAGGCCTGCTCTTTGACATGGACGGAGTGCTGATCAGCTCCCTGGGGTCGGTTGAGCGAAGCTGGCAGACGTGGGCGGAGCGCCATGGACTTGATGTGCGGGAGACGATCAAGGCGGCGCACGGAATGAGGGCCATTGAAACCGTGCGCACGCTTAAGCCGGATGCCGACCACGCGGCGGAACTTAAAGTGATTGAAGACCTCGAGGTGGGTGACAACGAAGGCCTGGAGGTGCTGGAAGGAGTTACATCGATTCTTCAATCGGTACCGCAGAAGTTCTGGACCATTGTCACGTCTGCCACGGAGCGGCTGGCGCGCAGCCGGCTTGCGTTTGCCGGTGTTCCGGTACCACAGAACATTGTGACCGCCGACGTGGTGACGGACGGGAAACCTCATCCGGAGCCTTATCTTAAAGGCGCGAAGATTCTCGGTCTCGCGCCGGCGGATTGTATCGTGATCGAGGATTCGATTTCAGGCGCGAAGGCTGGCCATGCTGCAGGGTGCAAGGTTCTGGCGACGATTTTTTCTCACACCATTGATCAACTCGCGGCGGCCGACTGGATCGTGGAATCGCTGGCCAAAGTGAGGATCACCGTTCTGCCTGAGGATGAGGGCCTGGAGCTCGAGTTCACGCCGCTGAAGAGAGAATCCTAGAAAAGGCACTGCCTCCGGGCACAAAGGCAGCGGGAAAAGTTCGGCGTCGAAGAGAAATAAAATGCGTACCTCACGGTCTAAAGGCCAGATGATTTGGTGCGTTTATGTACGGGCTTATAGAGTCTGCGTGAGAACTGAAAAGAAACCGCAGATCTCTCCACTACGCTGCGCTCCGGTCGAGATGACAAATTTGTTGAGCAATTCACGGACGCCCGCTCATTGGAAAATCAGGGAATGTCCAGTCTGAATCGGTGTGGGGCCGGGGTGGCAGGGCTGAAGCCCTGCCCTTCGTGCAGAGTTTTCCCGCAGTCTGTGAGGGCAGTTACCCAGCGGTGGGATTTAAAAGGTTGTTGATCGGACCATGGCTGCTGCCTGGGAAAGGGTCAGATCACGGGCGACCGGCTTGAAACCAAAATGCGAGGAGTCTTCATCCCGCGAGACGCTCTTCATGAGCAGGATGCTCCCATCGACATGTACGCGGATTTTGGTTGTTTTCCACTCGCCCGGTGAGACCTCCTGGCGCGCGATCGAGAAGTGGCTCTGGTCACTTACCTTGCCGAGAAGACCAAAGCCGAATTCCACGCCGTGGTCCAGATGTGCGTCGATCCCGCAAAGACGCTTGTCCGACGTATGAATCAGCAATACACCGGACATGGCGTGAACCACCCGGTCCTGAAAACTTGCTTCCTGAAACTGTGGATTCGGCGCAAACGTGATGCGCGTACAGTCGCCCTCGGAGCCGGCGTTTTGGAGCAGAAAGAGTCTCGGGAGCTCTCTCAGTAGATCCGCCATGCGCGCCTCGTCATCTTTGCGCCCTTGAGCTTCCCGGCGAAAATCTCCTGGGTGATTCACCAGATAAGTGATGCGTTTATCTTCGGCTGACTGTTCCCCGCTGGATAGTGGCTTGCCGTCGACAGCGATGAGGCGGTGCATCCGACCCTCCGTCGTCTCGACTACCAACTCGTCCCAAAGGTGACCCTTTGTCCGGACTGATCGTTCTTTCCTTCGGTAGAGGAAGTGTTGACGCTTTCCCCTGCCAAGAGTTTCAGCCTCCACCATCTGATTCACCATTTGCGCTGGTGAAAGGGATGGCCGCAGTTGAGCACCTGGACGGACAAAAGACAACGCTAGCAGCAGAGAAAGGAGAATCGTGCTTTTCCCGAGCCTCACACTCGCACGGATTGGGAAAGCCTCAGACGGACGCATCCGAAGACCCGGTCTCACCGCGGCGTCGCGGTGGATAGTTGGCCGACTAGGGTAATCTCCATGTCGACTTCCTTGTTGACTCGGAGGAGAAATGTACTCGGGTCCTTGAGCCCCCACTTCACATACGGGATCATGAAATGCGTTTTTGCGGTACACGTCGTGCCGTCCATATGAATCTGCATCGGCAGCGTCAGATCATGTGGCGTGCCATGAAGGGTAAAGACGCCATCTACCTGGACCGTAGAATCGCCGGTAGGGGCA